>ERZ772904.708-NODE-708-length-9699-cov-2.57953_pt1 | contig 9699 bp, 9 predicted proteins | sample MGYA00512122_ERZ772904 | MGnify/ENA primary metagenome ERZ772904 (study PRJEB29015, sample SAMEA2738104) | human oral metagenome | biome: human oral; feature: human-associated habitat; material: saliva | place: China | collected 2269 ... | reverse complement strand
GTTTTATCTGTATACTATAAATATGAGGTGTAGTGGACCTCAAAAGATTCATGTAAGTCTTTAACAATAGTAAGGAGAAGGAGTCAAGAATGGATTATTACAACGACCAACAAGTTGACATTGAAGAAGAATTAACGTATAATAATCAAGCTTATTATATGCCTCGACTTGTACTTGACAGAAGTAAGTATGCTAAGGGAGAAAAGATTCCAGTAGTATCTATTATAAACCATAACATCACCAAGGATGGTGATAAGGTTGCTAAACATGATACTGTTAAGACTATGATGGCCGCTAGTCAGCAAGGTAATCCTTATATGGAACAAAAGCCACATATCGATGATTGGAGACCACAAACTCCAGAAGATGCTGTATTTACACATACAAGAGGTATGATCATAGCTCCAATTCATAAACTCTTTGGAATGAGTGATGATTGTGAAGCTAATATGATGATAGATTATTTCTCTATTAAAGCAAAGCGTTGTTATAATAGTGATTCTAAAGTAAAAGAAGATGGGACTATTGCAATTGGATTCAGGGATCATTGCACTAATTATCTTAATTACTTTGAGAAGTATTATGATAAAGAACAAAGACTTGTTGCTTTATATGCTAAGATCAAATATATGATCGATGTAAATACAAATGACTATAGTCTAGATATGTTCTTAGGGGATCTCTGGAAATATTTTATAAATCCAAATGGTTCTTCTATGGCAGCATATTTAAACTACCATCTAGATCAAATGAATATGGAACAATATTCTATTGATGATTTGGAATCCTACAAAAATAGCAAATCTCCAGTATTGGAGTACTCAGACTTCCATGCCAAGATTATGCTTAAAATTTCTGTTATGCAGAATATGATGATCCCTCTTTTAACACACTTCATTGAGAAGAAAAAGATTGATCCTCAAGATATAAAGACAGTATTGCTTAAAGCATTTGACTTGTTATTCCAAGCAGCATCTAAAACTTATGGTGTTAATCTATCATCTAAATTATACGAAACTGCATCTAGTAATGTAACCAAGAATACTTTGAACAATGGTGTATTATGGGAAATGCAAACAATCCGTGGTAGAAATACTACTACTCATTCTATTGAGACGGTAGAAAATATTATCATGCAGATCATTCCTAAATATACTTATAATAAGAATATCATCCACTTCAACTATAATGCCATTAATAGGGATATTAGATTTAAGGTCACAGATGTACCTTATGAATATGGCTTTGTAATGCTATCATCTTCCAACAGAGATGATGATAACAACTCTGAATGTGATAAATTCGAAGCACATGCTGCTAAGATTAATGAAGCTATTCTTATTCAAACTCAAGTAAACTGTGAAACTACTATGCAACGTATTGAGTTGAAATATGGACCATTTGATGAAGAAGAAATCAAATTCTATTACAATCAACTCTGTGATGAAGATGGTAAACTTATCGTAAACTCTTTACAGAAGACATTAGTTACTTATCTATTTGCTAAAGAGTTTGACGATCCACAATCTATTAAGATTATGAATGTAAGACAATATATCATTCTAATTATTGCAGCTAGAAGATTATTAGAGTCTTATAAACTATGCCAACTTCCATATATGGTTGGCGGTAAAGTAGTTCGTGTTGTTACAAGAAAGAATATCAACAAGAAAGAACTACAAAAGATAGAAGCATCTAAATACTTCCCAATGATTCATGAGAAGTATAATAATCCTAAGATTGAGCATGATGTAATATTAATGCTTATTGCTCAAATTCTATCATCTGAATTCCAAACGATTGATTACCATAATCCAGAAAATAATGGTAGACCAATCAATGTAATTCCAGATATTGTATCAGAAGAAGTATGTAGATTTGTAATGCTAATCTGATACATATACTTTAATAATGAAAGAAGGTGAACAGCAATGGAGAATAAAGATCTAATTAATACCCAATTATCAGACAGACTAAGGGAACAGCTTCATTTGCTGTTCCCTGATTCTAAAGATGCATCAGCTAAAAGAGAAGTAACTATAAACTGTCCCCTATGTAATAGAGAAGGTATGACCGATACAGGCCATCATATGTATATCTCTCTAGGACTTGATGGAAAACCTCCAATGTTTAATTGTTTTAGAAATATTAATCATAGAGGCATTTTAACAAAAGAGGTCCTAGAAGACTTTAGTGGACGTGGCGACATCATAGACTCAGAATTATTATCTGAGATCGAATCTAACAATAAGAGAGTGTCTAATTTAAGCAGGTATCGTTTAAATAGACAAGGTAAATTGAATTTACAAGTACCAATTCCACAAGATAATAAAATTTCAGCATATAAATTGAGTTATCTTAATAAAAGACTCGGGTTAAATCTTACTTATGAAGATTTAGCATCTTGTAAAATAATCTTAAGCTTATATGAATTTCTAAACTACAACAAATTTAATAAAGTAACTAGATCTAAACCAATTGTAGATACTATTAATAACGTCTTTATAGGATTCATTAATAATAACAACTCAGCTATTATATTTAGAAATCTTATGAATGATGAAGCTAGAAAGAAAGTTCATAAATCTTTAGATAGTAGATATATAAAATATACTATCTCAGATGGAGAAGGAAGTGGATATTATATTATCCCTTCAGTTTGCAATATCTATGACCATATAGATATTCATATAGCAGAAGGTACATTTGATATCTTATCCGTATTCTACAATCTAAGAGGTGCTAATAGAAATAATAATATCTTTGCAGCTATAGGTGGTAATACATACATAAGCCTTATTAAGTATTTTATTACTACACAAAGTCTCATAGATGTAACCTTTCATATCTATATAGATAATGATATAGAAGATTATGTATTAAAAGGTGTTAAAGCGAAAATAGCTCCTCTAGGAATTCCTGTATACGTTCATGTGAATATGTATGAAGGAGAAAAAGATTTTGGAGTATCAAAAGATAAGATAAGCGAATATGTATATAAACTATGCTAAGAATAAGGAGGAAATATAGAATGAAAGAATTTGAAGTCTATATTCAAAACCATGATTTTTCTAGTGTAAAATATAATTACAAATCTACTATGAAATTCATGGATATTAGAGAAGTACCAGAAGATCTAAGATCACCATCTTTAGCTCGTACTAGTAAGAATAGTAAAAGGGATATTAGATTAATTCATTATAATCGTCATATCTTTTCAGAATACAAATACAAGTATTTTACAGGAGTTATTAAAGTCCCATTCAGTTATGATAGAGACAATTATGTATTCTTTAATGTAACAACACTAAATAGTATTCCTAAAGATGTAGTTATCTTTAATAGCTATAACAAGAGTTTGGTAGAAGAGCTATATTTCAATAAATTAAAATATGCTTATGAAACACTAACTCTTGCCAAACCAGATTCTGAAGATCCTAATACTATCCACTTCCCTAAATTAGAAAAGGATATTAACAAAGAAAAAGAACCTTTGAAATATATCTTTGAAAATTATGGTAATAGAGTAGATTTCGATTCCTTAGAACTACCAGAATGGAATGAGGATGATGTATATCCTAATTGGAAGACAAGAGCTGATAGAATTGGGTTTATAACAGGATCTTTCATTTTAAATCTAATGGCAGATATCTTTATTCAATTAGGTATAGATCCTGCTCGCCATATCAAAAAAGAAGTAATAAAATTAAACAATCGTTGTAAGAAACATTACAAACTAGAAGAAGTAACTAAAGAAGAACAAAAACCTTCTAATGATGTTCCAGCATTTGATCCAAACAAAGATTATACAAATCCTATATCTAATAGATTAAAGGGTGTAAATCATCCAGGATTTAAGGTATTTAGCTAATTAGAAACATTTGGGTAAGACTTTATATTTAAACACAGATAGTGGGATAAGGTCTTAGACCTTATCCCTGTGTGTTTGTTTTTTGTAGTGCGTGTATTTTTTTATCTTATATAAAGATAAGGAGCATTCAGTATAGGGGTATATGTAATAAACGTTATGCTCGTGACTACGGCAAACGCGTTATAGTGTTATATGTGTTATTTACAAGAAAGGAAAAGTTGTAAATACTTTTTAAAATGAAGTCTTATTTTCTCATGCCGTTAGTATAGTTTTATAGAAAATAAATAAAAAGAGTTATGTTTATTATTTTTAAGAGGTTAACCATGCCAAATCTTAAGCCAGTAGATTTGATAATATGGTAAGGAATAAACAAAAGCTAAACAAAGTTGTTATCTTTAGGGTTAAATATATTTATTACATATACACACTCTATACTATATATTTGTTTATCCTATCATTATTTTTTATGACTCTATAAACTAATTGCTAATAAAAATATAAGAAGAAAGATATTACTGATTTAAAGAAGAGATATTTCTTTAAAAGATATGGAGGTAAACTCTATGAATACTTCTAAAAGTGATGCAGTTAAGAAGCATAATATTGCTAGATTAACTTCTGCTGCTTTATTTAGTATAACAGGTAAAGCCAAAAATCTAATAGAACAAGACTCTGATAAGAACGGATTATCTTCTTGGGTAGACAAAAAGACAAAGCTCTATAAGTTATATGATAAATATACTAAGAATTGTGGTGTATTATTAGATGAGAGCAAGTCTATAGAAGAATTACGAGAAGAATCTAAATTAGTGATTTCATCATACATTGAAAATATTAGCGAAATGATATAATTAATAACGGAATCCTATTATGGGATTCCGTATTCTTTTTTTGTTTAATGGTACTAAGTTCACATCAATATAATCTTGTATTTACTTATTCGGAGGTGAAATATAGTATGGGAAGTTTTACTAATACGAATTATAGAAAAACTACCGAGAGCCTTGTAACAGGTTTACAGAATCGTTTAGCAAATAACCCCTATTATTTATTTACTGATAAGAAACCTACAACAGTAACTTATTGGAATATAAATGATAAACACTCCACCTTAGACCAAGGTGATAAAGAAGTATATCATCAACTAGGGGAGAATACACCTCTAAGATATAATAAAATCAAAAACTTCCAAATCTATGGTATAGAAAGAATGATGATAGATCTTCAAAGAGGAGAATTCGGTCCTGAGTCTCCTATTGAAGGTGAAGCAATTATTCTTCCTAATACGATCATCCCTTGTGTTGATGATTATTTTATGATTACTTATCTTAGAGACAATACTCTATTATTCAGAGTAAACTCTTGCTCTCCAGATACATTGGAATCTGGGGCTAACTTCTATAAGATTAGATATAATCTAGAAACTTCTAGTGAAAGATCTTATGGTTTCCTTAATGGTAAACTTCTTGTAAATGAATTTGAATATATGCCTGGTAATGTAGGCACTAATCTTTCTCCAATGCTTTTATCTGACGATGCTCAGTTATTAGATAGAGTTAGAGATGCATATACTATGCTTAAATCATTCTATATTAATCTATTCTACAAAGGTAATATTCAAACCTTTGTATATGGTTATTTAGGAATGTTTATCTATGATCCTTATTTGATAGAGTTCTTAATTAGAACAGGCATTTTCTCTGAAAGTGATGACTTCTATTTATATATCTCTCAGGCAGTTCATAAACCAGATACATTCGCTCTAGAACAATCTTTAGAGATATTGAAAATGTAAATCCTAAGATGCATCTAAATAGTTGCTATCCAGTTCCAGTTCATGATCCTAATAGTTTATTAGTAGATCGTATGGAAGAGTATTGGGAATTATCTATTAATCTAAGAAATAAATTTAATGCAGATCCTATCAATTGGATTAGTATGGATTTATTTGATAGAATTGTAAATAATAATCCTTATACTGAAGATAAGAAAGATTTCTATAAGAATATTATTATCAATTATATGAATAAGACTGCAGACCCATTCAATCTAAATTTAGAAGATTTAGAAAGTTTGGAATGCAAAGATTATTACTTTACTAAAGATCTTTATTATGAAATTCCTATGATTTTATATATGCTAAGATCTTATATGACTGGATTACAATCTGGTGGTAAACCAAATGGAGATATTCCTAATGGTGGAGCAAGCAGTCCTGAATATCAAAAATACTTAGACGATAATTCTTGCAATACTAATGGTAAATCTTATTTAGAAGGCAAATAATTGATATTTCCTACATTAGTAGTAATGGATTAAAAAGAATATAATATAGGAGGATACTAATGTCTAGACCAGTAGATGAAATCATTGCAAATGATATTAAAAAAGATCTATTAGAAGATATGATGATTGGTGATAATGATATCGATGGTTCCACTATTGATTTCATGTGTGGATGGGATGAAGAAGCTCAAGAGTATGATGAAGATCAAAACATGCTTTTCCCACAACCTATTACTAATTTTAATGAATAAGATAATAAGCGAGGTATAAAAGATGGCTTTAGAAAACCTAAACGTTGATATCATGGTAGAAGGTAAATTTGATGAAGATTTACATGAAGACGCTGTTATGTCTGTAATCGATGCAATCATCGATGAAGAAACAGAAGCTGAAGAAGAAATTCTTAAAGGTGAATATGCTGGTGATACAATCTTAGTTGATATCGTTGATGATAAAAAATCTGACACAGATGAAGAAGAGGAAGAAGATTCCGATTCCGAAGATGATGAGGATGAAGAAGACGACTTCGATGAAGATGATGATGAAGATGACGATAGAGACGAGGACGATGATGACGATGATGATCATGACTCGGACGACGATGAAGATGATGAGGATGAAGAAAGCGACGATGATGAGGACGATAAGGACTCTGATGACGACGATGAAAAAGAAAAAGATTCTAAATCCGATGATAAAGATGAAAAAGATTCAGACGATGATGACGATGAAGATGATGAGGATGACGATTAAGTGAGCCTATTTAAATCAGAAATAGACCATGCATTATTTTTCGATGATGAAGATATATGCATAAATCTTGATAGATTTAAGAATGGAAGAAAATTCAATATATGTTTTATCTTGGGATATGCGGCATCTGGTAAGACCACATTATCATTTGAATTGTCTAAAAAATATAAAGCTGAGCTTTTGAATTTAGACGTTATAATGTATCCTCAAGATAGTGATTGGTTAGTAAAATACTATAAGGATAATTATAAAACTTTTTATGAGTTTATCAGAAAGAATCCAAAGTATTTAAAGTTCATCGACTCTTATCAATCAGAATTTGAAGAGGGAGAAAATCCGATCACTCCTAAAAAGAAACAATTAATTATTGAGCGTAGAAATTGGCGTATCAAAATATTAGAATTTTGTATATCTAAATCTCATAAAATGATATTAGAAGGAGTAGACCTATATCCAATATTTACCGTACATCCAGAACTTTGCGAGTATCCTATTATTATTAAAGGTACTAGCAAATTAAAAGCAATGTTTAGGTATATAAAACGTGATTTAGAGTCTAATAAAACTCCAGATAATATATTAGATTTGATAGAATGGTTTGGTCAACAATCCACAAATCTGAATAATTTTAGAATTGATATGAGAGTTTTTATGAAAAAATAATATATGGAATATGATGAGGATGACGATTAATTAATAATCTAATTCTCTTATATACCTTAGGAGGGTAATAGTAAATGGTTAAAAAATTAGTTAACGTATACTGTGATAAAGCTTTCTCTATTAATGGAGTTCGCTTTACAGGTACTTGCAATCTTGTTATTCTTCGTGATGAAGATATCGCTATCTGCTTAGAATACAAAGCAAAAGTAGAAGAAGTATTAGCTGGTGGTATTACAGTTCCATTGGGATTTGATAACTACAATACATACAACGGTCCATCCAAGTTCCCAAATATCCAAACTGCTAAAGCTATTACAGAAGGATATTCCGAACCTATCGTTGAAACTGTTACAGGTCATAGTTCCGAAGCTGCAGTTGTTGAACCTAAAAAAGAGGAAGTAAAACCTCAAGTGGAAGAACAACAAAAAGAATCTTTAGAACAAGCTGATGTAACTGGTTCTGTAGAAGTGGAAAATAATGAAGCTTCTCCTAAAAAAGAAAAATCCCACAAAAATAAATAAGAATAAAGAGTAGATCACTAAGATCTACTCTTATCTTACTGCTTATAGGTATATGGGAAACATATAGGTAATTTCTATACATAATGAATTAAAGAGTAGGTGAAAAATAATTGGATACAAATAATCTTGTAGGTTCTATTATCTGTGAAGAAACTAGAGCTAATGTAGAATTTACTGTTAAAGAAGTAAATAAAAATGGATTTATCATCGCTGAAGGTGTACTTCAAGAAGGTGATGAAGTAAATCGTAATAGAAGATACTATCCAACAGATGAATTGGAAAAAGGTATCAACTCTGATAGAACTAGAGAACTAGTAGAAACTGGTAACTTTAAAGGTGAAGCAGGTCATCCATCTGATGCAACTCTTGCACGTCAAAGTAAAATCGATCCAACTTTAGAACAAGTATGGTATACTAAACTTTGGATGGATGGCAATTTTGTAAAAGCTCATTTCCGTGGTACTAACAACGATCTAGGCAGATCTTTCAATGATGATTTGAGAGATGGTCAAAAACCTTCTTTCTCTCTTAGAGCTGTTGGTTCCTTGGCAAATGAAAATGGTAGAATGACTGTAAAGGGTATGCAAATCATTACATATGACCGTGTATATTTCCCTTCTCATTCTAAAGCATATACTACTTCTATCGTAACAACAGAATCTGTTGGCCAATATGGCGATATGAAGTATTATAAGATCAATCCTACTTCTGAATTGTTCCGTCGTAGTGAAGAAATTAATAACATTGCTAAATATGGTAACTTAGCAGAATCTTCTGAAATTTTAGTACCATTGACTCAATCTCAAATTAACTCTTTCTTAATTTCCGAATCTGCTAATATCAAAACAGTACTAGAAACATTTGATTGCCTATATAATGGAATCAATCTAAATGAAGATGGTCGTACAGTATCTATGCAATTGAAAAATGGTGATAGAATTGTATTGTCCTTAGAAGAAGCTATTCAAAATGAAATCTTGAATGGCGTTGCTGATTATTTCTAATAATAACAAAGACAGAAGAGTATACCTTAGCTGGTATACTCTTTATTCTTGTGGCAATTTAAAACAACACTTTAATAATATCCAAAGGAGGGTATATATGTTTTCAAGTAATAATCATTTAGGTAAACTAATTGTTGTAGAGGGAACCGATGGTTCTGGTAAGACTACAACATGTAAAAAGTTATCTGATTACATAAACAGTCATCCAGAAGAATTCGATGGTTATACAGCTATGACTTTATCTCTTCCATATAATGATGGTAGTGAGATATATAAAAAGATCAGAGAGCTGTTAACTATTGAAAATTATCCTACTGATATTCTTCAAAGTTTGATGATTATAAACATGAAGGATACTTTTAATAATATCATAGCTCCTAAATTAGAGAGTGAAAAGATTATTATTATTCTTGATAGATGGCTATTATCCACTTTGGTATATAATATTATGAACAAAGGCAAAATATTCGATTCTGCTATTAATCACCTATGCCTAACCCAACCATTAAATTCTACTAAATCTGGGTATAAGGATTTAGGTGTTCCTTTTAGAAAATTGTTCTTAGAAATAGATGAATTCTCTTCAATCTATTGTGGGTTA
>ERZ772904.706-NODE-706-length-9713-cov-11.1356_pt1 | contig 9713 bp, 14 predicted proteins | sample MGYA00512122_ERZ772904 | MGnify/ENA primary metagenome ERZ772904 (study PRJEB29015, sample SAMEA2738104) | human oral metagenome | biome: human oral; feature: human-associated habitat; material: saliva | place: China | collected 2269 ... | reverse complement strand
GAAAAACAAATACTAAAAAATATCCTAAAACCTTCTTCATTTCTTTTCTTCAACTCTCCTAATTTCTATAACTATTTTATCAAAAATATATGTAAAACTCCAAATAAACATCCCAAATGCACTTTTTGGATAAAAAAATAGGCAGAACAAGCGTCCTACCTACTAAAAATATGGTATGAAAGGAAATTGATTTTTACTGACACCCTAGGCAAGCTTGGGACAAATAAATCATTGATAGTAACATTTATGACATCCTATTTATTACTTCAATTACTAATGTCCCTGCTATTTCTAAGCCACCTCTGGTATGATCTATTCCTAGTCAGAATAGATAACACCGTTCTAAATTACGATTCATAGTTACTCCTTTTTTGATTCGTTACTATAAGACACCTATTCCCTATAGAGCGTCTACTACTTCAAATTTATCCATTCTTTTTTCTTTACTTCTGTATAAAAGAATGAAGACCATCATAAATAATGCAATCGTTGGTATATTGAAATTATCAAAGCAAGTAGGTAAAGATACTTTATTTATGTCAGCTACTAATCTGATGATGATATAAGACATTGAACTAAGTAATACCATAATTTCAGGCCAAACTTTCAGTATTGATTTAACAAATTTCATATTAAACTCCAATGTGATGCATTCTTAGATTCTACCCTAGCCATTTTCAGCTCAGACTAACAAGTCATTCTTAGCTGCTTACTCTACTTGCTTTTTATTGACCTTATATCCTAGATAAAAGAGCCCAAATAAAACAGGGTAAATTTCTGGATAAAATAGAGTATTGATCGGATTTTTCAAAATCAAATACGTTGCGATGTAGATTATGAGCGATACGGTAAAATAACCCTCAGCAAATCCTAATAAAAATTGTTTCATAAGAAACTCCTAATTACCTGACAAGAGTGCTCGAGTTGTCAGAATAGCTCCACCAGTATATATAAATCCTTTAATAAAACCAGCGGCAATAGGGATAAGGAGAGGTAATGCTCCCCCTTGAATTTCCTGCAAGTCTGTATTAGTCATTTTTTCAAATTTTAAAATAGATTTTTCCATAGCAATTTCTCCTTTAATTTTTACCACTTACCTGTCACATAATGATAACCTGCAATTCCCACTGCAGCAACTCCACCAGCAATTTTGGCTGCCGTCACAGGATTAGCGATTACCCAAACTACAAGAGGAATTGCTCCCCCATCTACATTCATCAACTCTTCTTCTGTAAGAGCTACAAAGTTCTGTTCCATTTTGTCAAAATTTGTCATCTTTTTTCTCCTCAATTTTTATATATTTTTATATTTTTTATATGTTTAGACTCTAAACTACTTTTTATTGACCTTATATCCTAGATAAAAGAGTCCAAATAAAACGGGGTAAATTTCTGGATAAAATAGGGTATTGATTGGATTTCTCAAAATCAAATACGTTGCGATGTAGATTATGAGCGATACGATAAAATAACCCTCAGCAAAACCTAATAAGAATTGTTTCATAAGAAACTCCTAATTACCTGACAAGAGTGCTCGAGTTGTCAGAATAGCTCCACCAGTATATATAAATCCTTTAATAAAACCAGCGGCAATAGGGATAAGGAGAGGTAATGCTCCCCCTTGAATTTCCTGCAAGTCTGTATTAGTCATTTTTTCAAATTTTAAAATAGATTTTTCCATAGCAATTTCTCCTTTAATTTTTACCACTTACCTGTCACATAATGATAACCTGCAATTCCCACTGCAGCAACTCCACCAGCAATTTTGGCTGCCGTCACAGGATTAGCGATTACCCAAACTACAAGAGGAATTGCTCCCCCATCTACATTCATCAACTCTTCTTCTGTAAGAGCTACAAAGTTCTGTTCCATTTTGTCAAAATTTGTCATCTTTTTTCTCCTCTTGTTCTATTTTTTCTAAATCTTATCTTCTAAAAAATGGGGTTCCAATAAATACACCGCGTAACAATAGACCTGTAATTAGACCCCGTTGATAACTTTCCTTGCTACCACCCACCAGCAAAGCTAAGTCGCTTTCCTTTAATACCTCAACAGTATACTTATCATTCATTTCATTCATCGCTTATCCTCCTAAAAACCAAAACCTCTACGAAATCCAATGTACCAATCTGCAAGGGTCTTCACCCAACTTTCTCCACCTTGAATATCGGTCAATTCTTCCGAAGTTAGCTCAACAAATCCATAGTAATGTTCTTTCATTATTTTATTCCTTTCTTTTTTCCTCTTACTTATCTATTCGAAAAAAATTTCGAAAATGTACAACTAAATTAAATTTACTTGAAAAATAATTTAGTAAACCACGGATAAAAAATTGGTAGATACATAAACTATACTCCTTTCTTTTTCCTCTTACTTATCTATTCGAAAAAAATTTCGAAAATGTACAACTAAATTAAATTTACTTGAAAAATAATTTAGCAAACCACGGATAAAAAATTGGTAGATACATGAAGCAAACTCCTTTTTCTCTTACTTATCTATTCGAAAAACAATTCAAAAATGTACAACTAAATTAAATTTATTTAAAAAATAACTCAGTGAACCATGGGTAGAACATTGATATAAACATGAACTAGGCTCCTTCCTTTTTCCTCTTACTTATCTATTCGAAAAGGAAGTCAAAAAAATAAGAATATCAGAAAATTTTCCGACATTCTTATTGATAAATTTGTAAGTCTATTAAAACTATTCTACCTTGTAAAAAAATCCCTCGGTACTACCATTGATAAGTTGGTGTCCAAACCATAAGCGGTCTTGTGTAATATCAGACGAGTCAGTATAGCCATTATCTGAAGAAGAGGTGACAGACATGGTTATAGGGATTCCTGCTGGTAAAAAGGCAATAGCTGCACCAGCACCTCCATCTTTAGAAACAGAACTTGCCTTGAGATAGTGGTCAATTTCCTTAGCATGTTCAATTGAAATCTTGGAATGATCACTTACTAAACCATTTTTGTCAAAGGTGAATTCAATACCTGTACGATTCCTCCAAGTGCCTGCGACACTAGAAAAATCTCCATTTTGAATTGCAGAAATATCCATCCCTTTACTTTCTGACGGAAGGCTTGTTTCTCCATTTATGAGACTTGTGACAGATTTCCAAAAGAAAGATCTTATGTCAAGGGAAGGTGGTTTTGTCCCCAGTCCCTCTTCTGTATCTGATTCAATGACTAGTTCTAACCGTGTTCCATCCTGATTCAACTTGTATAGTTTAAGTTGGATTTGATTAGTAGATACTCGGGTAGATAATTGAAAATAACCATTTTCTAAAGGATTAAAATGTACTCGCTCTCCAATAAAGTCCAGATTGTTTTCTGCATTGGTCAGTCGAATAACTTCACCATTTTTAAGAGTTCGAATATCTAATAAATCGTAATAGTTAGAATCCATTTTTAGGGCAATCAAAAGTTCGTCCGTACCGTCTTGGTCTAAATCCTACAAGCTATACTGTAATCCAGAATATTCTTTAGGATAAGTGTTTTTTAAGTTTGCTTTTGAATTGATCTCTGTATGTGAAGTTGACGAACCATCTAATACTTTGGCATATTCTTTAAGAACAGGATTATATAGGGTGTAATCAGGTTTCTTCTCTTCAGATGTAGAAGAAGTTGAACTAGTACTTGAAGCAATTGCTTCAGAACTTATTGCAGAAGTGTTTTCACTCTGATGTTGACAAGCTGTTAAAATAGAGATAGCTAATATACTAATACTGAATGGAAATAATTTTTTCATATGTTTAATCTTACAATTTGAAATTGTTTTTATACCCACTCACCGTTGTAATTGACACGATAGCCATCTGGTGTAGTCGTATTTACTGCTAAAACACCTGAGCTATAAGCATAGTACCATTTACCAGATACTTTCATCCAGCCTGTTTTCATGGCACCTGAGCTTTGAAGATAGTACCAGCTACCGCCTGTCTCAAGCCACCCTGTTTTCATACTACCTGAACCAGTAAGATAATACCAAGTACCAGCATCTTTCACCCAACCTGTTTGCATCACACCTGAGCTATTCAAGTAGTACCAAGCTCCACCGTCTTTTACCCAGCCAGTTTGCATCCAGCCAGAGTTATCAAATCGATACCAAACACCGTTGACCCTTTCCCATCCGTTCGCAGCATAAGTGCCATCTTCGTGTTTATACCACCAGCGACCATTCGAATACATCCAAGTAGATTTAGACTGATGGGTCGTCATGGTTGTAGCCGTGTTAGAATAGTTTCCAGGTGACGAACTTGTAGAAGTTGACGAGCTAGATGAATGCGAACCTGATTGAGTTGTTGTGTTAGTATTTGAATTTTTCGAAGGATTTCCGATAGTCACCTCTTTTCTAACTTTAAAGACACGTTTTCTTGTATCAGTTAAGTGATCATAAGGTGAACCAGCTTCCCCAGACATCTCCAAGATATATGTTCCAGCAGGAAACTGTTTTGAAACAAAAATATCACCTTTAAATTTATTGCTATAAATTAAGGGGAGTAGAAATTGGTCACTAACGTCTTTAGTTAAACCACTAAAAATTACCGCATTATGACTTTGATATACAACTTTTCCACTATCCTTATCAATTAAAGTAATATTTCCTTTGGCGGCTTTATCTCCCCCGTGTTGTAGTGGCTCTGAAATTTTTCCTTCGAAGCTAAGTCCAAAATAATCAATTTCAACCTTTGTAATTGTTGCTTCTATTTGTTTTTCAGTACTCGTATTCGAGATAGTATTTGCTTGATTATTTGATAAGACTTCTAGTTTGGTTACATAAGTGTAAAAAGGACCACCTTTTCCCAGATTTTCTCTGACATCAGCAGTTAACTTATAGCGAGTACCATTTAGCTCAAACTTCATGGTATAGATACCATAGTCTGTTGCTTTAAAGACAATTGTTTTACCGTTGAATGTGGCGATACCATTGAATTCAAAACTTGCAAATTGCTTAGAAAATTCTTTTTGATAAACATTATCTACCCAATCAACCGTTACAAAATTAGTTTTTGACTTTGAAGCAGATAAAACATCTGTTAATTTTTCTTTACCTTTTGCTTCTCTTTTCTCTACAAGAGTCACATCTGTTGCGACTAAATCTGTATCACGATAACCAGGAGCAGGGACTTCAACATAGGCATTGGCTGCTGGAGACCATTCCTTGACCATTGGAACACTTGCGGCGTTGACACTTGAAATTGTAGCTCCTGTTGCTAGGAGTGATAAAACTGCTGTAGTAGTTAAAACGATTTTTTTCATAATTTTTGTATTCCTTTTCTTTTTATCTATTTTTTATAATCTTATCCTATACCCACTCGCCGTTGGCATTGACACGATAACCGTCTGGGGTCGTTGTATTGATTGCTAGGGCGCCAGAGCTATAGGCATAGTACCATTTACCAGAAACTGTAAACCAGCCTGTTTGCATAGCACCTGAGTCGCCGAGATAGTACCAGCTACCGTTATCTTTGAGCCAACCAGTCTTCATAGCACCTGAACCGTCGAGATAGTACCACGTGCCGTTGTCTTTTATCCAGCCTGTTTGCATCCAACCTGAACTATCGAAGTGATACCATATATTATCTAATTTTGCCCACTGATTGTAAGGGTAAGACCCATCAAGTTGCATAAACCACCAACGAGAGCCCGATTGTCGCCAAAAACCCATACCCCTACCAATATCTTGCATTTGAAAAAAGAAACCTGGTTTATTAGTCCCGTTAGACTTACCTTGTTTTGTTTTCTTACTGGTATGAGTTCCGATTGCCTTCAAGTCTTTGTCAAAAAGATTCGCCTTAGTCGCAAATGTTTGAATCTGAGAAGAATTTGCTTCTGTATATTGAATGGCCTTTCCATAACCACCAGCTAATTCTTCAGAGCCACCAGATGATGTTCCGAAACTTTGTGCAACGGTAATCCAACTATTTTTAGGATTATCAAAGGCTGCCAAACCCATATAGGTCAATCCTGGATTGATTAAGGATTTATAGTGTCCAGTTTGACCAGAGACACTTGCCCCACTACGAGATTTAACATAATCGGCTTTTTCCTCATACCATTGATCAATAGCTGTCATAAATCCATCATCGTTCCAAGCTAAGTTTTCTGCGAGAGAGAACCCACCTGAAGGCCAGGCACTCCAAATATCTTTGTTAGATAAACGTTTATGATGCCTAGTTACAGAAGCTTCTGCTGCACGAGAAAAGGCTGTTTTTTCTAGTGCAGTTGACCATTTGATAGGAACATAGCTAGTAACTAGACCTTCATCTGCTGCCTCTTTTCGAATGGCATTGATACGGTCTAAGATAGCCTGTTTATCTGGCGTTAAGAAAGTCCCTTCAATCCTAACCAGAGTAGTACCAGAAGAAGTACTAGTGACCTCAGAGTTTAAGATATTGTAGGATTGACCATTGATTGCTTGAGTGGAAACCAGCCTATCATTAGCAGCTACTGATTGTGATGTAACAATTCCTACCCCAAGAAGTGATAGAGCTGAAATCGTTGCAAGTGTGAACTTTTTAGCTTTGGTGTCCATTTCGTGTCCCCCTATTTTTATTTATTGTAAAATAATCAGTTTGTCCTAAAATCTAGACTTTTTTGGACAAACTTGATAAAATGAAAGTGTAATAATAATTGGTCAAAATGCTGGATTTTAGAACCTTTTTTCTAACGAAAACGCTTCTAAAATAGACTGTATTTTCTGTCCAAAAAATCCTAGGTTTTTTGACAAGAACTATGAATTTTTTATCCAATTATGAAAGGTGCTTTTTGATACTCCTAAGATGTCTGCACCTTCTCGTAAGGTTATTTCTTTTTTCTTATATTGAGCTATCACATCAGGGAGATTATTCGGGACAACCAATTTTGGTCTACCGAATTTCTTCCCTTTTTTCTGTGCTTCCCGTATTCCTTCCATTTGTCTTTGTTTGATTTGTTCTCTTTCAAACTGTGCCACATAAGATAGGACTTGTAAAACGATATCGGAGATTAGTTTTCCTGTGATATTATCATTGCTATTCTTTGTGTTTAATAAGGGGAAATCTAAAACATTTATATTTACTTTCTTTTTCTTAGTAATCGATTGCCATTGTTCTAAAATTTCATCATAGTTTCTTCCCAATCTATCAATTGATTTTATAACCAATTCATCATTCTCTTTCAAGGTAGCTAATAATTTTTGATATTCCATTCTGTCAAAATCTTTTCCTGAAACGTAATCAATAAAAATATTTTCTTTTGATAATTTGTTTTCTACTAAGGCTGAAAATTGCCTATCAATATTTTGTTCTCTTGTAGATACTCGAACATAACCGTAACGCATAAAAACTCTCCTTTTTACACTTATTGTAAAATATAAAAGAGGGCAAAATGCCCTCAAAGAGTAGTGTATTCAATTTCTATCAATTATACATTAGTTCAAACTAGTTCATCAAGCCTTAAAAGTATGTAAAAAATCACAAACTAAGACCTTCTTCATTCCTTTTCTTCAACTTTCCTAATTTCTATACCTATTTTTTATCAAAAATACATGTAAAACTCCAAATGATGCAAATAGACACTTCAACTGCACTTTTTAGCAAAAAATAGGCAGAACAAACGTCCTACCTACTAAAAATATGCTATTGAAAGGAAAATGATTTTTTACTGATACCCTAGGCAAGCTTGGAACAAATAAATCATTGATAGTAACATTTACGACATCCTATTTAAAGTTACTTCAATTTTTAATGTCCCTGCTATTTCTAAGCCACCTCTGGTATGATCTATTCCTAGTCAGAATAGATAACACCGTTCTAAATTACGATTCATAGTTACTCCTTTTTTTGATTCGCTACTGCAAGATTCCTATTTACCTGATAAGAGGAGAGATGGTCCTCTTTACATGTGCAAGATAATTTTGAATCAGATTCATCATTTATCGTTTTGATTATTTTTTGACAAATTTTTCTGTTTTCTTCTCCGAAGACTTTAAAAATTTTTTTCTAATTAAATCATCCATATAGGGACCAAATATACCAACTACTAAACCAATAATAAAACTTTTAAAATCCATAATTACCACCAACATGTCGCTGCATATGCCACACCTCCAAGTATAGCTCCTCCCGCAGCACCAGTTGCTGCACCTTGCCATGTTCCTGTTTTAATTCCTAGCTGAAGACCTCGTGCTGCTCCTCCTCCAACACCTGCTTTGGCAAAATCTCCCCAATTGCATCCGCCACCTTCAAGGCAAGCAAGCATCTCAGTATCCATAATTTCAAATTGTGACATCGTTTTTGTATTCATAACGAATGCCTCCTTTTGTATTTTTAATGCTTGTCTTGTTACAAACTTGATAAGTTTGGTATAGCAGTGTTTATTAAATTGTTTCATCTAAATCTTGAATTACTGAAATAATCATTCCCTGTATTCCTCTTATTTATCTATTCGAAAACGAATTCAAAAATATAATATATGATATTCATTTTAATAAACTATATTAATAAAATGCATTGTAAACATTTCGCCCAAATGATCTACCAGCATTATAGATACCACCGAAAAATCTTCCCGTACTATCAATCACTTTGTGGACATCGATGTTAATATTACCTCTCCATGACACTCGACCACCCTCTACTGTTGCCAAATCTTTTTCTGTAAGACTTGTAAATTTTTCTTCAATTTTTATCATATTCATTATGTCTGTTCCTCTTTATCTATAATTTTTTATTAAAACAAATAATTGTAAATTGTTTCGCCAAACTTCTGCCCCGCCCAATAAACCGGTCCTAAAAGTAATGTCCCTAAAGCATAAATCCCAACTACTCCAACTATGAAAATGAATACTTTTACAGGAATTGACTGCAAACTGTAAAAATTCTCTACCCTAGTAATCCAACTTTCTATTATGCGTTCCATTAGCGCTCATCCTTCCCTGTTAACGTCCACGACGCTTAGCATGTGCTCCTGAAGCACCATCTACCGCACCCAATAAAAATGTTCCTGCAATTGCGACTCCTCCAACTACTACCAGACCAAATAGCAAGCCTCCTTCTACATCGGCCAATTCCTCATGACTCATTACATGAAAATTATTTTCCATATTTTTAATTTGTTCCATCTTATTCTCCTTTTTTGATTCTTAACAATTGAAAAAGGTAGTTATTTGTATTTCCTTTTTCATATATTCTGTTCATTGTTGTAGGTAAGCTTCACTCTCTAAATATTATCTTAGAATCCAAATAATGCACGACGTAAAATGAACCCCACCATTAAACCATGTTGGTAACTTGCCTCACTACCACCCACCAGCAAGGCTAAGTCGCTTTCCTTTAATACTTCAATAGTATACTTATCATTCATTTCATTCATCGCTTATCCTCCTAAAAACCTAAACCTCTACGAAATCCAACGTACCAATCTACAAGGGTCTTCGTCCAATTTTCTCCACCTTGAATATCGGTCAATTCTTCCGAAGTTAGCTCAACAAATCCATAGTAATGTTCTTTCATTATTTTATTCCTTTCTTTTTCCTCTTACTTATCTATTCGAAAAACAATTCGAAAATACACAACGAAATTAAATTTTATTTCAAAAATAATTTAATGTACCATGAATAGAAAATCGGTAGATACATAAACCAGACTCCTTTCCTTTTTCCTCTCACTTATTTATTCGAAAAACAATTCAAAAATGTACAACTAAATTAAATTTATTTAAAAAATAA
>ERZ772904.700-NODE-700-length-9770-cov-10.9927_pt1 | contig 9770 bp, 5 predicted proteins | sample MGYA00512122_ERZ772904 | MGnify/ENA primary metagenome ERZ772904 (study PRJEB29015, sample SAMEA2738104) | human oral metagenome | biome: human oral; feature: human-associated habitat; material: saliva | place: China | collected 2269 ... | reverse complement strand
CTAATTTTTATCTGCAGGTAAGATAAGGCGCGGGCAGATAATATTTTGTCGAGCAGATAACAATCCACTATCTGCTCGACAAAATATTATCTACTCGCCGGGTTAGGGTGAGTACGAATGTGCATAACACCCACCCCATCCGTCAGAGAGCGAGCAAAACTACTTCACCCAACCAACCTTAGTCCAGTCGATGGTCTTGAACAGGAACGCACCATAGTTAGCGAGACCCTTCTTCGTGAAGACGTAGTGAGGACCGTTAGCGGCGCATCCTAAGAAGGCAAGTTCGGCGGTATGCTTCTTCTCGATCTCGTCGCATTTGAGGTTCCGTTCTTTATCGTCCTCAATCAGAAGCATTTCCTCGATCATGGCGTCGATCTCGGGGCTGCCGATGCCGTCGCTATTGGACGAGTGGAAGAACTGTTGGGTGGCGACCGTAGCATCGGGATTGTTCGCCTCGTATCCCGCGAACGTGATGTCGTACTCCCAGTTGCCCAAGACCCTACCGAAGTCGCCTTCGGGATGCTGATCGACCTCAATATTGAGCCCGGCTTCTTTCATATTCCGCGTAAAGGTCTGAGCCATACCCTTATCAACAGGATCGTCGCCAAAGATCACGATCTTATAGTGAATCTGCTGCCCATCTTTCGCGTAGAACTCGCCGTCTTTAGTGTATCCGGCGTCCTCAAGCACCTTCTTGATGGCATCTTTGGGACTGCCCTCTACCTTGGGGAACGCGTCCTGATAATACACCGAGAAAGGCATGTGGAGCATCGATCCGGGTATCTCTTCTTCATAGGGCAAGCCCTGGTACCGAATCTTGGCGAGGGCTTCCCGGTCAAGCCCATAGAAAATAGCCTTCCGCACGGCGGCATCCTTGACCCGCCGGGGGTTCACATCGATACCGGAAACATGCAGGCGCACTCCCTTGTGGAGTTCCGTGCCTGCCACCGCCTTAAACTCGGAGTAGGCAGAGGCGGTTCCGGCAGCCGCAGCATCAATTTCGTCATTCTTGAAGGCCGCTTTCTTCGCTGGTTCATCCATCTGCCGGAAGATAATCTTCTCTAGCACAGGCTTATCACCCCACCACTTATCGTTCGGCACCACCGTAATGGTCTTCTCGGAAGAGTTAAAGCCGCCGTCTTTGATCGTGAAGGGTCCACAGCCCCACTCGGGATGCAGATTATCTACAAAGCCCTCATTGAAGACCTTAGGGTCTTCCAGCGCCGGATGCAGAATAAAGGTGAATAGGGCGTTCAAGGGGTAGAAGGGCTTCGAGAATGTCACCTTTACGTGAAAGTTATCTTCTTCGGCTTCCACGCTTTCAACGTATCCATAAATATCCGAGGTCACAATATTGTATTCCCCGTCAGCCTTTTGCTGAGTTTTCCAGGTGGTCTGCAGGGCTTTCACATCAATAGGCGTTCCGTCGTTGAACTTGGCCTGAGGATTCAGCACGATCTTGACGATAACCTTCTCACCCTCTTTGCCGGGGGTGAAAGACTGGGCGTATTCTTTCCTGAGGGTCTTAGTACCGTCAAAGTCTAGGATCCACAAGCCTGCATCATGAATGGTGCTCATAATGGTCTGAGTATCGGTCATATTGCCCGACGTAGTCCGGGGGTTGAAATCTGGCCCCATCGACCCGACCGGCAGCCGCAGGGTTCCGCCCTGTTTCAGCTCAGAAACCTCGTGAGCATTGATGTCGTAGAGGTCTTTAAGGTTTGCACCCTGCCCGGGAGCGGTAGTTTTTCCGTCCTTCGCACCGCCGCCACATGCGGAAAGCACACCGACGGTTCCAGCTGCCGCAGCTACGCCCAGCAGAGACCGGCGAGTCAGTGCATGAGGAATGAACGCTGCTGGGGTTTTGCTGATGCTCATGATGTGTTTCCTTACGTGTATGCGCCCTGCGATGGGGTTGGTGTTTCAGAGACTTTGAGATAACTTATGCAGTTTCATGCATAAATTATCCATATCCAAAACCATACACCGAACTTCATGTGAAAGTTAAGAAAAACAGCAATAATGTGTTGTAGATTACATATTTTTATGCATATTTACGCAGAATTTGAGTATGTATTTCCGTATCTTTCAGGAAATAATGAGCATAACTTACGATAATCTAGAATATTTACTGAATATCATGTGTGGCTATGAGGGCACAGACAAGGCGCATCCCCACTCCCCCGCGAGGGAAGGTAGGATGCGCCTTATGTATATTTGTGAAACGTTCCCCTAATTTCTAAGGGCTATAGCTCAACCGACTAGTTTGTGAATCCAATACGCGACCACGCCGAAGGGTTGTACTGCGGATCATCAAAGAGAAACGCACCGTAGTTCGCCAGGTTCTTCTGGCAGCATACGATCTGCGGACCGTTGTAGAAGACGCTGCTCGTAGCAAATTCCTCCATATGCTTCTTCTCGATCTCGTTGCACTTGAGGTTACGTTCTTTAGCATCCTCAATGGAGAAGAGCTCCTCAATCATGGCGTCAATCTCTTCGGAACCAGCCCCATCGTTGTCTTCGCGGGAGTAGAACTGCTTGGTGCCCTCAGTGCCATCGTCGCTGTTTACGCTGTACCCAATGAAGCTCAGTTCGTGCTCCTTGGCAGACATCACCTTGCCCAAGTTACTAACAGGCTGCTGATCAACATCACTCTCAATACCCAGATCACGAAGCTGCTGAGAGAGGAAACGCGCCAGAGATTTTATGGTGTTATCCTCGCTAAAGTTGTTCACCACTACTTTCGCGCGTTTGCCATCCTTTTCATAGAAATCGCCGCTTTTAGCATATCCGGCCTCTTCCAGAATCTTAGCGGCCGCAGCCTTCCGATCGGCTGCCTGCGGCATACTATCGGCATAGTACTCTGAGAACGGCATATGGATCCTCGATCCGGGCAGGGCCTCGTTGAACGGCAAACCCTTAAAGCGAGTATCGGAAAGCGCCTTACGATCCAAGCCCACCATAATGGCGCGGCGAAGCGGAGTATCGACTTTGACGGGGTTCATCACCACACCTCCTGCAAAGAGGCGCTGGCCCTGGCGGAACTCGGCATTCTTAACATTTTCGAGTTCCTTGTATACGCTCACGACATTAGCGTTTACGGCGTCAAGCTCGCCATTGGCAAAGGCAGAACGCTGCGCAGGGGTATCGAGCAGACGGAACGTAATGGATTCGAGAACCGGTTTTTCGCCCCACCACTTGTCATTTCGTGTGACGGTCAGCGTTTTCTCGGTTGAGTTCCAGCCGCCTTCGGCAACCTTAAAAGGCCCTGCCGCATAATCGGAATTCGGCTTATCCACTAGACCATTGGCAAAGAAATCGGTATCCGTCATTTTCGGATGCACCACATAGCTGAAGAGGCTGGCAATCGGGTATGAAGGCTTCAACATCGTGACCTTCACGCGGGTTGCGCTGCCGTCTTCTTCGATTGACTCAATATTTGGGTACAAACCCGTGCTCTGAATCTGATAAGTCTTGTTGTCTGAAAGAACTTTATGAGTCGCTCTCAGCGCTTCAATATCGAGCGGGGTACCATCGTTGAATTTTGCCTTTTCATTCAACGTGATATGCAAAACCTGTTTGCCGTTCTCCATTGCGGAGGTGAACTCGGTACAGAAGTCGGGGTTAGGTGAAGTTTTGCCTTCGTAATCTTGCTGCCACAGACCACTCGTGAGCAAAGAATTATACGAAGAAATAGCACGAGCATTATCGCCAACGGCGCCCTGAGTATGCAAAGGATTGAAATTTGGTCCCAAACTGGTAACCGCCAGACGCAGCTTTCCGCCAGATTTGAGGGCAGAAACATCCTGCTTATTAATTTTCACGAGGTCTGCGATATTCGCACCTGCCGTTGCTGCAGCCTGAGTAGAGCCGGAACCACCGTTTTTACCGGAACAAGCCGCAAGCATACCAGCGGTGCCCAGCGCAGCACCACCTGCGAACAGGGTGCGGCGGTTCAGAGTGGAGTGAGCTTTCACGAGCGTATTCTTTCTATCACCGACAAACGCACAGTCTAGCGCTACCGCCCGTGGTAGCGGCGTTTGATACACCTTAATTGTATTCATGGAATTACAGAGCGGGAATTTATTTCCTGCAATCTCAAATACTGGTAATTCATATCACTATTTCGCTTTATCGCATACTATAAATTTTTATCTCTTTAAAACGTTGCGGGGATGATTCTCATAGAAGAATCACCCCCGCAACACACATGCGGTTCTACGAAACCGACTCTAGCGCTACATCGGGAAGGTCTGCACCATCCGGGTAGTAGCAAGCATAACCGTGGTCTTCGCCGTCAAGCGTGATAACCTCGGGTTTTTCTTCCAGGCACCGCTTCTGCTTATCCTCAGGAAGCAGCTTGAAGATGGGGCACCTGCTGGAGAAGCCGCATCCTACCGGGGCATTGACCGGGGTGGGCAGGTCTCCATCCAGCATGATGCGCTGGCGCTTAGCCTCAACCTCCGGGTCTGGCACGGGAATAGCCGACAGCAAAGCCTTGGTGTACGGGTGAATCGGGTTATCAAAGACCTGATCCACGTGACCAATCTCGACGATGCGCCCCAGATACATAACCGCAACCCGGTCAGAAGCGTGGCGAATCACGGCGAGGTCGTGCGCCACCATCAGATAACTCAGACCCAGGCTCGCGCGGAGTTCCTCAAGCAGGTTAATCACGCCCGCCTGAACGGAAACATCCAACGCCGATACAGGTTCGTCCAGCACCACAAGTTTCGGGTTTACGGCAAGCGCACGGGCAATACCGATACGCTGGCGCTGACCGCCCGAGAACTGGTTCGGGAAGCGGTTCACGTGATCGGGCTGCAGACCCACGATCTTCATCAGCTCAACCACACGCTTTTTAATATCCGGACGCTTCATGCCCTGGTTTTCCAGGGGCTCAGCAAGAATCTCGTAGACGGTAAAGCGCGGGTCGAGGGCACCCGTGGGGTCTTGGAAAACCATCTGCTGGTTCTTGCGCAGTTCAAGAATCTCGCTGACAGATTTATGATCCTGCGTAGAGACACCGTTAATCAGAATCTCGCCATCGGTCTTCTTGCTGAACTCCATAATTTCGAGCAGCGTGGTGGTTTTACCACACCCGGATTCGCCCACGATCGAGAAGCACTCACCCTCACGAATATCGAAAGACACGCCGTCTACGGCCTTTACGGTGCCCACGCGGCGCTTCATGAGGGAACCCTTCATGAGCGGGAAATGCTTCTTCACGTTGCGCACTTCAAGCACCGGCGCGCGATCTTCGCGCGGAGTGCTTTCGAACTTCGAAACGGGAGTTTCAGGAACGGTATAGAGTTCTTCGGCCGTCTTACTGATGAGGTCCTGCGAGATAGTGCAGGAGGAGTAGTGTCCCTCACCAGCGCCCTTGAGCGGAGCGAGCTCGGGCTCACCGGCATCGTCCTTGCAGCATTGACCGCCGTTTTTGGCGACGGGGCAACGCTCACGGAACGAGCAGTGATCCACCGGGTACAGCAGATTCGGCGGCGTGCCCTCAATGGGCACCAGAGAGGTTTTCTGCGAGCGATCCACGCGAGGAACCGCACCCAACAGACCGATGGTGTAGGGGTGGCTGGGGTACTTATAAAGGTCTTCAGCCTTAGCGATTTCTACCGGTTTACCCGCGTACATCACCAGAATGTCATCGGCCATACCGGCGACAACACCCAAGTCGTGGGTAATCATGATAGTCGCCGCACCGGTTTCGTCCTGCGCCTTATCCATAACCTCAAGCACCTGCGCCTGAATGGTGACGTCAAGCGCAGTGGTAGGCTCATCCGCAATAAGCACGCGCGGATCGTTGGCAATTGCCATTGCGATCATGATGCGCTGGCGCATACCGCCGGAGAACTCATGCGGAAAAGAACGCAGACGGTCGGCTGGGGAAGGAATACCCACTAAGCGCATGAGTTCAATAGAGCGATCTTTAATCGCTTGCTTGCTCATACCCTTATTGTGGATTTTGAGGACTTCGGCAATCTGATCCCCGATAGTGTACACCGGAGTCAGCGAAGACAGCGGATCCTGGAAGATCATGGAGATGTGCTTGCCGCGGTACTGGCACATTTCCTTATCGCTCAGACCCAGCAGTTCGGTGCCGTTGTATGTGATAGAGCCGGTAATATCGGCGGTCGTGGGGTGAAGCCCCATAATCGCCATAGATGCCACGGATTTACCCGAACCGGATTCGCCAACGATACCCAGGGTTTTACCAGCGTAAAGGTCAAAATCGACACCGCGCACCGCATGTACAACACCGTTTTCGGTATTGAAGCTAACATGCAGGTCTTTAACACTCAGAACGGGAGAAGTGCTCATGAGTTTTATGCCTCCTCATTCTGGGTGGATGCCTGAGCATCAGGATTGGGGTCGGTTGATGATGCTGCAGCGTCGGCTTCCTGAGCCTCCGCTTCCTCGGCCTTAGATGCCGATTTCTGGCTCTTAGGTTTCTTTGACTTCTTGATCTTACCGACCGACATGGAAGTCGGGTCGAAGGCGTCGCGCAGGCCATCATTCATGAGCGAGAGCGGCCCCACCAGCAGGAAGAAGAAGATAACGGGGAACCAGAACATATGCGGCAGGGTATTAAGCTGTTGTGCGGCGTCAGAAATCAACGACCCCAGTGAGTAGTTCGGATAGGTAATACCGATGCCGATAAAGGAGTACGCAACCTCAGAGAGCACAGCGATCATGATGCCGGTCGTGAAGTTCAGCACGAGCATCGAGCCGATATTCGGTACGAGGTGCCGCAGCACGATCTTGAAGGGGTGTACGCCCATGTAACGTGCTGCCTTCACGTAATCGCGCCCAATCAGGGATTGCGCCATCGCACGAATCACACGGGCAGGCCCCATCCAGCCGAATACAATCAGCACAGAGGAGAGCACAATCCACGTGGGAACGGTCTTCTGAATCTGCTTACCGATCTGACCATTGATGAAAATCGCCAAAATCAGCAGCGAGGGAACCATAATCATGGTTTCCAAGAGGAAGAGCATAACCCTGTCGATCCAGCCACCAAAGTACGCCATCACGCAACCGTAGATCGCGGAGATAATGACGGTGGCGATACCCACGACCAGGCCGATTTCCATTGAGGTCCATACGGCTTCGCTCATCATGGCGAAGAGATCGTTACCGCCCACGGTGGTGCCAAACCAGTGCTCTGCGGAGGGGCCTTCACCGCCAAGGGTCATAAAGTCAGATTCGGTTGCGGAGTACTTAGAAACATATTTGCCGAAGTACCCAAAAAGCCCCACACAGATAAAGATGATAAGCCCGAACACCGCAGCCTTGTTGCGCAAGAAGCGGCGGAGGATAATCACGTTCTTGTTGAGAACTTTAAAATCACCATTCTGCACGACAGGTACCGTGCTTGTTTCAGTTACCTGGCTCATGAGATCCTCACTCGGGGGTCGACGATCGTGGTCGCGATATCGGCGATAATGGCACCGATGGCGAACAGCACGGAACCGTAGGCGAGAGTAGCGGTTGCAGCGTTCACATCCTGCTGACCAATCGCATCAATAGACCATTTACCGATGCCGGGCCATGCAAACACGGACTCCGCGAAGAAGGCACCCGCAAAGATGGTGGGAATGGTGTACGCAATCGACTGTGCCACCGGGATGAAGGACACACGCAGGGCGTGGCGGGTAATCGCCTGGTTACGGGTGAGTCCTTTCGCGCGAGCGGTACGCACGAAGTCTGCGTTCACGTTATCGAGCAGGTATTGCCGCTGAGCAATCTGATAGCTGGCCCATCCGAAAATCGTCATACAGAAGGTCGGCACCACATAGTGCGCCGCCATGTCTATGGTGGTATCCCAGAAGCCTGTTACACCGGGCGTCGAAATACCGGTCACATAGAAAATCTTTTCGCCGCCGTTTTCAACCACAATGTTGTTAATGGCGGTCGCTCCCTGCTGCACCACGAAGTATGCCACGGGGGCGGGAATAATGTAGACGAGATAGGAATAACTGGTAATAACCCGGTCGGAAAACTTGTACTGACGGGCTGCCGAGTAAACACCCAGCGCCACACCGATAATAATGGTCAAAATAGTAGCCGCGAGCATCAATCTGGTAGAAACCCACAGACGCTGACCGAATTCCTGATTGATATATCCGCTGTTTGGGCTGCGTCCCCAATCAAATTTGGTGACAACATTCGTCAGCCATTGAATGTATCTATCCCACGCACTCATTTCGGGGTCGAGTCCGAGGGATGCAAGGGTGCGGTTCACCTGTTCAGGCGAGGGGCGCGGCACCTTTTCTTGCTCCAAAAGGGCAGGTTTTAGCGTGGTAACAGCCGCAAAATAACCCATAGTTGTGGTTAAGAAAACCATCACGAGGTAAGTGAGCGACCTCCGGAGGATGTACCTAAACATGGGGCGGTTCCCCTCCTAGATATTCTGGTTTCGTAGGCATGTGTGTTACAGCTTCCGTCATCGGATAATCCAGTGACTACAGTCACTAGAAGCGTAGTCCCTTTATCTTATATTTACATTCGGGTATCCACCAAACCCACATCGCCTTAAAATCAGCCGACAAGCACCATTTTGCGGGGTGTTGCGAGGAGTTTAGAGGCGGCATCCCCGGTATCGCTATCAAAATAAGGTTTGGCGAAAAGTTACGAAAGATTTACACACACCGAAGATTTGTGGCGTCACATTTTTTCAGAACGCCTCAAACCCTCTCCAGACCCCAAAAAATCCACGAAAAACCATGTAAACAGGAGCAAAACCAACATCTAAAATAAGTAGGTCCTAACTTATATTTTCGGGATTTACGGCAAAAAAAATTTATGAATTTCATGCCAAAAGCACCCCGTATCCTGTGATTTATGAATGGCATCACAGGGTACGGGGTGAGAATGTATCTCTTTTACACGTGACTTTCTACGTTCATGAAAATTCTAGAACCGGTTACGGTACTCGCTCTCAGCAGCACCGGTGCGGAAAGCACGAATATTGTGGGCGATCAGCTCCTCCGGATTTACGGGGCGCCCACCGGCAGCATGCGGGGTGATCACGATATTCTTCGCATCCCACAGGGGCGAATCGGAGGGGAGCGGTTCGGTCGCCGTCACGTCCAGCGCAGCGCCCGCAATCGAGCCGGAGTTTAGGGCGGCGATGAGCGCATCCTCATCAACAGTGGTACCGCGCCCGACGTTAATCAGGTAGGCGCGCTTGGGCAGCAGCTGCAGCTTATGGGCATCGAGCGCTTTGAAGGTCGAATCGCTGGTGGGAAGCACCATCACGAGAATATCCGTAGTTGGCAGGTATTCATCGATTTGTTCGGTCGCAATCACCGGGAATCCAGAGCGCTCCCCCGCGCTCTGTGCAACGCCGGTTACGTTCGCGCCAAAAGCCTTGAAGAGCCGCGCTGTCTCTTGACCAATCGAACCGAAGCCCCACACGAGCACATTGGCATCAAGCAGGGTGGTGACCTGGTCTTTCGGATGAAGTTCCTGCGCGCCGCCTAGCTCCTCAGCCCAACGATGCTCGGCCGTTGCCTGCGCCAGCGTCGGCAAGAAACGCACGAAGTTCAGGGTCAGCGCGAGCGCATGTTCCGCAACGGTTTTCGAGTGCAGACCCACACCTGCACAGATGGCGGCGTCTGGGTTGAAGCCCGCCGCACGCACCGCATCCGGCCCCGCAAGAAGCGCCTGAATAAGCCCCACATTTTTCATGCGTCGGGCGGAATCCGCGAGCTGATCGGCGGTATTCGCCCAAGCAATCAGAACTTCGGCAT
>ERZ772904.693-NODE-693-length-9830-cov-16.4489_pt1 | contig 9830 bp, 6 predicted proteins | sample MGYA00512122_ERZ772904 | MGnify/ENA primary metagenome ERZ772904 (study PRJEB29015, sample SAMEA2738104) | human oral metagenome | biome: human oral; feature: human-associated habitat; material: saliva | place: China | collected 2269 ... | reverse complement strand
CCGCAACCCTTGCTGACGGCACCCCGGTCAGCTCCGAGGCGACCTACACCATCGCCGTGGGCACCGACGCTGAGGAGGGCTTCCAGCTCCTGAACGCGCAGAACGCCGCGAAGGAAGCAGCAAAGGAAAGCACGAGCGAGGCAACCACTACCCCCGAGGCGAGCGCCACCGCTACCGAGAGTGCCACCGGCACCCCCAGCGCATCTATCTCCGCAAGTGCTGAGGCGGGTGCATCTGCTGAGGCGAGCGCATCCACCGGTATTCGCCGCGTGGATGGATCCGTGAACGGTCAGAACGCCGCGCAGGTAACCGACCCGAACGGCGCGAAGGCAGCGGCGAATGGTGAGCAGGCATCCCAGGGCGGATCCGGTGTTACCGCTATCAGCGGCACCGACAACACCAATAACGGCTCCAACAAGGGCGAAAGCAAGGACGGCAATGCCACCAGTGCGAAGGGATCCAGTGTGAAGGGCTCCAACGCCCAGAACATCAGCGCGCCCGGCAACAACAGCGGCGGCGGCATCCTCTCCTCCGGCCTGCCTGGCAGCCTGAACCAGCAGTGCATCGCCACCGAGGTTCCCGCCGAAGATGCCAAGGACTCCAAGGATTCCAAGGACGCTCAGAAGGACAGCAAGCAGAGCAACCAGGCAGCCCAGGCACCGACCAGCATCCCCACCCTCGCCGTGGTCAATACCGCCGAGCACAGCGGCCGTGAAGAAGTCACCCACGGCCACTTCGATGTAGGCCCGATCCTTAACGGCGGCAACCTCACCAGCAGCGTGAAGGACGACCGCACCAGCCCCGCCCGCCACGTCTCCCCCGGTGCCCTCGAGTTCGTGCTCAATGACGCCGCGAAGATCAACCTGCCCGCGGGCATGGAAGACATCGCCCCGGCGGGCACCCCCGTACACATGATTGGTGCAACCCAGCAGCAGGGCGTGCCCTGGCTCGGCTGGAGCACCCAGGACCCCGAACTGCTCAAGCAGCTCGACGGCCCCGTCACCATGAGCCTCAACGGTTTTGAGGGCCCCGGCACCATGTCCACCTTCCTCTCCGGCAACTTCGGTTCCGCCGGTCAGAAGGTTTTCGATTCGCGTAGCGGCGGCTCCTTCCAGGTGCCCGCAAACACCCACCAGCACAGCAACTGGGTGTTCACCGCTGAGGGTCGCTACACCGTGACTATCGGCTGGACGGCACGCCTGAAGAACGGCCAGCAGGTCAGCAGCGAATCAGTTCTGCACTTCACCGTCGGCAACCCCGATAACGCCCCGGCAAGCAACAACGCGCAGGGTGCGGCAGGCACCAAGCAGGACGGCGGCAACGCTAACAACGCTAACGGCGCCAACAACGGCGGCGAGAAGAGCACCGCCAAGAACCCCGTCAACGGCACTGTAGACGAAGCCACCGGCATCGTCACCAAGCCCGACGGATCCAAGGTGCGCATCGTCGGTAAGACCGCCTCCGGCGAGGATTGCGCCTTGACCAGCCAGGAGCTCGCCACCGCTCAGAAGGCGGCCGCGGCGGGTAAGCTGCCGAACACCGGTGTGGTCATCGACCCGTTCATGGTCAGCACCTCGGTTCTCGCCCTGGCGCTGGGCGCCATGATACTGCGTTCGGCACGCCGGAAGGGACGCCGCGGTGACACCGCATAGCGGGCATACCGGCAACCGCGCGCAAGCATATAGTCGGCGTACCGCCCTCACCCTCGCCTCCCGTATCGCGGTGGGTGCGGGGGTGGGGGCTGGTGCCTTCGCACTGAGCGGATGCGCCAGCACCGTGAACGCCTCCTCCGACCGGATGCGCGTGGTCGCCACGACCCCGATTCTGGCGGATTTGGCGCAGCAGATTGCCGGGGAGCGCGCCAGCGTGCACTCTCTGGTGCCTGCCGGTGCTGACCCGCACTCGTATGAGCCGAGCCTGCGCGATATCCGCGATGTCGCCTACGCCCGCTGCGCCCTGACGAACGGCCTGCTGCTGGAGCAGCGTAAGCTCAGCAAAATGGTTGAGGCGAACCTGCCCGCAGGCGTTGTGTCCGTGGCGGTTGCGGAGAAGATTGAGCAGTACGGCGGCAAGCTGGAAGCCATTGTTGAGGATGCCTCCCTGGACTCCATCTGGCTGGGTTTGCGTGTTGAAGAGGGCGGGCAGAACGAGTCTGCCCCTGCCGACTCTTCGGAGGCCGGCATACGCTTTGAGGTGCAGAGCGTGCGGGCGCGCACCTCTACGGATTCGTCGAATGCGCAGCTGGCGGCGTTCATTACGCAGACCTTCGGCGCGGTGGAGATGCTGTGCGATTCGCATGCGCGCGGCGTGAACCTCACCCGCGAGGGGGACACCGCGATCCGCACCGGCGATATGGGTTCGCTGGAGCTACCTCTGCAGGCGCATACGCACCTGTCGTGGGCGTTTAGCGACGCCGGCGAGTACGCCATTGAGCTGAGCGCCACCGCGGTCAAGGCCCCGGAGTCCGTGCGTTCTTCGCGCGGCACCCTGTACTGCGCGGTCGGCCGTGACCCGCAGGAGCTGGTGGACCGCCTGGCGAAGGAACAGAACGTACCCGCCGCCGAGGTTAAGGTTCTTTCCGCAGGTCACGCCGATATTACGGCGCGCACCGGCGACGGCAGGCTCGTTCTCCGCGCGGATTCCTCCCAGGGTGCCGTAGAGTACGAACTGAACCGCACCGTGGTCGCGGTCCCCTCCCGCACTCTGCAGGAGGTGCCCGCCGGCGGCAGCTACCGTTTCCTGCGTTCGGGTGCTTCGGAGCATCGCGGTCAGGTGTACCTGCTGGCGCAGGCTGTTCTGGGCAAGCACGTGCACGGCGAAATCGACCCGCACATTTGGCATTCGGTGCCGAACGCGAAGGCGAGCGTGCAGGTCATTCGTGACGCGCTGACCTCCGCCGATCCGGCGGGTGCGAGCGAGTACGCGGCGCGCACCGAGCAGGTCGTCAAGGAGCTCGATGCCCTGGACGCTCAGCTGCGCCAGGTGTACGGGGCCCTGCCGGAGGCGGCGCGCAACCTGGTCACCACGCACGACGGCTACCGCTACCTGGCGAGCACCTACGGGTTGCACATTGCCGGTTTTGTGAGTGCCAGTGCCAGCGGCGAGCCGAGTATTCAGCAGCGTCAGCGCCTGCGTCGCACGGTCGAGGATTTGAAGGTTCCAGCGATTTATCTGGACAAGTCCACGGCGATGCGTTCACCGGTCCTCACGGAGCTGGCTCGGGAGGCGCAGGTGCGTACCGGGGTGCTCTATTCGGACACCCTGGATGCGCAGGCCCCCCACTACGCGCAGATGATGCTGGCGAATGCTCACACGATTGCGCTGTGCTCGGGGGCTAGTTCTGGCGGCGATTCTTCGGGTGCTAGCTGCTCGGAGGCAAGCACCTCATAACCCAGTTTTAAGCTACCCACAAGCTCATATAGCCGTATCAGCATATAGATAATCTTTCACACACCGTTTCGGTCATGATCCAAGGAAGTCCTCATGATGAACTCAACCACCCCCTCCCGCTCATCGCGTAGCCGCGCCCTGCCCGCCCTGCCCGCCCTGGCTCTGGGCGCCAGCCTCATGCTCGCACCCCTGGGTGTGGCACACGCGGAAACCACCCCGGCAACTGCCGAGAGCGCCTCGGCTCAGCCGAGCGACAGCAACCTCAGCCGCGGCGAGCGCGCCCTCACCCAGACCCTGTCGGCAGAGCAGCCGGTCGCATCCGGCCGCACCGAAATTTCTGCCGGCCACGTGGATATGGGCCCTCGTTTCAACAACGGCAAGTTTGAGCTCATGCTCCACGACGACCACGGCGAAACCCCCGTCTGGCGCAGCCTGGACGAGGTCATCTACCGCGGCAGCGATAAGGCCATCTTGGAGGTGCCGAACGACCCGCGCTATTCCTTCGTGGGTGCGCCCGCCGGCTCGAAGGTGTACGTGATTCCGCAGACCGAAACTAAGGGCGTGATTTGGCCGGGTTGGAACACTCAGGACCCGCAGCTGGTGTCCAAGCTGAACCGCGGCGTGAACCTGACCCTGGAGCAGGTGAGCGGCCCCGGCACGTTCAGCCTGTACCTGGAGAACGGCAACTTCTCGGCACCGCAGGTGCTGTGGTCCTCGACCAAGAGCGAGCCGCAGAAGCTGTGGGTTGAGAAGAACACTCACACCCACGCGAACTGGGTATTCACCGCCCCGGGCGAGTACCTGCTGAAGGTCACCGCGAGCGCTGAGCTCTCCGACGGTTCGACCGTGTCCGATACCCGCTACCTGAAGTTTGCGGTGGGTGACTCCGCGAGCGCCGATACCCTGTACGCGATGGAGGCGCAGGCTCGCGGTTCCTCTGGTTCTTCGGGCTCGGCTTCCTCCGACGCTTCGTCTAGCTCCGCCACCCAGGCCACCGGCTCCTCCTCTGCCGCCGCAGCGAGCGACAAGGGTGGTTTCCGTGCTGAGTTCACGATTTCGACTCCTATTGTTATCGGCGTTCTAGCTGTCATTGCGGTGGGTGCGTTCCTTTCGTTCCGTCGCCGCCGTGCCTCCGCACAGCGTGAGGCACTGGATGAAGTGCGTGGTGACCGTTCGTGAGCGCGTCGGTAACAGCGGGCGCTCAGTCAACGGTGAGCTCCGAGCCCGTTCTTGAGATTTCAAACCTGTACGCCGGCTACGCGCGCCGTTCCATCCTCAAGGATCTGTCCCTGACCCTGGAGCGCGGCGAGTTTACGGGTCTGATTGGCGCCAACGGTGCCGGTAAGACCACGCTGCTGCGCACTATTTTGGGTCTGATTCGCCCGGCGTCCGGTCAGGTTCGCGTGCTGGGTGAGTCGCCGCGTGTGGCGCGTGCGCATATTGGTTATGTGCCGCAGAAGCACCAGTTCCAGTGGGATTTTCCGCTGACCGTCAAGGATACGGTGATGACCGGTCGCGTGCGTGAGATTGGGTTCTTCCGCCGCCCGGCGAAGAAGGATTGGGTGCAGGTTTTTTCGGCGATGGAACGCACCGATGTTCTGCACCTGCAGGACGCTTCCATTGCGGAGCTTTCCGGTGGTCAGCGTCAGAGGGTTCTTTTGGCGCGCGCTTTGGCGGCGAACCCCTCCCTGCTGCTGCTGGACGAGCCGTTCACGGGCGTGGATGCGCCCACCCAGACCACGCTAACCCGCCTGTACCGCGAGCTAGCGGACGAGGGCATCACGATTCTGATGTCCACGCACGACATGCTGGCGGCGCGCGAGTCCTGCTCGCGCCTGTGCGGTGTGCGCGGCAATATTCACCTGGATGGTCCGGCGGACTCCTTTAGCCTGGAGCAGCTGCATACGTGGCTGCACGGTCACGATATTGAGGAGGCGCAGGGTCACGCCCGCACGGGCTTCACCTGCGCCGGCGGCGCGCTGGATGAGTACGGCCACGAACTGCCGGATTCCTGCGCTTCTTCCCCTGCCCACGCTGACACTGCTGCTTCTACCGGGGGTTCCCGTTGATTACTCCTCTCGATTTTCTGGCCGACCTGTTCAACCCGTCCCTGGCCTTCCTTCCGCGCGCCCTGGCGGCTGTGCTGCTGGCCTCGGTAGTTACCGGCGTGGTGGGCTGCCACGTGCTGATGCGCGGCATGGTCTTCATCGGCGATGCGGTGGCGCACTCGGTGTTCCCGGGCCTTGCGGTGGCGTTCGTGCTGGGCGGCAACCTGATGGTGGGCGGCCTGACCGCGGGCGTGGTGACGGCTATTCTGGTGGCTATTTTTAGTCAGAATCAGCGGTTGCGCGAGGATTCGGTCATCGGTATTTTCTTCGCCGCCTCTTTTGCGTTGGGTATTGTGATTATTTCTTTGGCACCGGGCTATTCGGGGTCGGTGCAGGATTTCTTGTTCGGCTCGATTGTGGGTGTTTCGAATGAGGACATCACCAACGCCGCAATCATGGGCGCCGTGATTCTGCTGGTGCTGTGGCTGTTCCACCGGCAGATTGTGACGGTCAGCCTGGACCGCGAGAGTGCCCGCGCGATGGGTCTACCGGTGCTTACCCTGGACATTGTGCTGTACGTTCTGGTGACCATTTCCGTGGTGCTGGGTCTGCAGACGCTCGGTAATGTGCTGGTGCTGGCGCTTCTGGTGATTCCGGCGTCGGCAGCGCGCCTGGCGTGCCGCCGACTGGGGTCGATGATGGTGTTCTCGCCGGTATTCGGCGGTATCTGCTCGATTGTTGGCCTGTACCTGTCGTGGGCGTTTAACCTGCCGACCGGTGGCACGATTGTGCTGTCGATGGTGGCGGCTTTCGTGCTGGTGTGGGCGGTGACGGCGGTTCGTTCTCGAGCGCGTGCCCAGCTGAAGAGCTAAATCCAGTTGAAGAGCTAAGCCCAGCTCAACCCGAACTCAACCCAACTTTTCTCGACTAAACGCACGAGTAAACGCACGAGGCGCATCCCTGTTTTGGGGGTGCGCCTCGTGCGTTTTTACAGGTCTTAAGAACCCAAAATGAACCATGTTCATGTTTAAAGAACTAAAAGATACACTCCGCGTAATAAAAGCGCTTAATTCAACACGTCGGGTTTAATGAAAATACAACCTATCAAATACTTCTTATGGGTTGATACATGTAGTGATAAAGCAGTCACTGCACCCTCATCAGAGCTTCAATGAAGGAGTCACCATGAAGGCATATGTGTACCACGGTCCCGACCAGAAGGGTGACTGCCCCGAGGTAGACCACGGACGCATCCTCGGCCACGAGGCTGTCGGTACCATTACCGAGGTTGGCTCCGCAACCCCGAGGTTGCGGCATAGACTGCGGTAGGCTCATATACCGCTCATACTGAAACCCCGAACGTTCGTTAGAGGTTTCGGTGGGATGGTTCATGACACTGCGAACATCCCCACGATTCGCCTCCGGGTGGGAGAGGGTAGGTCCTACCCGGAGCGCGAATCACTCCCCTCCCCACACCCAGGGGGGACAAGCTTCTAAGGCGTGATGCCTCCTCTGCCGGGCGCTCTGCCGACCCGCTATAGCGGGTTCTTCTGCCAGGCAACCTCTACTGGCGGAGGGGCGCATCATTTGACTCTTCTTGGTCGGGCGGTACCTCCGATTCTGCCCCTCCTTGAAGGGAAAGGAAAAGGGTCGTACGCTTACGGTTCAACGGCGAACTCGTAGGCTGCGACCCTCTTCTCATGCCCGGATTTTCTATGCCCCGGGGATTTTCTATGCCCAGATTTTTGGCGCCCCGGGCGGGCTATTTAGTTTTTGGGCTTCTCAGCGCCGGGTTCCTCACTGGCGGCATCGTGCGGGATGCGGGTGAACGCCTCCGTGGGGTCGTCTGCCCCGGATACGGCAACTGCTGCGGCGGAGGGTTCGGTGGCACTTCCGGTGACGGGCTCGGTGGGTGCATCAGCCGGATCCTCGGCAGGCGCTTCAACGGGCACCTCCGCGACGATGGGTTCTTCCGAAACAGATTCTTCCGAAGCCTTCTGCGTGTCCTTACCCTGCGCCTCCTTGTCCTGAACGTCCACAGGCTGCTCAATAGCTACACCGTGCGCGGAATCCTTCTGCTCATCCTTGTGCGCGTCCTTATGTTCGAGCGTGTAGATGATGCGCGGTTCCAGACGCTCGAAGCCAATCTTGGAACGCACCCAGTTCACCATCCGGTCGATGCGGTCCTCACCCTCGGTAGTTTCAACAACCCGGTAGTTACGCGGCAGCATCACGCTATCACTGAGCACACGCGGGTACTCGTCGATCTCCTGAATACCCGCCATGTACATGTTCTCGCGGAATTGCTGGGCGAACTCGTGCTGCCCCAAGAACAGCTGGTCGGCGTAGGTTTTAGCCGCCAGGCGCTCGCTGTAGGCGTGGGCCGAGTCGCGGGAGTTCTTCTTGGACCCGTAAATATCCCAGAAGTAGAAGTACACGTTGTTCGCGATAATGGCCGAGATGATGCGGTTCTGCAGGAAGACGAGGGCACCCACGGCGGCCGCGCCCAGGATGAGGAGTATCACGGCCAGCGGGGAGAGCGCAAAGTCGGACAGGGCCGTGCGGTGGTTCGTAAAGAGGCCAATCAGGTAGGCGATGGTGACCACGATGATGGGCACACCGATGAAAATCACGGCCAGCGGAACCCAAATGTACAGCAGGGCACGCAGAATCAGGCGGTAGTAGCTAATCGAGTCGCCCATCTGGATGGGGGTGGGCTTCACGGAGGAGTGCGCACGCTTCATAAGCAGGCCGAAGATGCGGTTGCTATCGATGCCGACCTTACGCAGCTTCGATTCGAGGGAGGCGCGCTTGAGGAAGACCCGGTAATTCTCCAGGACGACGCGCTGATCGGAGGTCAGCTCATCGGCGGGCGGCAGGGCGCTAATTTCCATGCCGGCTTCGGTGAGAAGCTTGCTCCACAGCTCCAGTCGCGCCAGCTCAGAGGGCTTTGCCGCCGCCTGCGCCTGATAGTTCTTATAGGAGATGAAGATGGTGCTGGCACCGATCAGCAGGGTGATGAAGGGTGCAATCCAGTCTTTGAGTCCCATTCCGGCCTTTCTCGTTGAACGCGTATACCGGGGTTTCGGTCGCCCCGGGTTCCGCGCGCACGCGGACCGGGCGTTACCTCGGGTGCAATATCTTCCGGGTTCTACCGTACCACCCGCACCTGTGACCGGCTGTGCGCGGGCTAGAAAATCCGCATGACTGGTCGGCGGTTCGCGCGGCGCCCCCGGGGCGGCGCCTTTCGGGTAACGCAACGCCGCCCGCGCCGGCTTCCGAAGAAGGCCGGGGCGGGCGGCGGACCCATGACGAACGGGGGCGATATTAGTGTTCTGCGTTTAGTGTTCTGTGTTTAGTGTTCTGCGGGCTTCATTTCGCGAGGAGCCTTGCGGATCATGAGGTAGCTGATAACAGCCATAACACCCATGAGCACGGCACTGAACGCGGAGCTCAGCACCACGCCGGAGTCGAAGGCGGCGAATGCGGAGGAGAGCAGCTGGTTTGCCTGCTCGCCACCCACATGGCTGGCGACCGACACGGCACCGCCGAGGGTTTCGTGGGCGTGGTTGGTGAGAGACTCATCCAGGCCGGAGGGCACGACCACGTTCGCACGGTAGACGGCGGTGAGCATACCACCAATGATGACGGTACCAAGCACCGCACCCGTCTCGTAGGAGGTCTCAGAAATCGCGGACGCCGCACCAGCCTTACGCGGCGGCACGCTGGAGAGCATCAGGTCGTTCGAGATGGTCTGGGAGATACCGATACCGGTACCGAGCACAATGAAGATGAGGATAATGACCACGTCGCTGTGTGCACCCAGGAAGGCGAGCACCGCAAACGCGGCAGCGTTGAGCGCCAGACCGAAGGACACAACCTGTGCCGGGTGGAAGTGCACCGCCACGCGCGCAATCACCAGACCGGCGATGATAGTCGCCAAAGTACCGGGAATGAGCAGCATACCGGCGTACATGGGCGGCAGGCCGGAAACCAGCTGCAGGTGCTGGGATGCGAAGTAGATGAAGCCAACGTCCACCGTCATGGAGATGAGGTTCGCGGTAATCGCACCGGTGAACACGGTATTGCGGAAGAGGCGCACATCCAGCATGGGCTGAATATCGTTCTTCTCACGGTTGAGCTGACGCAGCACGAACAGAGTGATAAAGCACAGACCGGCAAGGATGGTGCTGATAGCCACCGCGTCGAAACCAGCTTCGGAAGTGTGGGTCAGACCGAAGGTAATGCCGGTCATGCCGGTCATAATCAGCAGGATGCTCAGCGGGTCCACCGGGCTGGGGTTCGGGTCCTTCGACTCGGGAACCATAATCGGGGCGAGAATCAGCAGAGGAATCAGAATCGGCACAGCGAGCAGGAACACCGAACCCCAGT
>ERZ772904.692-NODE-692-length-9833-cov-2.9459_pt1 | contig 9833 bp, 7 predicted proteins | sample MGYA00512122_ERZ772904 | MGnify/ENA primary metagenome ERZ772904 (study PRJEB29015, sample SAMEA2738104) | human oral metagenome | biome: human oral; feature: human-associated habitat; material: saliva | place: China | collected 2269 ... | reverse complement strand
CTATTGTAAATGGTAAGGAAGTAGCCCATAAAGAATTAGCTTTTACCAACGTCAACGACGGAGCGAAAGGTTCCGACGGTAAGTCTATCACAGTTGCTAAAGCCGAAAAGCAAGCGGACGGGGTAAAAGTCACCTTTAGCGATAATAAATCTATCGTCGTTCCGAAGGGAGATAAAGGTGATAAAGGCGACCCTGCAGACCCTGCGAACCTCAACGCTCTGGAGCAAGAGATGAGGCAGACTAAGCAAGGGTTAAGCGACGTTAAAGCGGACTTGATCAAAGAAAAAGCGGAAAGCTCCGCTGAGATTGAGCAAGTGAAGAAAGACGTGGGAGCTATCCGCACGCAACAGACGACTTACGAGCAATCCAACGAGCAAAATCTCGCTCGGATAACTGGTCAGCTTGGAGATAAAGCCAGCAAAACAGAGGTCAAGCAGACTGCAGATGGAATTCGGGAGGAAATCAGTCAAATTAGTGTTGGCGGGCTGAATTTGCTGAGAAATTCGGCAGGGCCATTTAAACCAGACAAAAAACCAACAAACTATGATAATTTGGAATACTACCATAAATCGACAATAGATATGGTTGAAGGTAAACAGTACATATTAACCGCTGAGACTGACGGAATATTTAACGATGACACTCTAAACGTGGAAAATACTGATAAAGTTGCTATCATTTTGGCCAGCCTTGACCATAAAATTCACAAATTAATATCGGATAAAAATACCGATAAGAACGGGACTGTTTTTGTTTGGAATCGTCCCACTGGGACATACATGCTCCGAGTAAATACTTACAAAAATGTAGCTGATAAGAGCGCTTGGAAGATTAAGATTGCTGAAGGCAACACAAAAAGCGGTTGGAGTCCGGCACCAGAAGATGTTGATGAGCAAATAACCGTAGCTAAAACTACATTAGAAAAAACTGCAGAGGGTCTGAAAACAGACATGACTGCAGTTAAAAGCTATGTGGCGAATGACGGTAAGCGCAGAGAGCAATTGGAGCGGTATAGCAGAGAAGAAACTGCTAAGCAGATAGAAGCTGAACGAATTAAAACAGCTGAAAATTACGTTGGCAAAAGCCAGTATACGGAAGATGTAAAAGGCGTGAATCGGCGGTTTGAGGAGCTGTCAATTGGCGGAAACAACCTACTCGCTTACTCAAACTTTAACAAAAATGGTTATTATCAAAATGGTCTCAAGCGAGATAATAATTACATGTACTCAAACCTCATTGAGGTTAAAAATACAGATTATCTCTTGCAAATCTGGGAGCTCAAACCTAACGCTAAAAAGCTTTGGGCAGGCTTGCAGCTATTCGACGAGCAGCGAAACCCTATCTCAAACGGGTACTCAACATTTTATTTTAATGAGTACTTAAAACAACCCATCAAATTGCCCAAACACGCTAGATACTTAGCTATCTCGGTTGAAAATCGCATCTTAGACAAAGATAAAGCCAAATTTAAGCTCGAACTTGGCAGTATACCATCTGATTGGAGCCCAGCACCAGAAGATACCGAAACCAAACTAGCTGAGTACAAGCAAGGCGTGGACGGTCAGCTTGCGGCAGTTAAGCAAGAGGTCAATGGCAAAGTCTCGCAAACCACATTTGACCAGCAGGCGAATCAGATTACACAGTCAGTACAAGAGTTAAGCAATAATACCGTCAAAAAAAACCAAATCAAAATCGACGAGAACGGTTTGGTTTCTAGCTCTGAGAAAACAGTCAACGGTCAAACGCTGGCCAGCATGATTTCGCAAAATCCTGAATGGGTGGAAATCATCGCTAAGTTGCTTAAGGTTAAGGCTGACATGATTGTCAACGGGGCAATCACAGCTGATAAGCTAAATATCAAAGAGTTGAGTGCTTTAGCTTCTAACTTGGGTAAGGTGACTGCAGGTTTAATTGATTTGCGAAAACATTGGGTGCGTACAAGTACGGATGATGTTTGGGGCATTATTCATGACGTGACATATGATACTAGTACGCTCTTGAGCGATAGCGGGGTTTTAACAAATGGTCGCCCTGGCAGAAATAAAAAAAGCGATGTCAAACCAACAATTATGCCGTTGACTTGGTTAAATTCTGGGGAGCTTTTTTTTGCAAACGTTGATTCTGAATATGACATAATTCAAACGCTTGCAAATGGGGTTTATCCTTTCGTCAAAAGTGGTAGTGCAAGAATCCATTTTGGAAAATTAGAAGATGAAAGAGATGCATTATATATTGATTGCGAGTTTGCAGAGCTATATCTAAATGCCAACAATTACACAGATTGGAAACAATCTTCCTTCAATCCGGGGGTTCATTGGAAGGTACAAGGAAGTCTTGTATTAGTTGACTTCGACTTAAAATATGACAAGGATGGGACTTATCTGTTGGTAGGTATTCCACAACAATATGTGAAAGACAAGAAGATGTTTCCCGTCCAAGCGTGGAGCTTAGACAGAAACCAAGACCGAACAGCTCAGCTCAACGCTGACGGTAGCTTATATATTATTGGCGCTAATAAAGGCGTTGAATATCATGGTCAAATTATTTGGACTTATTAAAAAATAAAAGGAGAAAAAATATGGCAGAATTACTTGATGTTGAAACAGTTACAGAGCCGTTTGATTTGCAGACAGCTCTTAGATATATGGACGAAAACGGCGAGTTTATCCGTTTTAAAAATGATACGGACGACTACTACATTTATAAGGAAACACAAAAGCGTCCTGCAATTGTAGGTGGTAAGCGTAAGTTGGTAGAAGTTCCGCTTGTGTGGGCGTTTGACCGCTACAATAATTCCATTACGACTTTTCGCTTTACAAATATGTTTGATAAAGCATTTTACATTATGAAATTTGACGAAGCGGGTGATCCAATCTGGGATGACCCAAGCAAGAAAAAGGAGTAGTATATGGCACCAGACGTCATAAATGCGGTCGTGACAATTAGTGCTTCCTTAATCGGAACATTTGGCGGGATTATTACTAGTGCTAAGATAACTACTTTTCGGATTCAGGAATTAGAAAAGAAAGTGGAAAAGCACAATAGTGTAGTAGAGCGAACCTATCGCTTGGAAGAAAGAACGAATTACCTTGATGAGCAAATTGACAAGCTCGAAAGCAAAATCGAAAAGGAGAAATAAGATGCAACAAATTTTAATCACAGCGGGGATTATTGCCCCCATCATTTCAGCGATTGTAAATGTCGTTAAGACGCAATTCAATCTAAACGGAAAGCAAGTATCTACGTTGGCTCTTGGTTTGGGGATTATTGTAGGTCTTGCGTACGCCGCAACAATTGCACATGGTGATTATGCTGCGTATGGTTGGGGTGGGCTAATCGCTGGCTTGTCTGCCATTGGTTATTACGAATTGGCTTTTAAAAATAAAAAAGGAGACACAGCGGATGACACAGAAAAAGAAAATTAAGCAGCTTTTAGCTCTTGTTACAATCGTACTTGGTTTCATGCTTCCTACTGTTGCACAAGCGGCAGTAGGAGATCAAGGCGTGGACTGGTCTGTCTATCAAGGGACAAGTGGTATCTTTGGATACGGGCATGACAAGTTTGCTATTATCCAAATTGGCGGTATCAATGCCTATGGTATGTACGGACAGTCAACTTACGAAACACAAGTGGCAAGTGCTATCGCACAGGGTAAACGTGCTCATACTTATGTTTGGTACGAGGTGGGCGGCAATGCTGCTTTGGGTGAGCAAGTGCTTAAAACCTTCTTGCCACAGGTACAAACACCGAAAGGGTCAATTGTAGCTCTGGACTATGAGAGCGGAGCGAGCGCTGACAAAGAAGCCAACACAAACGCAATTTTGCATGGGATGCGTATGATTAAGGCAGCGGGTTACACGCCTATGTACTACTCCTACAAACCTTACACGCTTGATCACGTTGATTATAATCGGATTTTAGCCGAATTTCCAAATTCTTTGTGGATTGGAGCTTATCCAGATTACAACGTGACCCCATCACCAAACTATAACTTTTTCCCGTCACTCCCTGGAATTGCTATTTTTCAGTTTACTTCAACGTATGTGGCAGGCGGCCTTGATGGAAACGTGGATTTGACCGGTATCACAGATAACGGTTATGGTCGCAAGAATGCACCTAAAACACAAACACCAGCGATTAAAGAGGGCGAAAAAGCTGATAATACACCGAAAGCTGATATAAAAGTCGGCGACACAGTCAAAGTTAATTTCTCGGCTACCAACTGGGCGACAGGAGAAGGGATTCCTGATTGGGTTAAAGGTCGGTCTTATCAAGTAGCAGAGGTGAGCGGTGATAAGGTGTTGTTAGCAGGTATTAACTCTTGGATTTACAAACGAAATGCAGAGATTATCTCTACTACTAATAGTCAACCTGCAGAAGCTCCAACTGTTCAGCAGTCTGGCTCATACACGGTACAGCCGGGTGATACTCTTTCTGGAATTGCCGCTCAATATGGCACGACTTATCAACAGTTAGCAGCTCTGAACGGCATTAGCAATCCAAACTATATCTATGTAGGACAAGTTCTAAAACTGACAGGACAAGGACAGGTAGCTTCTCAAAATGCGTCTTATCATACGGCGCAATGGGGAGACACTCTTTCTGGCATGGCTGCTCAATATGGCACGACAGTAGAAAGTATCCAAGCACTAAATGGACTATCAAACGACCTCATTTATGCAGGCGTAACTTATAGAGTAAATTAAGACAACTAAGCTCTTAGGAGAAATCCTAGGGGCTTTTTTGGTGCAAAAAAATAAAGCCTATTTAGACTTATCACTTTCTCAACTATGCGGGCAAATTGGCTACGTTTTGACTACGTTTATTTTCATTTATGACTGTATTATTTAGTGTATATTATCTCTCGAAATCCTTATTATATAAGCTACTAACAACTATTTCGCTATTAAGTCGATAGAATAAAATTATTATGCTAAAATAGAACTAATAAGATAGAGGAGGTACACTTATGGTAACACGTCGTAAATATTCTCCGCAGGAAATAAGAAAAGATTCTTCTTATTTCTCTCCTTTGAAGGCAATCATTGAAACAGCTTTTTATGAAAATCAGGTTGTCGCAATAAAAACAGTGGAAGAAGCTTATCAATTGGCTTCCGCAGCTGCTGGGACAGTTGTCTTAGATATGCCTGTCATTCATACAAAGGAATTGGGCTTGCCTTCTTATGCTCGCGTTTTATTAACGAATTCTGGAGCAGTCGTTGGTCGAACGGCTAAAGCTCGACGGATTTTTGGTAGGGACAGTGAGGAAGATGAGAAGTTGCTTTCGATAGTACGCAGTGCAATTTATCAGGCTCATCATCGAAAATTTTATAAAGCAGATGCAGTTGTAGGGCTTGATGAAGCCTTCATGGCTTGTGCTCATCTTATGGTTCCTGAGGATGAAATTAACAACCTGTATTCGTGGCTTTTAAATTTCCAAATTTTGGATGAAGAGTTTAAAAATCGTTTGAGAGTTTCTAAAAAGTACGATGAAAATGATATATTTGTCTTTTTTGACCCCAAATGGAAGCATCCAGATTATCCTGAAGGGTTGGTTTATTTTGATACTCAGCACAATTGTGTCATTATTTTGGGTTTAAATTACTTTGGTGAGTTGAAAAAAGCGACCTTAACCTTAGCTTGGGCAACTGCTGCTAGAAATGGATATGTAGCTTGTCACGGTGGCTTGAAAATCTTTAAACAAGAAGAGGCTGAAAAGAAAGACTATGTAGCCTCCTTCTTTGGTTTATCTGGCTCAGGAAAATCCACGCTGACACATGCCAAACATAATGGAAAATATGATATTAAGGTTTTGCATGATGACGCCTTTATTATTTCTGTCAAAGATGGCTCTTCCATTGCTTTGGAACCGTCCTATTTTGATAAAACAAATGACTATTCCATTGGGCATAGGGAGCAGGACTTTTTTGTAACAGTTCAGAATTGTGGTGTGACACTGGATGACAATGGTTTAAAAAAATTGGTGACAGAGGACATTCGAAATGGAAATGGTCGGACAGTCAAGTCTCGCTTTGCAACGCCAAATCGGGTCGATCGAATTGATGAGCCGATTCAAACCATTTTCTGGATTATGAAAGATGATTCTCTCCCACCTTTGGTCAAAATCAACGATCCGCTGATGGCTTCTACGATGGGCTGTACCTTGATGACTAAGCGTTCCAACGCTGAAAATGTCACTGGCAAGCACGATGATTTAGTCATTGAACCTTATGCCAATCCATTTAGAGTGTATCCCTTGGTGGAAGATTATCGGAAATTCCGTAGTCTCTTTGAATCTGGTGTCGACTGCTATATCATCAATACTGGATTTTATATGGGCAAGGGAATTTCAAAAGAAGTTAGCTTGAATATTATTGAAAAAATTGTTGATGAAGAAGCAGAATTTAAACCATTTGGGCCATTGGAGGGTTTTGAATACATGGAATGTGAAGGCTATCCGATTCCGAATTTTGATGCTCGCTACAAACAATTACTTAGAGAAAGAATGCAGGTACGGTTAAATTTCTTGCTTGCGTTTAACCAAAAATACCCGAAAACGGCGCTTCCTGTTGATGCAATCTCACGCCTGGAAACCGTTTTGCAAAATTTAGAATCTTAATAAATAATTTTCTTTGTAATTTCCTTCCAAATTTTTCTTTTTAATACTCCTTGTGCAAGAAGTCAAAAAGTATGCTATAATTAAGATTACTTATATATGAGGAGAGAACATTCATGGAAGACCCTAGCAGTCAGACCTTGTTACTGCAAGCTTTACTATTACTAGTTTTAACACTTTTAAATGCCTTTTTTTCAGCAGCAGAGATGGCGATGGTATCTTTAAATCGCGCTCGTGTAGAGCAAAAAGCTGAAGAAGGCGATGCAAAATACATTCGTTTGTTAAAAGTCTTGGAAAATCCTAATCATTTTCTGTCCACTATTCAAGTTGGGATTACTTTGATTACGATTTTGTCAGGGGCTAGTTTGGCCAATACACTCGGTCAGGAAATTGCTTCTTGGATGGGAAATTCCGAGACTGCAAGAGCCATTGCAAGCTTTTTATCTGTTGCTATTTTGACTTATATTTCGATTGTTTTTGGTGAATTGTATCCAAAGAGAATCGCTCTGAACCTCAAAGATTCCTTAGCGGTTCGTACAGCGCCAGTTATCATCTTCTTGGGAAAAATTGTCAGTCCCTTTGTTTGGCTTTTATCAGCCTCTACCAATCTGCTCAGTCGAATCACTCCCATGACTTTTGATGATGCTGATGAGAAAATGACTCGTGATGAGATTGAATATATGCTAACGAACAGTGAAGAAACCCTGGATGCTGACGAGATTGAAATGTTGCAAGGAATTTTTTCACTAGATGAGATGGTGGCGCGTGAGGTAATGGTGCCGCGTACCGATGCGTTTATGGTGGACATCAATGATGATACCAAGGAAATTATCGAAAGTATTTTGAGGCAGAATTTCTCACGAATCCCAGTCTATGATGATGACAAGGATAATGTTATTGGACTTATTCACACCAAACGTCTGTTAAATGAGGCGTTTACCAATGGTTTTGATAATATTGTACTACGAAAAATTTTGCAGGAACCGCTCTTTGTGCCAGAAACGATTTTCGTGGATGATTTGCTGACAGAGTTGCGGAATACGCAAAATCAAATGGCGATATTGCTGGATGAATATGGTGGTATGTCTGGTCTTGTAACGCTGGAAGACCTACTGGAAGAAATTGTCGGTGAGATAGATGATGAAACAGACAAGGCCGAAGTAGAGGTGTATCAGGTTTCTGACCATACTTACTTTGTCCTTGGAACCATGAGTTTGAATGACTTTAACGAGTATTTTGAAGTTGAACTGGAAAGTGATGACGTTGATACCATTGCGGGTTATTATTTGACGGGCGTAGGTTCGATACCCGACGTGAAAGAGCGTTTGAGTTATGAAGTGGAAAGTCAGGGCAAAAAGCTCATTTTAACCAATGATAAGGTAAAAAATGGACGTGTGACAAAGCTCAAAGTAGAAGTTTCTGAAATAGTAGAAGAAGAGGAAGAAGTTGAGAAATGATCTCAGCTTCTTTCGTTTTTCAAAAATTGATAAGTTTACTTTACTTTTTATAAATATGTGAATGACATTAAAAATAAAGGAAGCAGATTGATGACATCCTTCCTTTTTGGCTATTTTAAATATTGAAGAGTGAATTTTGTGAAGGTTCATGATCATTTTTGCCGCTTGGCAAAATCAACGAAACGGAATTTTTCGAGTTTATGACGACTATCAGTAAACTGAAATTGCTGTCCGTCTGCGAGATAGACTTTTGATTTGACAGAGACGACATGGTGGTCATTTCCAATGCTCATCAATATTTTATCGCGATTGGTAGCTGGATCAATTGTGATTTCTTTTTGGGCGTAAGAAATGTGTAGTCCCAGTTCATCTTCTAAATAAACATAAATTGAATGCTCTGCAATTTCACGGCTAATAGAAGGGACAAAACTCTTATCAAGGTAATCAATATCCAAGACGGAGGCAATCCCGTCAACGACCCTTTGGCGAATAATCCGCCACACCAGACGGTATTCAGGAAAACCAGTAAGACTGGATAATTTTTTATCAACTGTAATTTTTTCTAACTGTATGACATTGGTTTTAGAATTCATTCCATGTTGCCGGACAAGTTCTTGGTAACTAGTTAGGTTGGAAACGGGAAAGTCAATCTGTTCTTGTTGGATGACTTTAGAGCCTTGACCTCTCATTTTTTGAATGAGACCAGCTTTTTGAAGCAAATCAAGCGATTTACGAATCGTGTCACGGCTGACCTTGTAGGCCTGGACAAGTTCGTGTTCGCTAGGAAGATAATCATTCATCTGATATTTCTCGTTTAGAATATCTTGTTCTAAGAGTTTAAAAATTTGTTCATATTTTTTCATGATATCCTCACTTATTTTCTTTTTAGCATACAACTAAATAAATTTTACCAAAAAAGAGCCTTTTTTGCTACAAACAACTTGCAGACATCTTTGGCATCGTTTACAATAAATGTATCAATCAATTGTACAATGATGAAAAAAAGAAGGAGAGTGTTAGGTTAAGCCTAGCCAAACAGAAAATGGGAAAATTTGAGAAAGACGCCAAGACGCTATTAGATGCTATCGGTGGCAAGGAGAATGTCTCAGCAGTCAGCCATTGTGCAACTCGGATGCGCTTTGTATTGGCAGATGAAAAGAAGGCAGACGTAAAAGCAATTGAAGCCATTCCAGCTGTAAAAGGATCTTTTACAAATGCAGGGTAGTTTCAGGTCATTATCGGAAATGATGTGCCGATTTTCTACAATGATTTTACAGCTGTTTCAGGGATTGAAGGAGTATCAAAAGAAGCAGCCAAAGCTGCTGCCAAAAGCAATCAGAATCCAGTACAGCGTGTCATGACAATGCTGGCGGAAATTTTCACTCCAATTATTCCAGCCATTATCGTTGGGGGGCTGATTCTCGGTTTCCGCAATATTCTGGAAGGTGTGCAGATTCAGGCGCTCGGTCAAAAAATGGTTGACGGTGTTGCTCAGTTTGCTAAAGACGGTACTCCGATTTACAATACAATTGTGGATGTATCACAGTTCTGGAGCGGAGTAAACTCATTCTTGTGGCTGCCGGGTGAAGCGATTTTCCACTTCTTACCTGTTGGTATTGTTTGGTCTGTTTCTCGTAAAATGGGAACCAGCCAAATCCTCGGTATCGTTTTGGGAATCTGTCTGGTGTCTCCTCAGTTACTTAACGCTTATTCAGTAGCTAGCACACCGGCTTCAGAAATTGCTAAAAACTGGGTGTGG
>ERZ772904.691-NODE-691-length-9850-cov-8.8244_pt1 | contig 9850 bp, 9 predicted proteins | sample MGYA00512122_ERZ772904 | MGnify/ENA primary metagenome ERZ772904 (study PRJEB29015, sample SAMEA2738104) | human oral metagenome | biome: human oral; feature: human-associated habitat; material: saliva | place: China | collected 2269 ... | reverse complement strand
GTGCGTGAGGCGCGCACCGCATCCACCGTGAAAATTACGATAGCCACCCAAATCAGAGATAAGCCAATCCACTTGTCCGGGGTAATCCTATCGTGCAGCACGAAGAGCGCCAGGAAGAACTGAATGGTCGGACCCATATACTGCACCATGCCGATCACCGACAGAGGCAGCGCTCGCGCCGCCGCCGAGAAAAGAACCAGCGGAGTTACCGTGACAACGCCGGTGGAAGCGAGCAGCCAGAAATGCCCGGGGCCTTGCGAAAACAACGTGAGCTGTCCCTGCGTATTCATCCACCACAGCACCACGAGCGCCACCGGAAGCAAAATAAAAGTCTCAAGCGATAGCGACACTACCGGATGCACGCTCGACCCCACCCGCGCCTTGAGCAGCCCGTACGTTCCGAAGGTGAAGGCAACACCCAAACCCAGCCACGGAATCTGCCCGTACACCACGCTCATAATCAGCACCGCCACGGTCGATATCCCGATGGCGATCCACTGAATTTTTCGCAGCCGTTCGTGCAGGAACACGACCCCCAACACCACGGAGACCAGCGGGTTAATAAAATACCCCAGCGACATGTCGATCGTATGCCCGTGCGTGGTGGAGTACACATAGATCATCCAGTTCGCGCCGATCAGCAAAGACGCCACCGTCAAAATACCCATAGTGCGCGGGGTACACACCGCCTGGTTGAACGGCTTGGTCAACCGAAAAATAGGGAGCAGAACCGCGCAGAATGCCAGTGAAAAAATCACACGCGAGAGCACAATCTCCAGCGCAGACGAAGACGCCATGAGATAGAAATACAGCGGTAGCATACCCCAGATCGCGTAGGTGGTAAAAAGGCAGATAAAGCCGTTGCGGGTCTGTGCAGCGCGTGCTGCGGTGCCTGGTGCGGATGTGGATGCTGTAGCGCTGTGAGCGTGCTGCGCCATGGTGTGGGGGATCCTCCCTATCTGTGAACGAAAGATGAGATGTGAACTTCTAACAACTCTACTCTTCACCGTACTCTTGCACGAGTATGAGGCGCCGACTGGCGGAGGTGAGTCGCCTATTAAACGCCGATGGGGCGCAACATAATACAGCGTTGCACCCCACCGGAATGATGAAATTCCTAGGTCAGGATAATATGCCGCAGGTACGGGGTAAAGACCCTGTACACCTGCTGATACCGCGTTATCTACAGACCGAAGAACCGCGAGAAGAAGCCCTTCTTCTTGCCGGTTTCCTGAGTCTGCTCCTGCTCCTCGTGCTGATCGGCCTTCTGCTCGGCGGGCTTGATCACCGGAATTGCAGTTGCCGGGGTGCTCTCGGTCTGCGGTGCGGATGGGCCGGTACCTGAAGCGGCAGGTTTGGGTGCCTGCTTCGGCTGTTGCTGGGCACCTGCCGCAGCGGGCTTCTGTGTGCCGGGCTGAGGAGTGGTCTGTCCCTGACCTGCACTCGCGCCGGGTTTGCCAGCTGCGCGCGGGGTGATCGATGTGCGGGACTTCGAGGTTTCGGAGGCACTGGGCTTCGCCGCCTTAGCCTGACCCGCAGGTGCGCCGGTCTGTGCCGCGGCAGCGTTCGGAACGACATCGCCGGGTAGGGTATTGACCGTTACGCGACCGTGCTCGGAATCCTCGCGCGGATCCTGATCGAAAGGAGCCTCGGTATCCGGGTAGAGGTTCTCGGTCGTGCGCACACCCGCCACCGGTTTCTGCGATGCGCCAGCGGGTACAGCTTGCTCTGCGGCCGCCGCAGGAGCCTGAGGCTGAGCCGGTGCTGCCTCTTCCTGCTGTGCATTTTCCTGCGCGGGGGTGCTTTCTGCTACCTGTGCTGCCTCGGGCTTCTGCGCGGTGGGTGCCTGCTCGGCTTCGGCACGTGCCGCCGCACGCTCTGCCGACTGCTGTTCGCGCAGAGCCACCTGCTCTGCAGCCTCGGCGGCGGCAGCCTGCTCAACTTCGGCGCGTTCAGCCGCCAATTCCGCACGGTACTGCTCAGCCTCTGCGGCAAGCTGCGCAAGTTCTTGGGCGGTAACCTCGGGCTTCGCGCGCTCGATACCGCTGATGCGCCCCTCATCGAACCACAGCCGCAGGGCGCCGTCGGTCATGGTGAGTACCACGGTAGCCTCGGTATCCCAGGCGGTATGGAATCCGCGCTGACGTGCATAAGAATTAATGGCGAGCGGATGATCGTGAATATCTTCGCTTTGCAGAGCCTTCGCAATCACGCGCCCTACACCTTTGTACGTGGGCGCATCCAGGGTCAGTTCGGGGCTATCAATCAGGCACCACGCCCGCACGGACCCCGACGGCAGGGGATAGTGAGCGTATAAACCGGTCGCTGTTTTCGTCGCCAAAGTCAGACGACGTGCTAATCCATCTGAGAGCGGAATTTCGTCGGTACTCAGCTCCAGCACTGAGTCGCGTTCACCGGTATCTCGCGCCTGCAGCGCCGCTGAGACTACCGAATCTGGAAAATATCCCAATTGCTGCCACGACCAAATCCAGGTTCCACGGTTTTCAGATTCGGTACCGAGCAGGTAGGGTTGAAAAGACACCGGATCGGCGGCCTTGAACGTGAGGGACTGCTCGGCGAAGTTTACATCGTAGTCAGCAGACCCAATAAGTTCAGCCAACCGCGCCTGGTATTCGGTCGAGATAAAGATTGATGCGTCAATAAGATCCTGCAAAGAATTCGTCATAGGTTAAGGGTAACAACCTTTTTGCTGTGAGTACCCACAAACTGCACCAATTTTATAGGTCGGATGGAGAAAAAATTGAACAAAAGACAACTCGGTAACCGATGCTAGAGCACACACGCAAAAGTGTGTTCCCTAACCTATCATGACGTTATAAATCGGCGTGACGGCGGATGCTTCGCTAAAATCAATAGAGTAGCGGGTAGCTTCCCGCCGGGACCTAAGATGCAAGCTGACGATAAAGGAATGGAAAACCATGACGGATACCCGACGTTCTGAACCGACGAGTAGAGCCGCTCGCACCCAGGATGCGCTCAACCGTATCGGTAGCTGGCTTCTTGATGTCGTCAAGGCTGAGCCCGGGTGGAGCGAGATGATCCTCGACGTAAAACCCCTCGCCGGGCAGGTCTATATTCGCGTGCGTGAATTCCGTGACGGCGAAGAGTACATCGGTTCGGTGGGCCCCCTCAAGGAAGATTCGCCCGTACTGCCCGATCTTCGCAAGCTCCAGCGCGCCGCCTACGACGGCAACCGCGGCACCTGGTTTACCGCATCTGTGGTGGTGGCGGCCAATAACTGGCCCGAACCGAAGTTCAGTGTGGGGGCATCTTATAACCGCGACGAAGAACCGGAGAACTGGGGTACTGAAGGAACCCTGAGTGCTTCGGATGTGCGCGAGCATCTGCACATGTTCCCACGCGATTCCGAGCGTATTCCCGCTTGGGCAACCGAACGTATGCACGGTCGCGCTCGCGATGTTTCGGGTTTGCATAAAGAAACCGATTACGAGATCCCCAATCCCTACCTCGCCGCTGCACTCGAAGCCTTTAAGAAGGATGTCAAAGAACGAACCCTCATTAACGTAGTGCGCACCATGCTCGGCGGCGATTTGCTCGTGGATGCTTCCGGCTCAACTATTGTTCCCGCAGGGCACCTTGATATTGGTCCCGAATCGCAGCTGCGCTACCAGGTTATTCGCCTTGAAAACGGGATGCAGGCGCTATGCGTATTCTCGTCGGCAGAGTACGTTTCGAAGAGCTACATGCGTGAAAACTCCGATGATGACGAGCTGATTCTGCGCGAACCGGCCGTCAAGATTTTCATGGATTTCTTGAGCAACCCAGACCTCGATCTGATTGCGATAGATCCGGGCTCTAACCACGAATGCTATATTGAGCGCGCCCAGGTGCAGTGGGTTGTGAACTCGCCCCGCAATGACGGCGCGAAAATGGCTCTTATCAACGACAATATGCAGCAGCTTCTCGGCTCGTTGGTGGCACCAAACTCTATTCTGGTGGTGGCGATTGACCCCAAGAGTGAGGTACAGGGACCGGCATTCGTCCCCGATGATGAAGGCAACCCCACGAACATGCTGGCGTTCACCTCGCCGATTGAAGTTGCCGCTATTGACCCCGCGATTGAGGTGCGCGTAGCGCATGCGATTGAGGTGCTGACCCTCGCGGAGCAGCTCAACGCCCCGGGTATTCAGATCAATTACTTCAACCCCAGCGCTGTGCTCGACATCAAGCAGATCCGCGAGCTCCTCGATATTGTGCGTGAACAGGAAGCGGTCTTCGGCGCTTCTCCCGCTGGTGCTAGTGCATCCGCATAGTTCATAAAATCAGTCAAGCTAAAATCACCCGGAAGAAACACCCACACGGTGTTATCTCTTCCGGGTGATTTAGTGTTTGGAGGGGGGTGTAATCTTGCAAACGGGTTTAAAAATACGGGGTCGGTGACTCCACCTCACAGAAAGTCACCGACCCCATGCTGCAGCCGTGCGTCATGTTCTCGAACCTACAGGAGAACAGACGCTGCCGTATCTTACGAACCAGATGCGGCGGCTGCCACGGCCTCGCGGACGCGAGAGCCGAGCTCAGGGTGAACGTTGTCCCAGTATTGGAACGCACGTTCACGAATCTCGTCGGAACGAACAGCACTCACGTGACCAGAGATGTTGCTGATCAGGCGTTCGCGTTCTTCGTCGTTCATGGTTACTTCGTAGAGGGTGCGCGCCTGCGAGAAATCATCGTCGTCCGGGCGCAGGGTGTAGGCGGTGCGTACCAACTCGCCGTCAGACTCCCAGCTACCTTCGCCAGCGCGCTCCGCATCCGCATGCGGGCCGCCCAAACTATTCGGCGCGTAGGTGGGAACGGACGGGTCGTTGAAGTTGTAGCGCATCGAGCCATCATGCGAATAGTTGTTCACCGGCGCCGCGTGGGGTGCGTTCACGGGCAGCTGCGCGAAGTTGGTGCCGATGCGGTAGCGATGCGCATCCGGGTAGGAGAAGATACGACCGAGCAGCATCTTATCGGGTGAAGCCGCGATACCGGGCACAAAGTTCGAGGGGGAGAAGGCCGCCTGCTCGATTTCGGCGAAGAAGTTCTGCGGGTTGCGATCCAGCACCATGCGGCCCACCTTGACCAGCGGGTAATCCGAGTGCGGCCAAATCTTCGTCAGATCGAAGGGGTTAATGCGGTAGGTCTTCGCGTCCTCGTAGGGCATGATCTGCACGTAGAGCGTCCAGGCGGGGTAGTCGCCACGCTCGATAGCCTCGCGTAGGTCGCGGCGGTGGAAGTCAGCATCCTTGCCCGCCATTTCATCGGCCTGAGCCTGAGTGAAGAATTCGTTGCCCTGCTCGGTCTTGAAGTGGTACTTAACCCAGAAGCGCTCGCCTTCGGTGTTAATCCACTGGTAGGTGTGCGAGCCGAAGCCGTCCATGTGGCGTAGGGTGCGGGGTAGGCCGCGGTCGCCCATCAGCCAGGTTACCTGGTGCGCCGTTGCGGGATTCAGGCTCCAGAAATCCCACTGCATATCGTGATCGCGCAGACCCGAACCGGGCATACGCTTCTGCGAGTGGATAAAGTCGGGGAACTTGATGGCATCACGAATGAAGAAGATAGGAGTGTTATTACCTACCAAGTCGTAGTTGCCTTCGGTGGTATAGAATTTCACCGCGAAACCGCGGGGGTCACGCCAAGTATCGGGGGAGCCGGATTCGCCGGCCACGGTCGAGAAACGAATCAGCAGCTCGGTTTTAACGCCCGGCTGAAAGAGCGCCGCACGGGTGTACTGCGAAACGTCTTCGGTAGTTTCAAAGTAGCCGTATGCGCCGGTTCCCTTCGCGTGCACCACACGTTCGGGTACACGCTCACGGTTAAACTGAGCGAGCTTTTCAACAGCGTAAGCATCGTGCAGAACGATGGGACCATCGGCGCCCACGGTGAGCGAATGATCATCTGAAGCCACCGGCGTGCCAGTGCTCGTGGTGGTGTAAGAACCGGGATGAATGGGGTTCTGCGGGGTCTGATACATATTTGCTTCTCCCTGTGTTTTTGGTGATGCTATGTGGTTTTCGACGAGCATTCTTCCTGTTTTAGGGTGCAGCTAACGAACACCAAGGCGCTGTTTCACGCCCGGAGTAAGGTGTGGGAATGTGGTTCGTTAGTGCTGAACGCTCGCTGCGGCTTGCACCTGGCTCTTCGCCAGTTCTGCTTCTGCCTCAGTTTGACAGTCTGCGCAGACGCCTCGATACAGTACATCTGCGCTGATAATCGCCATGCCGTGGAAGTCGCTGGGAGTTAGGCAGGGCGCTGAGCCGACAGCGCAGTCTACATCCTGAACTTTTCCGCAGCGAATGCAGAATGCGTGGTGATGGTTATCGCCCGTGCGAGTCTCGTAGAGCCCCGGGGTTCCCGGCGGCTCAAACTTACGCAGCATGTCGATATTCGTCAGATCCGTGAGGATCACATACACCGACTGCACGGTAATGGTGGGAATCTCTTGCCGCACGGCGGTGACTATTTCTTCGGCGTTGGCATGGGGATGAGCCTGAACCGCACGTAGAACAGCAAGCCGCTGTTTCGTGACCCTGCGCCCCTTAGCGCGCAAGTTTTGCGACCAAGATTCCGTGAGAAGTCCGGTCGCGGATTCTGCTGCCAACGGTAGCACGCCGGTGTGGGAGCATCCGTGAAGAGGATGCTCGGGTTCCGGGTGTGCGTTCGTATCTAGGGGTTCGGTCATGAACAATACTCTACCGTTAATCTGACTTTTTCACAATTACAATTACGATAAATTCATAATAACTGTTGTGGTCAGGGTGCTTTCACCATGACACTATGTCGCTAAAACCGCGAATTTCTAGGGGATAATAGAACACTCCGAGACTTCACGTGACCTTGCTCGCATTCGAGAAACCTGTGGGCGCGAGAATACGAAATACACGCTGGTGGCGAATCTGGACGTCTACCTCATATATACCCCGTATGCTGTAATCTAATACGTTCACGGCAACACGATTTCTAAAGGTACACGCAATGCACAAACACTATAACGGGCTTAAGACCGCCCTTCTGTTGGGTGGCATGGTCGGTCTGCTGATGCTTATCGGCGGCGGCCTTTCAACATACTTCCGCAGCTCAATTTTTATCTGGGGTTTCGCCCTTGTGAGCTTGGGTACCGTTGCATATTCATACTGGAACTCCGATAAACTCGCGCTGCGTTCCATGAACGCCTACGCCGTCACCCGCGAAGAGGTTCCGGTCCTGTATGACATTGTCGAGGAACTTTCCTCGCGTGCCGGGCAGCCTATGCCGCGCCTATATGTGGCACCCACCCAGACTCCAAACGCCTTCGCAACCGGGCGCAACCCGCGCAATGCCGCCGTCTGCTGCACCGAGGGTATCTTGCAGCTTCTTGACGAACGCGAAATGCGCGGCGTGCTTGGGCACGAGCTCATGCACGTCTACAACCGCGATATTCTTACAAGCTCGGTGGCAGCCGGTATCGCAACCCTGATTACGGCGGCGGCACAGATTGTTGGCTTTGGCTCCATGATGGGAGGGAACCGTGAGCGCGGCGGTGGAAACTTCTTGAGCATAATCCTGATGTCGCTTCTGGCTCCCATTGCTACGGCGGTTATCCAGATGGCTATCAGCCGCACTCGCGAATACGATGCCGATGAAGACGGTGCAAAACTCACGGGCGATCCGATTGCGCTTGCCTCTGCCCTGAATAAGTTGGAGAAGGGCGTCTCGCTCTACCCTATGGATCCCAAGAATCAGCAGGTTGTGAATACCTCGGCCTCTATGATTGCAAACCCCTTCGGTGGCTTGAAGAACCTCATGTCTACCCACCCGCCGATGGACAAGCGCATCGCCCGTCTGCAGCAGATGGCACGCGATAACGGTCAGCTATAAAACCTGTACATGTTTGTCTTATAGGTGAAAGGCGGGGCGGTTACCAAGAACTGGTAACCGCCCCGCCTTAATAGTGCACTGATGCCGCGTGCACAGCAGAGGTGTCTAGCGATAATTCACGAACTGCAGATCAACGTCAAGATCTGCGCCTTTAAGCATTGAAATCACGCTCTGCAGATCGTCACGAGACTTCGAGGATACGCGCAGCTCATCACCCTGAATCGTAGCCTTCACACCCTTAGGTCCTTCATCGCGGATCAGCTTGGAAATCTTCTTAGCCTGATCCTGTGCGATGCCTTCCTTGATGGAGCATTCGATGCGGGTCTCTTTACCCGAAGCGTAGGGGTCGCCTGCGTCCAGGGACTTTAGCGAAATACCGCGCTTGACGAGCTTCGACTGGAAAACGTCGAGCACCGCGAGAGCTCGTTCTTGGGCGTTTGCCTTAATAAGAATCTTCTCGCCCGAGAAGTCGATCTCAGCACCGACACCGCGGAAATCGTAGCGCTGCGAAACCTCTTTTTGTGCCTGGTGCAGGGCGTTGGAGACCTCTTGTTTATCAACCTTTGAGACAATATCGAAAGAAGATTCGCTTGCCATAAATCTATGTCCTTTCGTTGTGTTTGTGCGGAATACGACGGTATCTGTCCCTCATAGAATACCTGTTTTCTGTTGCGCTCACAGATAATTTTCAGGTTCTTTGATGCGTTTCTCAGCTGTTGTTAACCTTGAACATCCAGAATAGAAACATGGCTACACAATACTCGTCAACGACCGGCAGCGTGAATCGCGAAGAAGCTCGCGATGCTGAAACCCTGCTGTTCCTTGACCTCTACAGTTCGATTGGTTCTGAACCTGAGAACATCCCCGAAGCAGAGCGGGTGGATGCGGTTCAGAGCGAAGACTCTTCGGATGTTGTTGAGCCTCCTGCCTTCGAGGGAATCGGCTCAACGCTGACAGATCCCAAACTCGTTGCCCGCTTCGAGGGAGTGCGGCGCGATCTTGCTCGTGAGATTCGAAGCGAGATGTGCACAGTTGAACAGGCGCTGCGCTATCTTGAGCATTTGGAAATTACGCTTCTGATGGAGCAGGACGGCGACCTGTAAACTCACCTTAAAAACAGCCTCCAAGAACGAAAAACAGCTCAAAAAGTTGTATTCGTCACAAAGCTAGGCTCTGGCTTCACAAGTTCATTAAAAACCTGTACAGTAGTCTCTGTTCGCTTGAGCGGACTTCTAGCCTAGCTAGTTCGGCAGATTACCCGAGCGGCCAAAGGGGGCTGACTGTAAATCAGCTGGCACAGCCTACGGGGGTTCGAATCCCTCATCTGCCACCCTAAAAAGAACCCGGTTACTTCGGTAGCCGGGTTCTTTGCATGTGGTACCTTCGCGCACCCGCTAAAAATGCCAGCTCACGGCAAAAAGACAGGGTTTATGACGCGCTTTAAACTATTTGTTAGTCTGTGAGTGAAAAATTAGCGCAATACACGTGCAGGGTGTAGCGTTATCTCCATGGCTACTATTGAAATCACCCAGCAGAACCTTACCTCGACTGTCGAGGGCAACGATATCGTATTCCTCGATTTCTGGGCAGACTGGTGCGGTCCCTGCAAGCAGTTCGCTCCCGTCTACGAGGCAGCCTCCGAGAAGTACAGCGATATCGTCTTCGGCAAGGTGGATACCGAGGATCAGAGTCAGCTGGCACAGGCCGCAGGCATTACCTCCATTCCCACCATTATGGGTTTCCGCGGCGGTATTCTCGTCTTCTCCCAGCCCGGTGCGCTCAATGAGTCCCAGTTCGAGCAGGTGATTACTTCGATCCGCGAACTCGATATGGATAAGGTTCGTGAAGAAATGGCAACTGCAGAGCAGAACTAGCCATTTCATCATAGAGATAGTTAGGTGATAAACCCGCCCGGTGAAGGGCGGTATATGCGTGTGGAGTCGGTACTTTTTACGGTACCGGCTCCACA
>ERZ772904.690-NODE-690-length-9854-cov-3.0796_pt1 | contig 9854 bp, 12 predicted proteins | sample MGYA00512122_ERZ772904 | MGnify/ENA primary metagenome ERZ772904 (study PRJEB29015, sample SAMEA2738104) | human oral metagenome | biome: human oral; feature: human-associated habitat; material: saliva | place: China | collected 2269 ... | reverse complement strand
GGAGGAATCTAGATGCCGATTTTTAGAGAACGGAAACAAATAGTACAGCTATTTGACCCTACTACTAGAGAAGAAGTAATTATTGATGACAAGCCATATTTGTTATTATTCGTTCTAGCTGGTAGTGATACTACAGATGAAGGTGAGTGGTTGGCTCTTAGAGGTAGAGAGACCGTATTCCAATATCTTCTACAATCATTCATGAATTATGACTGCTTAAATAGTTACGTCATGAGTGGTAATCTCGGATTAGGTCGCGAAGTATCTATCTATTCTTTTTTGCGTATGCTAATTGAAAAACATTTTCCTGATCAAGGATTAACAGTTGAAGAATTAGATGAATATGTAATGGATTATGCTAATCAAGATAAGGATTCTAATTTAATGGAACCTGGTGACTTACAACTTCATTATTATAAAGAGATGAACTCACCAACTAAATAGTACTCATTAAAATTATAAGTATTAGAAAGTAGGTGAAATTAAATGAGAGAAATCAAACCACAGTTTGTAAATAAGAAAACAGATAAAAGCATGTTTTTGGATAAGATGTATGGTGGTAATCGAAATGAGATTATTACTATGGATCATATTAGAAGAAACATCAAATTTTTATTCAGAGATATTGCTAGAGGATCTGTAACAAATCCAAAGTTTGAAGAAGCGCTAAAATCAGATACAAGAATATTGCAATATGCATTGGACATGCTTGCATTTGATATTAGAAAAGCAAATGTTATTTTATTAGCATTACAATCTAATGCTCCAAGCCTTTATACAAAAATAGGGGATTTTGGATTGGTAAACGAAGTTATCAATGAAACTAATGCTAAAATGATCATGTATCAAATTATGTATAATGGCATTTCAGCTTATATTCAAACTGGTGATTTTGTGCAACTTAGAAGCATAGGGATGACGTTAAACAATCAATTCAATAGAAAGTACCAATCGGTATTCTTCTAATGATAAATGGCTATCGCTCGATATTTCATAGAACTACACTATCAAAGCATTCTATAAGAAGAATGAGACAGAGAGCGAACCTTCGAAATAAGAAAGGTCGTAATAGATTTGCAAAGAATATAATCCGATATGGATTATGTCTTTGTGATATCCCACGTCATCCTAAATTTACGTCTTTTTTCTACTATATGAAGCATATGTGTAAAAAAGCTAACAATAAGAGCCCATTATGTAAGGTATATTTATATAAGAACTATATAGTTCCTATATCAATAGATGGAGTGATTATTACTTGTTTTGAAGTCAAAGAAGATTTCAAACAAATGTTTGATGAAATAGTAGAGTATAAAAACAAATTAAGAGATCCTAAAACAAATATAACTGAAAACATTCTTCAAGGTTTCGTATCACTTAATTAGGTTTACATTCAAATAAATCTGATATTTTAGAAAGCGAGGTACTCAATCTTGGAAACTGTTGATGTTGTAAAACTAAGAACTCTTTGTGAGAAAGCTGAGACTAGTGTACGGCGTGGAGATGGATCTATTCAAAAGATAAAATTTCCTACACATGTTGTATGCGATAATAGTTTGAACGTAATAGATTATCATAATGGAAATGTAATTTGGAATGATGCAGAAGGTTATTTCGTATATTTCCTAGTAATGAATCCTAGTACAATTCATAACTCTCCATCCGCTGGTATGAGTTTTGGTTCTAAATCTATGGTCCCAGCTGCTATGATCTGTATTGATTATGGCGAAATTCAAAATATTCGTTGTGAACTCAATGAAGAAGCTTTTGAGGCAGTGGCTGCTGCTTTGAATATGACTCAAGATCAAATCGAATATAATAAACATCGTTTATTTGAACAAACAAATGCAGATATTGCTATTCAAAGAAAACGTATGTATGCTTATTCCAATCAAGCTCATAAAAATAGCCCTGATGGAAAACGCAACTTTACTGATTTGGAAGAATATGATAAAACAGTTCATCCAGTTTCTTACTAATAAAAAATTAGTACGAGCATAACACTTTTATAAACAAATGTAATTTAGTTGCATCCGAAAATACTAATCTAAACAAATTTTTGGTTGTAAACTATAATAATGATACCAATATGATATACCTCGTTATGGGGTATATCATCTGGGTATCGATTTTTCCATTTTTATCCTAGGAGGGAAAAACTTATGTACAATTTTAACAATGGCTATGGCCAACAATTCAACGGAATGACTTATGGCAACAATGCTCCTCAAAACCCAACAATGTCTCAATTGTTGAGTCCTGAAGAAATGTCTGAGATCCAAAAAGCTCCTCAAGCATTCCAAACAAAACTCACTCGCGATGAGTATCTTCGTGCACTTTGCACACACAAAGATCAAAACGGTAATATTAAATTAGAAAAATTGGCAGACGGCCGTTATCACTGCCCAATTTGTAACTCTGATTTCAATTTGATCGATTTGAACTCTGCTAAAGGTGATATTGAACAAATCTGCTTGAACATGAATGATTTGTATCAATCCATCAAAACTTATTTACCTAACCCAACAAGCTCCATGCGTGATATCTACATGATGATTGCATTCTTCAACAAAATCCCTCAATTGTGGGGTATTGCTAAAAATGCATTTGAAAAGATCACGAATGTTAATGGTGTATTACAACCAGCAGATGAAACTAACGCATTCCAAATCTTGGGTAACATCTTTAACCAACCTGGTTTCGGTGGTTTATACCCTAACAACTTCCAAGCTGGCATCGGTAATCCTGCTATGATGTATAATGCTGCTCCAACAGCTCCTGTATATGGTGGTCAACAACAATTCCAACAACCAGGTGCTATGCAAGCTCCAGCACAACCAATGCCTCAATTCCCTAGTCCAAACCCAATTGGTACTGTAGAGGCTCCTCAAGATTTCACTGCTAATGCGGCTCAACCAACTTATGCAGTAAATCCTAATGTAGCAGCTGCTCCAGCCGCTAATCCTAACGTAGCTCCTGTTCCTACTCCAGATGTAGTAGAACAACCAGCTGCTCAACCACAAGCTTAATATTGAGAGCTTAATATTTTTTAATCTGATATAGGATTTCATCATCTATTATAATACATGCAAAGTTCACACTATTCCATGAATCCTATATCAGATATTTCTTTCTAACACAACAAACTCTAATATTGATTGCTAATCACACACTATGAAGCGAAGATGGTTAACTCCATCTTCGCTTTATTTTTTTATTTTAAAATGTAATTTAATTATATACTATAAAGGTGAGAAGTATATTTAGAATAAAAGATATATTTCTCTTAATAGAAGATAAAATTTTTTGAAAGAAAGGAGGGAAAATCATGTCATTGTATGATTCTGTAGTCGAACTTTTCTCAAAAGATGAAGAAGAGGAAGTTTTAGATAACTATTATCGCCCATATACAGAGAAAAGAAATATTGGTGAGATTAAGAAAACCGTTGATTTTGATGTAAATAAGCTAGTTGAAGATCCAGAATTCTTAAGAGTGGTAGAAGAATTATTTGGAACGCCACATTTTATGGTAAAATTAGCTTTAGATGGAAAAGATGGTTTAGTTATCGAAATTCCTGTAGAGAATCTATTTAGAGGAAAAGATTCTAAAGATGAATCATTCATCAAAGTTAGCCGAGTAGGTATGTCGTTTGTAACTATGAGATCAGAATCTCAACAAGTTAAAGACGATGGTACTACAATTGAGACTAAGAAGAAAGTAGAAGAAATCCAATATGATTTTAAAGGATTACAAGATACTTATCCTAGAGAAGTGGATGGGGATACATTTAGTCTTTTTGTTCCATATGCAAAGATGGCATATTTTGTAGAAGTTATGATTGATGATAATATTATCAATATTAATTCTATGAAAGTGACAACTTCAGAGCCGTTAGAATGTAAGTCTTATAACTTTAGTAAGAACAAGGAGGATAAATAATGGCCGAAGAAAAGAAGAATGTTAAGTTGAATAACAATAGCAACAAGAAAGAAGTATCAGCAGAAACTTATATTGATACTATTAAAGAGTATCATGATCAAGCCACACAAGATATTGCGGCAACCAAAATGATCAGAACTGCAGAAAGTTTATTGGTAGGAAACTGTGATACTGAGCTAGGAGAAAAAATTGTTCACAGAGAGCTATTAAATATATTTGCAGAGTATTTAGAAAGCAACAACTATGATATTCTATGCAATTCTATTTTAGAGTTAATTAGAGGAGAAGAAGAATAAGATTTAGTTAAGTAAATAAATAATTTAGTTTTTAAAGAAAGACTATTTTGGTTTTTCTTTAATTATATATTTCATATTCTGAAAGGGAGAAACGAAGAAATGAAAAACATTATTAAAAACAAAACATTATTAACTGCAGCTATTATTTCCGCAATGGCATTCGGTACTACTAGTGCATATGTTGTACCTACAACTGATGCGCCTGGTGATATTCCTAATAAGGCTTTAGCTAGCAATAGTGAGTATAACGATGTATATGCTGGTCATGGTGCATATTCTGTTGGCCGTCAAAATACCATTAATGCTAGCGCTACAAGTTCTTTTGCAGCAGGCTACGACAACACTATCAATGGTGCTAACTCTTTTGTATACGGTCATAACAATAAAGCGACCGGTGCAAATAGCATCGCTGGTGGTGAAAATTCCGAGGCGAAAGGCTATTCTAGCCTAGCTATTGGTTCATCCTCCCAGGCACTAAAAGATTACACCTTTGCAATTGGGTCTCAAGCCCGTGCAGCTGCAGATAATACCGTAGCTATTGGCAACGGTGCTTATGCTAATAAAGATAATGCATTGGCTCTTGGTGCTGTTACTTCAGTAGATGGCAAAGATTCTATCGCACTTGGTTCGCATGTTCGATCCAATGCTGATAATAATGTAGCTATTGGTACTGCAGTTACTACCAATAGTAATGATAGTGTTGGTATTGGTACTGCAGTTAATACTAATAGTAATAATAGTATTGGTATCGGTAATAACGTTGTTAATAACCTTAGCAATAGTATCGGTATCGGTAATGGAGTTGCTACTGACTTCAATACTATTGGTATTGGCAACGGAGTTGAAACTAAGGTTCAAGACACTATTGCTATTGGCAATGGGGTAATTTCCAATGGCGAATCTTCAGTAGCTATTGGTAACGCTATCCATGCAGATGGCGTTGGAACTGTAAACGTTGGCACAAATGTAAGTGCCAAAGGCGTATCTTCTATCGTTGTTGGTCGTGATACGACTGTAAATGGTGATGATACTACAGTAGTAGGCGCTAATAATGGTATTGTTGATGCTGATCAAAGTGCTATTTTTGGTTATAACAACAAAATGTTGGACAACGCCAAGGAACAGCTAATCTTTGGTTCTAATTCTCAAACTAAAGAGCAAGGTGCAACTGTACTTGGTTCCCATGCTCAAGCTACACAAGTTGATGCGTTTGCCATCGGCAATAATACAATTGCTGATGTACAAAATGGCGTTGCAATCGGCACCAATTCTGTTACAGAATTAGCTGTTGGTACATCCAATATTAAGGATAACACAACAGATATTCGTTTCAGTAATTCCACTTATGCGGGTTCTAACCCAGACTCTGTTGTAAGCTTCGGTACTAATGGTCGTGCCGGTGCTGGTGGAGTAACTAGTTATACACGTCAGTTACAAAACGTAGCAGCAGGTCGTGTATCTGCTACATCCACAGATGCTATCAATGGTAGCCAACTATATGACGTAGCATTAGAAGCTCAAAAACACAACACAGTTGTTGATGGTACTAATACTACTGTAACTTCCGAAGATAACAACTTTGGCCGTAAGGAATATAAAGTGAACGTAAACAAAGATTTAGTAGATATGAATTCTGCTAGCTTTGGTAAAGTGACTGATGATGTGCATTCCTACATTGGAAAGGATAAAGTTCACTTCTTCGATGGTACTACAAGTACAAATACTAAAGTAGATGCTAATGGTATGAAGTTGGAAAACACTGACAACTTAGATGCTGCAGAATATACTATGGATGGTATGACTGCTAACTCTAATGGCAAATCCATTTCCTTTACTACTAATGGTATTAGCGCTGGTGGTCAAATTATCAATAATGTAAAAGCTGGTGTTGCTGATACAGATGCTGTAAACTATAAACAATTAAAAGACAGCATTTCTACTGAATCCGTTATCACTGATAACCAAGTTGATAATATTGCAGCTGTTAGAGTTACTAATGGTAAATCCACTGGTGATGCTAATGCGCAATATGGCATCTATGTAAGCAAAAATACTGTAACAGATATTGCTAAAGCTGCTAATAAATTCGAAGGTGATTCTGTAATCAAAGTAGAAACAACTACTGGTGCTAATCATACAGCAGACACTACAACATTCAAATTTGATGGCAACGAAGCTGCTAAAGTATTACCTGTATCCTATAAAGCAAATGGTGGTACTACAAATAAAGTAATGGCAGACAAAGGTTTAAACTTTGTTAATGGTAACCATATCAATGCATCCGTTGGTGCTGATGGTTTAGTACGTTTCGATCTAGATCAAAACATTCCTAATCAAATCAACTCCAATGCTAATGCAATCAATGGTCTTTCTGATAAAGTTGCTAAAAACCATAAAATCTCTGAACGTGGTATCGCTGGTACTGCTGCATTAGCTGCATTACATCCATTAGACTTCGATCCAGATCATAAATTGGATGTAATGGCTGGTTATGGTCATTTCCATGGTTCTAACTCTGTAGCATTGGGTGCTGCTTATCGTCCTAACGAAGACTTAATGTTCACAGTTGGTTCTACTGTTGGTAATGGTGATACAGTTGTTAATGCTGGTGTATCTTATAAAGTTGGTGCTAATTCTGGAGTAAGCCGTAGCAAAGTATCTGTAGCTAAAGATGTTGCTGATATGAAACGTGAAATGGCTGAAATGAAAGCACAAAATGCGAAAATTACTGCGATCCTAAATGCAGTTCTTGGTACTGATTTACCTGAAGATCAAACTAATATGTTCCCAGATGTTCCTGCTAATCATTGGGCATATGAAGCTGTAAACGACATGGCTAAACGTGGTCTTGTAATCGGTTATGAAGATGGTCAATTTAAAGGTGATCGTAATATGACTCGTTATGAATTCGCTATGATCGTAGAACGTGCAATTCAAAAAGCAAAAGAATTAAATACTTCTATCGATGGTCGTTTGGTTGATGAATTCAAACCAGAACTTCTTCGTTTCGAAGTTGAACAAAATGGCAAACTAGAAAGAGTTCATGCATTGAAATCTAATAAAGATATCAAACGCGACTCCTATGGTAGCATTGTAAAATAATCTAAATAAAATTTCAGGTATGGGAGAAATCCCATACCTGATTATTTTTTTAAAAGGAGAAGTATTATGAGTATGACAAGATTGGAAGAAATGAAGTTTATCAAATCCTATATGGAGATTATCAATTACAACATCAGAGCTATATCTGATATTATTGTAACGCAATCTATTAAACTTGATATGGAATTGCCATATAGAAATAGATATCCAGAATTTGACGTTAGTTTTGGTTTGAGCAAGGACTTATACTCTGTTCCTAATGATAAAATTGAATCATCTTTGATCAATGCCTTACAAAAGGATAAAGAATCTGAAGATTGTTTTAGACCAGTTAATGCTATCTATATAAAGATGAATATAACTGATACTACTATTTATTTAGAAGATCGTAAATTAAATCTTCTTGAAGAAACTATAAATAGTGGAACTACAAAAGTACTAGATGACTTTGGTAGATTTTTAAGAATTGCAACAAACACTTGGAAGAATGAAGTGTTTAAATTAGATAAGCTTAGCAATCAAGAGTATGATCATATTTGCGGGATACTCAATATGAATATAGAAAGTATCAATATTGCTCTTGATATGATAGAAAAGCTTTTAAAAAATAAAGAATAATTTGTTTTAAAATGGGGGTATAATATTATGATAGCAGAAGATTTTGAATTTGTTAAACAAAGTGAAACAGAATATATCGAGGTCCTATATATGTGGAATATAGGAGGTATCGAAGTTAAAGGCTATAATCTAAATGATAAAATTGTTGAAGTATATTTTGAATATGATGGAGTAAAATTCTTAATAAGATCTCAAAAAAGACCTACATACAGCGAACGCTTCTTAGATGTTATTAGAGCATTATTAGCAGGTAATTATTCTAATGATATGGCTACAGTTATTAAAGTGGCTAAAAAAGTTGGAAAGCCTATTTTGATTACATCTGGTATTTATAAAAACAGTCGTGAATTTACAGTTCGATTAAAGTTCCCAGTAGAGAATGGGTATAGTATTCTATTTATGGAATTTGATAAAGTAGATTTAGATACCTTATATGGTGTACGTTTTAGTTATGTAATCAAAGATGAAAATGCTAGAATTAAGCATGGTAATACAGATACTACTAGAAAAGTTTTCTCTTACATGAATGATTTAATGTTTAATTAAGGAGTAGATTGATTATGTTATATAGCGATATTAAAAAACGACTTCCAGAACTTTGTAAAGAATTAGTTCTTATGATTCCTAAAGATATTGAATATTCATATCATGAAGACTATGAAGGAAATATCTCTGTTAATATTGTAAAAGATGAAAACAGAATAGATTTAACTATCAATGATATTAAATTTAATATTGGACCTAGTTATTTTACAGAAAAATACTATTTAAACTGCGAAAAGTATGAAGAAGCCTTTTCTAGAAACCCAGAACCTATTATTCTTTTATCAAAACTCTTTACAAATCTTGCTTGTGAAGATCAAGAAACTTTTGATAAGATCATAGGAGAAATAGATAGAGGATGTGAGAATATAATTAGATTCCAAATTATGAGAATTGCTAAAGGATTTAATGATCTTCATGGATGGTTTTCAAATCCAGCTTATCTTAAAGCAGAAATCGAAGAAGCAGAAGAACGAGCATATTATGCTGAACAACGTAAAAGAGATGAAGATTCTTTCTGGGAAGAAATGGCTGCAGTTGGAGTGACTCCAGAAGATGTATATGATTAATATTTTATATGAAGTCTTATCGGGATATTATTAATAATATCCTGATGGACTTTTAAATAATGAGAAATTTAATAAAACTCATTATTTTTTCTTCTAATTATGGCTTATGAGGTGAGATTATAATGCTCAAAAAACAGTATTTCGACACAAACACTAATACGGTTAGTACCACTAGTATGACTACAACAGAATTGCTTGTAGAGGTAGAAGATAGACTTAAGAAGTATGAAACTTTAGTATTTAATAAAGAGATATTAATCCATGCCTTAACTTTGGCATCTATTTTTCCTAAAGACTGTAAATCTCATTTTAATGATCCTCATTATTTTATTTCATTGGCTGAATATACTGATCATGATGTAGATCTTATGATTTCACTAGTATCTGAAAAATATGGAATTAGATACAATGACCTAAAAGAATTGTACGATTATATTATCAACAGATATACTATCAAATATTATGATGGTGGTGTAAGAAAGAAAGAATTCCAACTACCTACATATGTAAGAGTTATGTGCGATATCAACAAAGGTTTGCAAGTTAAAGAAATTATTGGTAATAGAGCTAAATGATATAGTAGTTGTATACTATAATAATGGAAGCTATAATAACAAAATAGTATTCTTTGATTAAAATTGAAAGGAGAATGGAATGAAGATTCCAAATAATTCTAATCTCTCCAAAGAGATGACAGCTAATATCAAGGACTACTCTAAAAAGATCAAGAGTCTTGAATCCTTTGCTAAATCTGTTCGAAAGAACCCAGGTCAGTATTTATCCTCA
>ERZ772904.684-NODE-684-length-9888-cov-5.28964_pt1 | contig 9888 bp, 9 predicted proteins | sample MGYA00512122_ERZ772904 | MGnify/ENA primary metagenome ERZ772904 (study PRJEB29015, sample SAMEA2738104) | human oral metagenome | biome: human oral; feature: human-associated habitat; material: saliva | place: China | collected 2269 ... | reverse complement strand
CTTTTAAGGTTGTGTCCACGGCGCTTCCCTTTCTACTTAAAGATATTTTAGTGATTCTTTGATTATGTTTCAATACTGTATTTGTGTCTAGATTTGACTACTTGATGCGGTGGCAGGCTCTAGGGTGCTCATATGGTTTCGGTGGAGTCTGGGAGTGTGGGCTGGCTTGTGGGCTGGGGACTTAGTCCCGACGGCGCTCGCGGGTGGGTGGCTGGGTGCAAGCAGGTGGGTGGCTGGGTGCAAGCAGGGCGAGCGGCGTCGTCGTCCGAAAAAACTAGCGTAAAAGGTAAGGCTATTCAGCATAGGGGTGGGAGTAAGCCTGGCAGGGGGAGTAAGGTGGCGTCATTATTGAAAATCTGCGGGTCAAGTAAGGCTTAACAACCTCAGATGGACCTTAGTCCCAGGTGAGTAAAGCAGCACGAGCCCTTCACAGCGGGAATTAAATGAGCTTAGATTGAGTTAACGCTTTCGTGAGGCGATGGCCCGCAGCTAGCTAGCCGCGCCCACCTCACCAGAGGTACCAAAAACTTTTAGGAAGAGGAGAATGAAGATGACTCAGCCCAACCCCGTAGTAGTTAAGGCCCTACAGCAGGCCCTCGTTGACCTGACCGACCTAAGCCTGCAGGCCAAGCAGGCCCACTGGAACATTGCCGGCTCCGGCTTCCGTGCCCTACACCTGCACCTAGACGAGATCGTCGACGAGGTTCGCCTAGCCGCCGACGACGTTGCCGAGCGTATGACTGCCATCCAGGCCATCCCGGACGGTCGCGCTGCCACCGTGGCCGCCGACTCTCAGGTTGAGCCCATCGACGGCGGCGTGCTGCCCACCGACAAGGCCACCGTCATGATCCAGGAGCGCCTGGAGGGCGTTGCCAACCGCATCAAGGCCACCCTGGACGAGGTCGACGAGTACGACCACCTGAGCAACGACATGCTGATCGCCATTGCCACCGGCCTGGAGAAGCACGCTTGGATGCTGCGCGTCTCCGCCGAAGAGCAGGCCTGATCGCAAGCTTGATTGCAAGCCTGATTTAGGTGCTCCCTAGGGAGCTCTAAAGCAGACAGCTTTAAAGCCCTGATCATCAAGCGATGGTCGGGGCTTTGTTGTGCCTAAATGGCCGGCAGAGGCCTCGCACAGGCTGGATCCTGACGCAGCCTTAGGCCTTGGAGGGCGCGGGCAAAGGTATATCGGGAGCGCGGGCCGGGTCCTGACGCAAGCAAACTCGGCCCGTAAGTGGCGGCGTCAAAGACTTTTATCGCGAACCAACCATAAAAGCGCTAAAGTAATGCCATGCACAAAGAAGTGAGTTCAGACTCCATCTCAGAATCATCAGCCCAGAACGCGCCTGAGCCTAGCTGCAAAACTAGCTGCATTGGCGACGTCGCCGGTACTAAAGCCCCAGCAGCTTTCAGCCGCCCCGCCCAAGCACCCCTAGATTCCAGCCTTTTCACCTCCGCTACCTGGCGCCTTAACGCCGGCGAGGCTAGCGCCCTAATCGCCGCCCGGGGCGCGGTGGTTTTGGACTGGAACTGCGCAGGCGTACCGGTAATTGATGGTTACAGCGACCAAGCTGATCTAGAAAGCGGTGCGGGCTGCCGCTGCGCCGTCATGGCCCCCTGGTCAAACCGCATCCAAAACGCCCGCTACACCTGGATGGGGCAAGAATACGACCTTGGCCCCGCCCCTGACGGTAGCCGCGAAGCCAACCACGGCCTGATGCTAAACACCGATTTTGAGCGCATCGACGACGGCCAGGACCCAGCCAGCCTAACCCTGCACACCGTGACCGGGGGCGTAGAAGGCTACCCCTGGCCACTTGATGTGAGGGTCACCTACCGGATCCACGAAAAGGTCCCCGGGCAGGGTTACCGCCTCGAATTGGAGATAAACGCCCGCAACCTGGCCGATGTTCCCGTGCCGGTAGGGCTGGGCTGGCACCCTTACTTCCACGCCAATGCTCTTACCGACCAGAGCCTAGACTCGCTTTACCTGGAGCTACCGGCCAAAACTGAGGTCGTCAGCGACGACATGCTGATTCCGCTTGAAGGCTCGCAGGCTTTTAAGGAGCCTGACTATGCCCGAAGCCAGTGCGGGCGCATCATTGTGGAGCTTAAAGACTGGGAAGTAGACACTGCCTGGACCGATCTTTGGGCTGATAAAGACGGGTTGATTCGCAGCTATGTAGTTGGCTCGCAGGGACACCTGGTGCTCACCCAAGACACACCCGTGCCTCACTCGGTTGTGCACGCCTTCACCGGTGACACTTTGCCCACGCGTAAGCGTCAAAGTCTTGCTTTGGAGCCGTGCTCGGCTGTGACCAACGCTTTCAACCGGATCCCGCAGCTGCTGGAGCTGGAGCCGGGCCAGAGTAGGAGCCTGCACACCAGCGTTGACTACGTGCGCTAGTTTTTCACTGACTTTTGGTAACTGAGGCTGGCCGGTTTTCCTGATTTTCCAGCTGGCGGCCTTTGAGCTGCTGCGTAACGTTGACGGCGGGTACTTTAGGGTGCCCGCCGTACTTCGTTTGGGGTAACGCCGCCGTGAATAACCACTTTTTTGCACAGGGGGATAAATTTTTCGCCTAAATAGGCCTATCCACACCCCGGTAGCTGGCGATTGCTGGCCAGGTTCATAGTGTGCCTATGGGCACTAGACAAAAACGGGCCATGCAAGATTTCATCCGCGTGGCCTACAGCGGCGACCATGAGCAGGTTGAACGTCCCTACCGGGTGGCCATGGGAGCAAAAGCCGCGCTTTGGGGCGGAATAACACTGATAGCGCTGGGTTTGCTGATTGCTGCCTGGCAGCTGTTCATAATCAGCCCAGAGCCCAACCGGGCTCAAACCGGTGCAAAAACTGCCACCACTCGCGCTCAGAGTTTAGGGACGGCCAAGAGTGCAGCAGTGGCGGCGTCGGCACAGGCCTCCGCCAGAAGTCCCGCTCCCGGGCCAGGGGGCGGGGGAGCTGGCCTGGCTAGTTCAGCTGGCCCTGCCAGTTCAGGCGGGGCTACTAGTGGAGGAGACGCGGCTAGCTCGGGACAAATAGTGGTTGATGTCGACGGCGCCGTGGCTCACCCTGGCCTATATAAACTTCCACCTGACTCGCGAGTGCAAGCAGCCCTGGCGGCAGCTGGAGGTTTAAGCCCGCAGGCAGATGTTCACCGCATCAACCGCGCCGCCAAACTCCATGACGGCCAAAAACTCTATGTGCTCTCCCAAGGTGAAAGCGGCCCGCCACAGGCTGCTTCAGGAGGGCAGAGCTGTGAAGGGCAGTCTTGTACCAGCGCAGAGGGCGGCGTCGCTGGCAGTGACACTGAAGGGCAAGGCCTTGTAAACATCAACACCGCCAACGCCACGCAGCTAACCCAACTACCCGGGGTAGGCCCGGCCATCGCCCAAAAAATTATTGACTATCGCACCGCCAATGGGCCTTTTACCAGCGTAGATGATCTAACTAAAGTGCCCGGTATTGGCGCGGCTAAGCTAGCCCAGATCAAAAGCCATGCCCGCGTTTAAAACGACTGCTGCGTCTAAAACAGCTGCCGGGATTGGCGGCGCTGACAGCACTAACAGTGCTAACGGCGCTGCCGGGGCTAACAGTGCTGACAAGGCGCACGGCGCTCGCGGTGGTGGCGCTATGCCTCAAGCCGGCGACGCAAAGGAGACAGATACTAGTTCAGTGCCCAAAGTGCGCGCCAGCAAGTCTAAAGTGCGCGCTAGCAAGGCGCATGTCAGTGAGCGCGAACGCGAACTGCAATTACTGCGCCGCCCTAAAGCACCCCAGCCCTGGGACCTGCGCTTATGCCCGGCCATGGCACTGTGTTGGGGCTGCGCCTGGGCGTTAGTGCAAGTAGATGCGCGCTCAAAACAAGCCTGGAAATTTTGGCTGCTGCTAGCCGTTATCTGCGCCCTGGCTGGGCTGGTGTGCGTAAGCCGTCGCCCACGTCAGCCCACCCACCGCTTAGATAAACGAGCCGGCGCTGGGCAAACCCATAGCCACCTCTGGTTTAGTGTTGGCGCCTGTTTGCTAAGCGTATGCGCGCTGAGTCTAAGTGGCGCAGCCCAGGTTTATAACCGCTCACGTGACCCCATACTCGATTACATTGATGCAGCTCAGAGCCCTAGCCGAAGCCAGGGCCAAAAGCAGGCCAGGGCGCCGTCGTCGTCGCAAAGCCAAAGAGTCAGCGGCAATGAGGCAGCCGCCGGGGCAGCAGATAGTGCTGAGACGACAACCAACGCCGCTAAGGCAGCCGGCGCCGGGGCGGTGAGCCTAACCGCGCAGGTGCGTAGCGTCCCCAAACCGCTTACGCGCCCGGGGCGCTACCTGGTGATCCTCAAAGTTATGCGCGTAAACGCGCGTCCTAGCCGGGCGCTAATCACCCTGTTTGCCTCTTCGGCCTGGTCGGGGGTTAAACCAGGGGAGATGGTGAGTTTTCAAGCCAACTTGCGCGGGGCAAAAGCAGGTGGGCGAGCCTTGGCTATCGCTAGCCACAACCGTCTGCCTCGCACTTTAAAACCACCAGGCGGTATATATCGGCTGGTAAACGCGGCTCGGCGGCAACTAGCTGGGGCTGCGCGCAACGCTAATCACGCCCATCCACCTCCGGTGCCAGGAACCTTGGCGCGCTGGGGGAGTGATGTGCTTGAGCCGGGTCAACTGCCCCTGGGCGCTGATGCGCCAGAGCTGGTTATTGGTGTGGTGCTCGGTGACGACACTGGCCTGGAAGCCGCCACCACCAAAAACATGCGCGCCTCTAACCTCACCCACCTAACTGCGGTTTCAGGCGAACACGTGGCGCTAGTTTTAGCGGCTACGCTCACCCTATGCGGGCCACTACCAGTGCGCCTAAAAACCCTGATCGGGTTATTTACCCTGGTGGGACTAGTTTTACTGGTTCAACCCAGCGGCTCAGTGCTACGCGCAGCCGCCATGGGCTCAGTGCAGCTAGTGGGGTTAAGCGCGGGCCGGCAAGCCTCAGCCCTACCAGCTTGGGCCACCGGCGCCATCGTGCTGCTGCTAATTGACCCCTGGCAGGCCTGCGACTGGGGATTTGCCCTATCCATTGCGGCCACCGGCGGCCTGATCATGCTGGCGCCAGGGCTAGAGCGTCAGCTAGGGCGGCTAATGCCAACCTTCTTTGCGCAGCTAGCTGCAATTCCCTTGGCTGCGCAGCTTGCCTGCGGCCCGCTGCTGATCGCTTTAAACCCACATATCAGCATGTGGGGCGTGGTGGCTAATATGTTGGCGGCTCCCGTGGTGGCGGTGGTGACCTACACCGGATTGGCGGCCACGGCCCTGGCCACGGCGCTGCCATCCTTGGCGCAGCTGCTGGTGCTACCTGCGCTGTGGGGGTGTGCCTGGCTGGAGTGTATTGCCCACTTTTTTGCGCACCTGCCCGGTGCCCAAGTGAACTGGCCGGGCAAAGCCAGTGGTGTTTGTTCCCTGGCGGCTTTAAATGCGGGCATCTGGCTGCTGTTGGCTCGTATGCGACGTTAGTGGCAACCTTGGATCATGGCCGCCTCACGCTCAGCCCCACGTTCACGCTCTAGTGCCACCACGCGCTCACGCTCAGCCAATGCGCTAGGTAGCACTACCTGGGATCGGGTGGATTTAGCCCCCGTAGTGTTACTGCGGGGCAGTGAGTCTGTCCTGGTGCAGCGAGCCCAAGACCGGCTGCTAGCCCAGGCGCGTGCCAAAGACCCAAATGTCGAGGTCAGCCGCCTAGAAGCAGCCGGATACGACAAGGGCCAGCTAGCTGGGCTGGTTTCGCCCTCGCTATTTGGCGAGCCGCGATTGATTATCATTAACGATCTTGAACATGCCACCGACGCCCTGATTGAGGATCTGCTTAATTACCTGCAAGCCCCAGAAGAGGACGTCAACCTGGTGCTGCGCCACGCTAGCGGTAATCGCGGCAAAAAACTGCTGGACGCTATTGCTAAGGCAGGTATGCCGGTGGTTGAATGCGCGCAAATAAAATCAGCCCGTGACAAGAGTTCTTTAGTGATCGGTGACGTGCGCCGAGCCAAGCGACAAATCGACCCTGACGCCGTCGAAGCCCTAGTTGAGGCACTGGGTAGTGACTTAACTGACCTTTTGGGTGCGGTTAAACAGCTGCTTGCTGATACCAGCGGCACCATCACTATCACCCAGGTAAACACCTATTATGGTGGGCGCATTGAGGCTAGTGGCTTTGCTGTTGCGGATGCGGCAATCAGTGGCGACGGCGCCAAGGCAGTAACTACTTTGCGTCACGCCCTGGCCACCGGCACTGACCCGGTAGTGATTGTTTCGGCCCTGGCCATAAAGATTCGTCAGCTAGCGCGGGTGGCCGCAAGTGCCGGCAGGAAAGACATCACCCCCGCAAAGCTGGGCATGGCTCCCTGGCAGATAGATAGCGCGCGCCGTCAGCTGCGCGGCTGGTCTGACGACGGTTTGGCGGATGCGATTGTGGCGGTGGCTAATGCCGACGCGCAGGTTAAAGGTGAAGAGCGCGACGCCGTCTACGCTCTAGAGCGGGCAGTACTAAAAGTGGTGCACGCCCGCCGTGCCCGCTAGACACTGGCCTTAGCCAGGCACTAGTGCCCTCATAGGCTTGCATTGCCGCGCCCCTGCGCTAGGGCGCAAGCCATTGCCTCACAAATACTGACATTTCATCCCTTCCCTATAAAACCCCATGAATTTTTTATAGGGAAGGGATGATTTTGCCTGTGTTTACAAACAAAAATGGCCGACCCCATGGGGGATCGACCATTTGCAGCTAGTTAACTAGCAAAGATCACATAGCAGCAATCTGCTTGCCCAGCTTGGACTTGCGGTTGGCAGCCTGGTTGCGGTGGATAACACCCTTGGAGACAGCCTTGTCCAGCTTGCGGCCGGCCTTGCGCATCTCGGCTTCAGCTACAGCCTTGTCGCCGGAGGCGATAGCCTCGCGTACACGGCGCACGTAGGTCTTGAGCTCCGACTTGACGTGTCGGTTGCGGATGCGGGCCTTTTCGTTGGTCTTGATGCGCTTGATCTGCGACTTAATGTTCGCCACGATTAATCTTTCTTACAGACGGATATGGTCAATGGCCGGTAAGAGGGTACGCAATAACCTTGACTATCAGGCGTGGGGTTGCCCTGGCTAAGGTTCCTGCTGGACCTACGAAGCCGGCCAGGCCCAAGGTCCAAGAGGAAACATTAGCATAATTACGAGCGTTTGCCCCAGTGCTTAGCTATGGCCGTAACCACCTTATTGTAGGTGGCCCTATCCAGCGTGGCCCCCTCGCGGCGCACGTCACGCTGGGAGACAAGCAGTAGTCGGTCCAGGCGCACCGAGCTGACTCGCCCCTGCGGATCCCAGTCACCAGCCCCAATAGCCAGCCAGTAACGCCCCCAGTGGGCTTCCTGCTCGCGGTCAATATCGTGGTTTTTGCTGGTCAACTGGGCTACGACGACGTCGGATCCAGTGCGTGCCAGCACCAGCACCGGGCGGTCTTTACCCTGGGTGGGATCTTCCTCATAGGAGATCCAGGTCCACACCACTTCGCCCGGGTCGGCGTCGTTATCGGCGACCGGCTGGTAGCTAAATTCGGGTAGGCCGCGCTTGGCTACATCCCACACCTGGTTACCACTGATATGTACGTCGCGGCTAGCGGCGCCCTTAGGGGTAGCGGGAGCTTTGGGGGTGCTGGCAGGGCGAGGCTTGGGGCTGCTGGCAGAGCTGCGGCCACTAGCTGAGGAGCGCCCGCTAGTCGAGGGATGTGATGCTTCCTGAGCAGCAGCCTGGCTGGGCTCAGGCGCCTGTGAGCTGCTGTTAGCGGAGTCCTTATTGGTCCCAAATAAGGCTGCCGCCAGGCGTAAAGCAGCAATAAACACTTCGGATAAATTAGCCATGGCCTAATCCTATTTAACTACCTGGCCTCTAATGCTCACCTAAGCAGTGGCGCGCAGCACCTGACGCGCAGCACCTGGCACGTGGTGCCCCCGCTGCCAGCCGGGCGGCGTCGTCGTAAACAAAACGTAAGACACACTGGTGACTTTGGTCGCTAGCTTTGAGGCCTAAGCGGGGCACATGGGATAATGCCAAATAATCTGTGTTAAACCGTCGGAAGTGTCGCGTTGACCCCTATTGCCACCCCAGAGCAGCTAAAAAACGTCCAGCCTGCCTCCACCCCCCAGCACCTGCTGCGTAATTTCTCCATCATTGCCCACATCGACCACGGTAAATCCACCCTGGCCGACCGTATGCTGCAGGCCACCGGCGTGGTCCAGCCGCGTGACATGCGCGCCCAATACCTAGACCGCATGGATATTGAGCGCGAACGCGGCATCACCATTAAAAGCCAGGCTGTGCGTATGCCTTGGACCGTTGAGGCCGACGGGGTGAGCACCACCTACGCCCTAAACATGATCGACACCCCTGGTCACGTGGACTTCTCCTACGAAGTTAACCGCTCACTGGCCGCCTGTGAGGGGGCAGTGCTGCTAGTAGACGCCGCCCAGGGCATTCAGGCCCAAACCCTAGCCAACCTATATATGGCTATGGAAGGCGACCTGACCATCATCCCGGTGCTCAACAAGATCGACCTACCCGCAGCCGAGCCTGAGCGCCACGCCGCCGAAATCGCCTCCCTGATCGGCTGCGAAATTGAGGACGTACTACAGGTTTCAGGTAAAACCGGCCAGGGCGTGCCCGAGCTACTAGACCAGATCGTGGCCCAGGTGCCCGCCCCGGCAGGCACCCCCGACGCCCCCACCCGCGCCATGATTTTCGACTCCGTCTACGACACCTACCGGGGCGTGGTCACCTATGTGCGTGTAGTTGACGGGCAGCTAAAGCCGCGCCAGCGCATTGAAATGCTCTCCACCAAAGCCCACCACGAGCTGCTAGAAATCGGGGTTATTTCCCCCGAACCCCAGCCTACCCAGGGCCTGGGCGCCGGCGAAGTAGGCTACCTGATCACCGGCGTTAAAGACGTACGCCAATCCAAGGTTGGTGACACGGTCACCACCGCCGCCGAGCCAGCCAACGAACCACTAGCGGGCTACCAAGAACCCAAACCCATGGTGTTCTCCGGCCTATTCCCGGTAGACGGGTCAGATTTCCCCAATCTGCGCGACGCTCTAGACAAGCTCAAGCTCAACGACGCCGCCCTAACCTACGAGCCTGAAACCTCCGTGGCCCTAGGCTTCGGTTTCCGCTGCGGCTACCTAGGCCTGCTGCACCTAGAAATTATTCGTGAACGCCTAGAGCGCGAATTCAACCTAGACATCATTTCCACCGCCCCTTCCGTGGTTTACGACGTAACCATGGAAGACAAAACCGAGCACCTAGTCACCAACCCCTCAGAATTCCCTGAAGGCAAGGTGCTAGATGTGCGCGAGCCGGTAGTGCGCGCCACTATCCTTACCCCCAGCGAATTTGTGGGCACCGTAATGGAACTATGCCAGTCACGTCGCGGCAACCTGCTAGGCATGGACTACCTGAGCGAAACCCGCGTGGAAATGCACTACACCCTGCCCCTGGCGGAGATCGTCTTTGACTTCTTTGACCAGCTAAAGTCGCGCACTCGCGGCTATGCGTCGCTGGACTATGAACCCGAGGGTACCCAAAGCGCCGACCTGGTTAAGGTTGACATTTTGCTTAACGGCGACAAGGTCGATGCTTTTAGCGCCATTGTGCACAAGGACGCGGCCTACTCCTACGGGCTGATGATGACCAAGCGTCTAAAGGACCTGATTCCGCGCCAGCAGTTTGAGGTGCCCGTACAAGCCGCTGTGGGTAGCCGCATTATTGCCCGTGAAACCATCCGCGCCCTACGTAAAGATATGCTGGCCAAGTGCTATGGCGGTGACATTACCCGTAAGCGCAAGCTGCTAGAATAGCAGAAGGAAGGTATAAA
>ERZ772904.681-NODE-681-length-9909-cov-6.82383_pt1 | contig 9909 bp, 7 predicted proteins | sample MGYA00512122_ERZ772904 | MGnify/ENA primary metagenome ERZ772904 (study PRJEB29015, sample SAMEA2738104) | human oral metagenome | biome: human oral; feature: human-associated habitat; material: saliva | place: China | collected 2269 ... | reverse complement strand
GGATCGGCTTGCGTCGCAGGTTGATGCCTTGCAGGAGGATTTTGAGGCTCTGACGGACGAGGAGCTGCAGGCCAAGACCCAGGAGTTCAAGGATCGCCTCGAAGAGGGCGAGACCCTGGACGACATCCTGGTGGAGGCGTTCGCGACGGTGCGTGAGGCCTCGTGGCGAATCCTGCGCATGCGTCCCTTCCACGTGCAGGTCATGGGCGGTATCGCCCTGCACCAGGGCAAGATCGCGGAAATGAAGACCGGTGAAGGTAAGACCCTGGTCGCCACGATGCCCTCCTACCTGCGCGCGCTGACCGGCAAGGGCGTGCACGTCGTGACGGTCAACGACTACCTGGCGAAGTACCAGTCGGACCTGATGAGCCGCGTGTACAACTTCCTGGGCATGACGTGCGGTTGTATCCTCGTGGGCCAGACGCCGGCAGAGCGTCGCGAGATGTACGCCTGCGACATCACCTACGGCACGAACAACGAGTTCGGCTTCGACTACCTGCGCGACAACATGGCGCAGGTGCCCGAGGATATGGTTCAGCGCGGCCACGCCTTCGTCATCGTCGACGAGGTTGACTCCATCCTCATCGACGAGGCCCGTACCCCCCTGATCATTTCGGGCCCCGCGGACGGCGATCTGAACCGCTGGTACGTGGAGTTCGCCCGCATCGCGCGCCTGCTCAAGCGCGACGAGGACTACGAGGTCGACGAGAAGAAGAAGACCGTCGGCATCCTGGAGCCGGGCATCGACAAGGTCGAGGACCAGCTGGGTGTTGAGAACCTCTACGAGGCGGCGAACACCCCGCTGATCGGCTTCCTCAACAACGCGATCCGCGCCAAGGAGCTGTTCTTCAAGGACCGCGATTACATTGTGGACGCCGGCGAGGTCCTCATCGTCGACGAGCACACGGGCCGTGTCCTGCCGGGCCGCCGCTACAACGACGGCATGCACCAGGCGATCGAGGCCAAGGAAGGCGTGGAGATCAAGGCCGAGAACCAGACGCTGGCCACGATCACGCTGCAGAACTACTTCCGCCTCTACCCCGAGGGTTCGCGCTCGGGCATGACCGGTACGGCCGAGACCGAGGCCGCCGAGTTTGCCTCGACCTACAAGATCGACGTCGTCCCGATCCCCACGAACAAGCCGATGATCCGCAAGGACCAGCCCGACCTCGTCTACCCGACGGAGAAGGGCAAGCTCAACGCGATCATCGAGGACGTTGTCAAGCGTCACGAGGCCGGCCAGCCCGTCCTCATCGGTACCGCCTCGGTCGAAAAGTCCGAGCTGCTGTCCCAGATGCTCAAGAAGAAGCGCATTCCGCACCAGGTGCTCAACGCCAAGCAGCACGCGCGCGAAGCCGCCATCGTCGCGATGGCCGGTCGCAAGGGCGCGGTCACGGTCGCCACGAACATGGCCGGCCGTGGTACCGACATCATGCTGGGCGGCAACTCGGAGTTCCTCGCGCAGGCGAACCTGGCCGCCGAGGGCCTCGACCCGAAGGAGAACCCGGAGGAGTATCGCGAGGCGTGGCCCAAGGCCCTCGAGGCCGCGGAAGAGGCCGTCGAGGCTGAGCGCGAGGAGGTGCGCGAGCTGGGCGGGCTGTACGTGCTCGGTTCGGAGCGTCACGAGTCACGTCGTATCGACAACCAGCTGCGTGGCCGAAGCGGCCGTCAGGGTGACCCGGGCGAGTCCCGCTTCTATCTGTCGATGGAAGACGACCTGATGCGCCTGTTCAACTCGGGCATGGCCCAGCGCATCATGGCCTCGGGCGCCTACCCGGAGGATATGCCGCTGGAAAACCGCATGGTGTCGCGCTCGATCGCGTCGGCCCAGCACCAGGTGGAGGCCCGCAATTTCGAGATCCGTAAGAACGTCCTGAAGTACGACGACGTCATGACGGGTCAGCGCGAGACCATTTATGGTGAGCGCCGCAAGGTGCTCGAGGGCGAGGACATGGGCCCGCAGCTGCGCGCCTTCATGGAGTCCCTCGTCACCGGCCTGGTCGACGAGGCGATCGCCGACAAGGCCGTGGATGAGTGGGATCTGCCCTCGCTGTGGGAGAACCTGCGCGGCTACTATCCGCCGTCGGTCACGATCGACGAGGTCGAAGAGGAGCACGGCGGCGCCGCGTCCCTCATTCGCGATGACCTGGTGACCGAGCTGGTCGGCGACATCCACGCCGTCTACGCGGACACCGAGGATCGCTTGAACGCGAACCCGCTGGCGCAGGCGCAGCTGGGCGAGGAGCCCATGCGCACCCTCGAGCGCCGCGTCGTCATCTCCGTAGTGGACCGCCTGTGGCGCGAGCACCTCTACGAGATGGATTACCTGAAGGAAGGCATTGGCCTGCGCGCCATGGGTCAGCGTGACCCGCTCGTCGAGTACAAGGACGAGGGCGCTCAGATGTTCCAGGCGATGGTCGAGCGCATCCGCGAGGAGTCCGTCCAGCAGGTGTTCTCCTACGCCAAGCAGTTCGAGCGTGCCCTGGCCTCCGCCGAGGAACAGGCCGGCGGCTCGATCGCTTCCGCGTCCGTCGCGTCCGTCGCGTCCGAGTCTGCCCCCGCCTCGCCTGCGCCGTCCGAGCCGAGCATCGAAGATGTGGCGGCCGCCGAGTCCGCGTCCTCCGAGGCCGCGCGCGAGGCCGTGGCCCAAGCCCGCTCGGTGATGGGCAACGTGGGCCGGCGCAAGGCTCCGTCGCGCGTGAACTACAGCTCCGCCGAAGGCATCGAGTCGGGTGCGTCGTCGTCCGGCGGTAACCGCGCCGAGCGTCGCGCGGCCGCTAAGAAGCGTCGCCGCCGCTGATTGCTAGCTGATACGGGTGAGGGGTTCTTTCGGGAGCCTCTCACCCGTTTGCGCTACCCGCGGGCGGGCCTCGTTGGTGGGTTAGGCGAGCTCCAGCGCCGTCATCATCCAGCGTCCGTGGTACTCCTCCAGGCGCAGGGCGAGAGCGTACGTGCGGGCGGCGGTAGCAATAATGACGGCCGCCTCGGTGGTGACCGCGTCGATCGGACAGGTGCGCACGTGGACGGGACGTGTGCCGCGTGCGCAGGGGGACAGGTGCACGGATGCCAGCGCCCCATAGAGCTCGGGCAGGAGCCATCGTCGCAGCTGCGGTGCCTGGCGCGCTCCCGTGACGACTTCGATGACGGCGCGCGCGAGCGTTGCAGCCCACTGGTCGGGATCGGGAAGGGCGTGCGGTACTGGGTCAAGGGTGTTCGCGGATGCGCCGGAGGGGGAAGTGCCGTGGGGGAGTGCCTCGTCCCGACTCCAGCGGAAGGGGGCTGGCTGGAGTGGGCGGGAGGGCGTCGGCCTCGTGCTCACGCGACGCCGGGGTGTTTCGGCCGTACGAGGGCGCGGTGCGATTTGCGTGCTCATGGCAGGTCCTGGGGAAGGGTGAGTTTCTGTCCGGGGTGAATAAGGTTCGGATCCGGGAGAGTGTCCGCGTTCGCCTCGTAGATCGCGCGCCACGCCGCATCGATGGAAGCATCGTTAGCGCCGGGGCGCAGGGATGCGGCAATCGACCAGAGGGAATCGCCGGGGGCGACCGTGAACGATTCGGGCATGTGGGGCGTGGGTGGGGGAGGTGCGTCCTGAGCGGGTGTGGGTGCGGGGGTTGTCAAGCCAGCCGGATCTGTCTGCGTTGGTTCCTGCGTGGCGCGTGGGCTATCTGCCCACGTGAGCGAGACCCCTGGGACGGTGAGGTCCTGCGGCGTCGCATGCGTCGGCACCACCGGAGCGCCAGTCACCAGCGCAGAGCCAATGAGTGCCCCGGCACCGGCGCGGGCGAGCATCGTTCGCGAGAGTTTGGTGCCGTAGCGAGCGACGAGCGCACGTGCGATGCGGCGCAGGACGGGAGGGGTAGCGCGCAGGAGGACAAGGTGGGCGCATGCGGAGCTGAGAAGGCTCCACGACAGCAGGAGGAGTGCGGCCACCCCCAGCGCCCACACGATGAGCGTTTCGGGGTGCTCCGCGTCAATGGGCGGTGCGAGCCTGGTCAGGTACAGGGTGTCGAGGACGGTGAGTGGAGCGCCGACTAACCAGAGACAAGCGTCAGACAGGTGTTCCTGCCTGTGAGGGGTAGGTGAATCATCAATCATGGTGGACTCTTCATCGAGTGAGATGGATTCGATGCGAATAACTATCCGCTTCTTGTCAGTTGATGTCAATACGTTTATTAAAATGAGATAAAAGTGTGATGCACAGCGCTTTCTTTGTGGGTGTGGCATCGTCGGGGCATGGATATGTCAGCATTCATGGCCGAGCTGGAGGCGCGCTTCGACGAGGAACGCGAGCGTGATCTGGAAGAGCTTATCGATGAGCTGACGGACGCGGAGCGCGCGTCCGTCACCCTCTCGGCTCGACTCGCTGGCGCGGTGGGCATCGTTACCCTCGCGCTGCGTGGCGGGCACGTGGTGTCGGGACAGGTTCTTGACTCGACTCGCACGTGGGTGCTCCTGCGTGGCGAAGGTGGCGATAGCCTCGTCATGCTGTCCGCCGTCGTCGGCGCCTGGCCGCTCGGACGAAGCGTCGCGCGTGAGTCGTCGATCAGGGGTGGGGTCGGCGTGGGACACGTTTTGCGCGAGCTGAGTGCGCGGGGCGTCGGCGTTGCCATCGAATCCGATGGAGGAGACCACAGGGGAGTCATCGACGCGGTCTATGCGGACCACGTCGATGTCGCCCTCAGTGGAACGGCCATCAGCTATGACGGCCGCGATGAGCAGGAAGAAATGGTCGTCTCGCTAGCGCTTGCGGGGCTTCGTCGACTCCGCGTGCTCGGCCAGCGATGGTCGACCGATTACTGAGCGTTTTCCGCCTTTTGACGCTCGCGCGTCGCGGCGTATTGGTCCTGGATGAACTGTTCCAGGACCGATTCTTCGATCCTCCACACGTGCTTACCGCCGACCTGGATGGCCGGGAGTTCGCCGGAGGAAACGAGGGCGCGGGTAGCTGACATCGTGAGATTCAGGGTCTCGGCGACATCAGCGAGAGTGAGGAATCGTGTTGCCATGGCAACATGTTATCAGTTGAGATTGCTTCGTTTGATTGGTTTGAGTCGGCAATTTTTTGTCCGACATATGACCGATGAGATCGGTTGATTCTGATGAATAGTCGGCAACCTACCGCTTTTCCGGTTGAACGTGCATCATAGAAGAGTGAAACGCGTCTCAGCTTCAGTGTCGATTCCGGCGCGCGCCCCCGGCAAGATAGACCGCCGATTCATCATCGGAGTGGTCCTCGTCATCGCGTCCGTGATCGCTTTCAGCGTCCTCAGCGGCTTCCTTCGGGGTGGATCCCGCGTCTACACCGTGACCAGTACGATTGCGCCCGGTGAAGCCATCACAGCCGACAACGTGCGAGAAACCGACCTCCGCGTGGATGGCTCCGTCTATGCGCCCACGTCCGAGGCTCCCATGGGATCCGTTGCGACGCGCCAGCTCGTCCCCGGTCAGATCATCATGCGCTCCGATATCGCGCAGACCGCATCGGAGGGTGCGGGGCAGACGGTGCGTCTTGCCGTGACGGTGACGACCGGACTGCCCGACGGGGTGGCCGACGGCACCAGGATCCAGCTGTGGACGGTTCCAACGCGCACGCAGTCCCAGGGAGCGGAGCAAGCGCACGAAATTGAGGGGTCCTTTACGTTCGTGCGCACGATCGAGGCCTCCTCCTCGTCCCAAACGAGGAGGGGAACGCGCATCGAGATCCTGGCGGACTCCTCCTCGCTACCCGTCCTGCTGGCCGCCCAGAGCTCAACGGATGGCCTCGCTGCCGTGCCCGTCGGTGCGCCATGAGTACCGTCCACGGGGTCGTCATCCTCGCCCAGCAGCGATACGAAGCTCCCCTCATCCAGGCAATACAACGCCACGGTGAGACCCTTGCGATTGTTCGTCGTTGCGCCGACCTCGCTGAGGTTATCGCCGCCGGCCGCGCGGGAATCGCGGATCTGGCAGTCATCGACGGTGCGGACCCGGACCTGACGGCCGAGGCCGTGGATGCGCTGCGCTCGTGTGGCGTGGCGGTCGTCGCTCTCGGCTCGCATGCGCTCAGGCCCAGGCTTGTGTCCATCGGCGTCGCGTCGGTCGCCGCTCCGGGCAGTCCCGAACAGGTCGTCAATTCGCTGATAGCGGCGACACGCAACGTTCGTGTCCAACCCGCCATCGCGGATGAACAGCCACCGCCACCCCCACCGCCCTCGTCTCCGGGTACGGTCATCGCCGTGTGGGGGACCAGCGGAGCCCCCGGGCGCACGACCCTCGCGACGGGCATTGCGACGATCCTCGCGCGCATCGCCCCCACCCTCCTCGTCGACGCGGACACCGCCAACCCGACGATCGCGCACCTTCTCGGATTGCCCGTCCAGGCCTCGGGCCTGTCAATCCTGGCGCGCACCGCCTCCCGTGGACCGCTCACGCCCCAGGACGTCCAGTCCGCCGCCGTCCAGCGATCCGAGGGACTGCGCGTCATCACCGGCCTGGTCACTCCTCACCGGTGGCGCGAAGTGAGCCGTCCGAGCATCGAATCGATCATCGGAGCGCTACGACTCAGCGCCCGCTACAGCGTCGTCGACATCGCGTCCACGTCCCTCGAAAAATCCAGCCGAGGAGCCAGCCGCGACGACGCCGCGCTCGGCGTGCTGGAACGCGTCGACCGGCTCGTGATTGTTGCGCGGGGGGACATCGTCGGCATCAACCGACTCTCCTTCCTGGCCAGCTGGTGGAACGAGCACGGCAGTGATTGTCCGATCACGCTGATTGTTAACCGCGTCAGTACTGATGCGATCGGGGCGCGCCCCGTCGCATCCCTCCAGGACGCGATTGGCACCTTCATGCCCGAACAGATCTTCCACGTTGTCGATGAAGATGCGGGCGTCGCGCGGGCAGCCCTGCGCGGCAAGGCTTTGGGGGAAAGCGGCACGCATTGCGAGGCCTCCGACGAGTTGGAGGCGATTGTCGCGCAGTGGATGCCTACACTGTGACCATGCGCGTCTACGTTCCCGCCGTCCTGTCCGACCTGTCCGTTCCGCTCCCGCCCGTGCGCAGCGGCGTCCTGTGCGTGCCCGAGGCCGCCATGAGCGGGGAGGACATCGAGGTCCTCGAGGACGACGCCATCACCGAGGCCGCGCTGTCCTCCCTCGCGCTGGCCCGAGACACGGAAGGCGCTGGCACGGCGCGCGTCGTCCTGGCCGTCGACACGCCGACCTCCACGACGCTGACCCCCGGCGAGCAGATCGAGCCTCATATTTTCGAGGCCGCGGCCTTCGAATACACCTGGTCGGACGTGGCAGCGATCCTCGCGGACCTGCCCGACGCCGCGCCCGCGGTGGAGGCCGTGCTGAGCGCCGAGACGCAGGAGGATGCCGACGAGGCCGTGGCCGCCCTGTGGGAGTCCTCCCTCGCCTGGTTCGACCGCTCCGAGCGTCCCGCCGTCCTGGCCCTGCACAGGGGCTGAGGGTTAGGCGCGCACGCTCAGGGTCGATCCTCCCTCCGGCAGCGGCCGCACCTGGATCTGGTCCGCAATCTGGGTCGCCATCTCTTCCACGTGCGAGATCACGCCGACCGTGCGCCCCGCACTGCGCAGCGCCTGAAGCTGGGCCATCACGAGGCTGAGCGTGTGCGAGTCCAGCGACCCGAAGCCCTCGTCGATGAACATCGTGCGCAGCTCGACGCCACCGGCCTCCGCTGAGACGACGTCCGCGAGGCCGAGAGCCAGCGCGAGGGAGGTGTAGAACGTTTCCCCGCCCGACAGGGTGCGTGGGCTGCGCATCGCGTCCGTGTCGTGGTCGATGATCGCCAGGCCCAGTCCGGACTTGCGCGAGGCGGTGCCGTCGTCGGGGACGGATGCGAGCTCGTAGCGTCCCGACGAGATTGCCGCCAGGCGCGGATTCGCGGCCGCCAGGACCTCCTCGAGGCGCGCGATGAGCACCCACGCCGACAGGGGAGTGGACGCCAGGTTCTCTGGCCCGGAGGCCATCGCAATGTCGGCCAGTCGTCGGATCGGACCCGCCTGTTCTCGGGCGCGGCGAAGCGCGTCCAACGCCTGCTCGAGCGACGTACGGGCGGCATCCAGCTGCGCGCAGTGCTGCTCGAGGATTCCCGAGGCCCGGGCGGCCGCAGCGGTATCCTCATCTGCCTTGCGGGAGGCCTCGGTGAGGGCCTCAAGGTCCGGTGCGGGCGCTGCTGCCGCGTGGGTCAGGCGCTCCGAAGCAAGAGCTTCGTGTGCCGCAAAGAGCGCCTTCTCGTGCGCGGCCACGCGTGCCTCGAGAGTCTCGACCTGGGGGAGAGGAAGCAAGAGCGTGCGCCAGGAGTCGGCCTGAAGGCCCTGTTCTGTCAGTGCATCCGCAAGGGAACGCTGTGCCTGCGCGAGCGCGGCGCGGGCAATGTCCCAATCGGCGCATGCCCCGGCCAGGGCCGCCGCCCGGTGTGCGCGCTCATCCAGGTGCGCCGCGCGCTCGTCGAGGGAGACGAAGTCGGCGCGCTCAGCCTCCACGCGAGCCACAGCCGCAGCCAGAGTGGATTCACGCTCCTCGAGGGTAGAGGCGAGGGACGCGGCGGCCTCGCGGGCGCCTGCGAGGGAATCAGTGAGGCCATCGAGGCGCGTACGCTCCTGTGCGAGGGCTGCCTCGATCTCGGTGATCTGCGGGCCGAGAGCCTCGAGCTTCGCAACGAGCTCGGCGGCCCGATCCCGCTCGGTCTCGAGAGTCGGCGTGGGGGCGCCGGCCACCTCGTTGAGCTGGGCGATACGGCGCACGAGATCCTGGTGGTGCGCCTGCGCATCCCGCAGCGCAGCCTCTGCGCGGTCTCGCGCCCGGTCCAGCTCAGCGACCTGCTCGCGCGTGATCTCCCCGTCCGCGGCAGGTGCCGGATTGGGGTGCTCAGTAGAGCCACACACGGGACACGGCGTGTCCTCCTCGAGTTCGTGTGCGAGGGCCGATGCGCTCTGTGCGATCCACAGGTCGTGACCGTCCGCCGCCGCAGCGTTCGCGAGCTTCGCGGCGACCGTGGCCTCGCGCAGCTCGTCCGATGCACCGAGGAGGGCCGAACGAAGCAGGTCCGCCTGCATCGAGGCGTCGAGGCGCTCGTTGATGGCACGCAGCGCGGATGCGGCCTCGGGCAGGGTGTCGGCGTCTGCTCGCATGAGGCGCAGGGCTTCGGTGGCCTGCTCGATGCGCAGGGGCAACTCCTCGCGCTCGGACTCGATCAACGCGATGCGCGCCAACGCCTGATCGTGGCGCGAGCGCAGAGAATCGATCTGAGTACGGGCCTCGGGCAGCGAGCGCTCGACGGCCAGAGTCTCCTCGAGAGAACCGCGCGTGCGCGTCGCCTCGTCGCGCAGGTCCTGCGCCCGCGCGACGAGAGGGGCCACCGCCTCGGGTGTCAAGGATGCAGGATCGATGGAATCCTCGTCTCCCAGAACCGGGGACAGGGCGGCGACGTGGTCTCCTGCGGCCTCCAGACGAGCCGAGGCCTCGGCCACGGCCGCGTCGAGGGGCGCCACGGCCAGTGCCCGGCGGGCCTGGCGTGCGCGCTCACGGTCCGATGCGATCGAATCCTCCGATGCAGCAAGCTCGGCGAGCGTCGCGCTGACGCGTGCGTGCTCCGCCTGAGCCTCCGCGAGCGAGCGCCCCTCGGACAGGGCACGGGAGGCCTCGCGTGCCGCTGTCGTGGCCACCTCGGCAACGCGCAGGGTCTGCGCGTGCGCCGCTTGTGCGCGCTCGCACGCACCCTGTGCCCACTGAGTCACAGCGCTGGAATCCTCCGCGCCCGCGTCCAGCGGGGCGGCCTCCTCGGCCGCAGCTGCACTCTCTTGTGTGCCGGGTGCGTCCGAGTGCACGTCCTCGCTCAGGGCGTCATTCAGCGACCGCACGCGCTCGAAGGCGCCGATGGCAGCCACGCGCCGCTCTTCGATGCCGC
>ERZ772904.680-NODE-680-length-9912-cov-3.33489_pt1 | contig 9912 bp, 9 predicted proteins | sample MGYA00512122_ERZ772904 | MGnify/ENA primary metagenome ERZ772904 (study PRJEB29015, sample SAMEA2738104) | human oral metagenome | biome: human oral; feature: human-associated habitat; material: saliva | place: China | collected 2269 ... | reverse complement strand
TTGATATCGTCATATGCCGTGAGCATAATCACACCAATATCTTCGCCACGTTCTTTTTTTATAGCCTGTAACACATCAAACCCTGTCGCTCCTGGCACTCTGATGTCGAGCACCGCAAGGTCAAACGGCTCACCCTCTTCAATTAGCTTTATCGCTTCATCGCCACGCTCACACGTAACAACCTCGTGACCTGCGACCACCATGTATTCAGAAAGAACTTCGCGAATCATGTTTTCATCTTCTAGGAAAAGTATCGTTGCCATCGTATGCACCCTTTCTATCTTCTGACTCTACCTTACTATCACGGTGTGAATCTGGTATGAATTTGCTTTGCATATTAGCGTTTACATAAAATTCTTCATATCAATCATTGTAGATTATTCCTCTAGCAAAATATAGGCAAATTAATACCTCTTCTGCCAGAATCCCTGACAAAAGAGGTTTATAATCATGCATTTCTCTATTAAATAGCTGTTTAAAATGTCGCAACCTCAGGGTTGCATGGCTCACACGCCTCTACCGACTTACAGTAAAGGACTGGCCCCTTCTCCCCGTATGCATCGACGTATTCAACCCTAACCTTGGCTTTGACCTGAACCCAAGCTCCATTCTTGAAGTCATCGATTCTATCATAGATGCCCATAAGCGCTGCGAACTGCATATCCTCTACGCAGCATGTCATGAGATGCCTTCCAAGCCCGAACTCCCCGTGCTTCATATCGCCGCCCTTTACGACTCTGCCCTTTAGGATCAAGGTCTTATTGTTGTACTCGTCTTGATTTTCGTTGATATCGCGATACCAGTCAGCGTACATATCGTCGGCGATTTCAATCGTGCTGGCCTTCTTATCGAAAGGCAGTTCATCCACGATATCGTCGACCTCTATATCGTGAGGACCGAACTCGTATACAATCTGCGAGCGTCTATTAGCTACGCGCACTTCCTTGTGGAACGGCATCTTGTCCGTACCCTTTTGGAATCTATTGAATACCACAAGCTCTGCGTTCTGCATCTTGTTGAAGCAGAGCTGCCTCATATTCTTATTGTACAGTTCGAACATAGTCGCATCGAAGAAGGTCATCTCTTGCGCGATTATCCAGTTGCGAGGCATATTCTCAAACAGAGTCTGTGTCATCCACATGCCGTTGTACTCGACTAGAACTCTGTCAAATACATACTTCGATGCGATGCCGTTGAGCCTTGCTTCTGTAAGGTCTGCCTCCCTCTCTATTGTCTCGATGTACACTTTGTCGGTAAATTTACTTTCATCATAATGTACTTCACCTGACTCACAAACCAAGAGGAGTGTACTTGCACCTTCTCCGAACTCTGGTGTTTCGAGTGTATCCTGAATGAAAGTAGATTTACCCGAGCCTAGAAATCCTGTAAATAGATATACTGGTTTCTCTCTCATATTCCGAACAGCTCCTTAATCTTATCCTTCTTGAGTCCTACTCCGATTACGCAGATAACGCCGGTTGTCTCTGCTTCGCCAGTAGTTCTAACCTCTGGCTCACCTGGTATATAGTCGAACTCGTACCATTCGCCTTCTGTACCTGCTACGAATCCCTTCGCTCTGAGCACCTGTCCGCACTGCTCGGAATCCATGAGGCCTGCTAGAGCTTGCTCGAGCTGGCCGCGGCTGAAGCGATGTGCGGTCTCCACGCCCATTTCGTCGAAGACTTCGTCAGCGTGGTGGCCGTGTCCGTGGTGATGGTGGTGATGATGTCCGTGACCACAGCAACCATGCTCTTCATCATCGTGGTGATGGTGTTCGTGGTCGTGGTCGTGATGATGTCCGTGACCACAGCATTCATGCTCTTCATCATCGTGGTGATGGTGTTCATGGTCATGGTCGTGATGATGATGTTCATGGTCATGGTCGTGATGATGTCCGTGACCGCAGCATTCATGCTCCTCATCATCGTGATGATGATGTTCATGGTCATGATGATGATGCTCTGCCTCATGTTCAGCCTGCTCTCTATACGCCTCTTCTCTCAGGCGGTCAAGTTCAGCGGAGAGCGTCTTCTTCTGCTCCATAATCTCTAAAATCTTAGAGCCATCAATTTCCTTCCAGTCTGTCGTAACAATAGATGCTTCTTTGTTATGCTCACGGAGTAATGCGATGCACTTATCGATATCATCCTGAGACATTCCAGCTGTGTGGCTTAAAATGATTGAGCTTGCATGTTCAACCTGATTTTCGTAAAACTCCCCGAAGTTGCTCATGTACATATCCGCTTTAGTGGCATCAACGACTGTCGTAAATCCGTTTAACTCAATTTTGTCGTTCTTAAGATCCTGAACCGCGATTATTACATCTGATAGCTTACCAACTCCTGACGGCTCGATGAGGATCCTCTCTGGATTGTACTTTTCGATAACCTCATTAAGCGCCTTTCCAAAGTCTCCTACAAGAGTGCAGCAGATACAGCCAGCATTCATCTGGTTAATCTCAATTCCAGTATTCTGCAGGAATCCCTTATCTACTCCGATCTCACCAAACTCATTCTCGATGAGAACTATTTTATCCGTACCATATGCTTCCTCAATAAGTTTTCTAATAAGCGTAGTCTTGCCAGCACCTAGGAAACCTGAGAAAATATCAACTTTAGTCATAAGTCTCAATCCTTTCTATATATAAATAATTTAATTTTTTACTTAATTGCTAGTATGTGTTAACTAACTATCCTTGGAAATTATATCATACAAAGCCATTTATTTTTGAAACTCATGTGTATATTTGAAAATAAAAAATACCACGAGCACAGTCCAAAATGGCTATGCCCGTGGTTCTTGCTCACCTATATTATTTTATATTACACTTTTGTATTAAAGAAATTTTGATCTATGTCGCGCTATTACTTATGCGACTTCTTCCATTCCTTTATGCTATTAAGACGCTCCTTGAACCTTACTTCAGCCCCTTGCTCAGTCGGCTTGTAATACTCACGGCCAACCAATGAATCCGGTAGACACTGCATCGAAGTAATCTTGTCTTCATAATCATGAGCATATCTATACCCCTTGCCATACCCTAGGTCTTTCATCAGAGATGTCGGAGCATTTCTGATGTTCATGGGAACTGGCTCTGCCATGTGCTCCTGTGCGTCATCCCTTGCCGCAAAGTAAGCTACTTCCATCGCGTTAGACTTAGGTGCAAGCGCCATGTAAATCACGGCTTCCGTTAGATGAACCGAGCACTCAGGCATACCTATAAAATGGCACGCCTGGTAAGCCGCTATCGCTATCTCCATTGCTCGAGGGTCCGCTAGTCCTACGTCCTCCGAAGCGAATCTAGTAACACGCCTTGCTACATATAGCGGATCTTCCCCTGCCTCAAGCATCCTAGCTAGCCAGTATACGGCTGCATCGGCATCGGAATTTCTCATCGACTTATGAAGCGCCGATATGATGTTGTAATGCTCTTCGCCATTCTTATCGTAGAGTAGCGATTTCTTGGAGATGCACTGCTCGAGTGATTCCATCGTTATATCTATAGTTCCATCAGCCTTGATATCACCATTTAGGATTACCATCTCTAGAGTTGTCAAAGAGCTTCTAGCATCACCATTGGCAAATTCGGCAATCATGTGAATCATTTCATCTGTGATATTAACTCTCTCGTCGCCAAAGCCTCGAGGGTCGCTTATCGCACGCTTTAGAAGCTGCTCGATATCGCTAGTCTCAAGATTCTTAAGCACGAAAACCTTAGAGCGAGATAAAAGCGCACCATTCACCTCGAACGATGGATTTTCAGTGGTTGCGCCAATCAAAGTGATGCTACCCTTCTCAACAAAAGGCAGAAACGCATCCTGCTGCGCCTTATTGAACCTGTGGATCTCGTCGATAAATACTATCGTCTTCTCACCAAATCTCGTATACCTGTCAGCCTGCTGCATAACTGTGCGAATTTCCTTAATGCCACTAGTTACTGCAGAAAAGGTAATGAAATTCGCCTTTGTTTTGCTAGCGATAATCTGTGCAAGTGTTGTCTTTCCAACTCCTGGAGGTCCCCAGAAAATCATTGACGGAACCCTGTCAGACTCGATAAGCTTACTGAGGATTTTACCCTCGCCAACTAGGTGCTGCTGACCTACGAATTCGCTGAGATTTCTAGGTCTCATGCGAGCAGCTAAAGGTTCGTCCTTGCTATTATCATTTTCAAATATCGATATCTGTTCCATTTAATCCCTTTTCTACTTTAGAAATAGCTCACCTTTACGCGCTTCCCCATCTTCTCTAGGGAAGCAGAAAGCTCCTCTATCATATTCATCTTAACGCTAAAATTGAGTGGCATATCCGCCTCCTGATGGGCAGGGTTTACAGCTCTTCCGACAAAGAAGTTGATATCTGTTGCCTCTTCAAACAGTGTACGGCTAACAAGAGAAGCCGCATCGTGCGAGACACTCCACTCTGCGAAGCCTTCGTCATTTGCAAGGTAATCGCGAGCATTCTTTACTACGTGATCGATTGTAACGATTCCTTCAGTTACAAGCTCTACTCCCTCGATTTCTGACATCGGAGGTCCACCTAGGTTTGGATTCACCCTGTTAGTCTTGATTGGCTTACCAAGGTAGTCAGCTGCGATTGAAGCTGTCGTACCTCCGCAGATGATATGCTTTCCCGCCTTTGAGAAAAACAGTGACATCATGCGGTCGCAGTCTTCGCGGTTTGCGGGAGGTCCGAACAAGAGGTTCACCTGTACACGCTTTATAACTCTCAGGATACAAGCTGTCGCATCGTCAATTGGCTTTCCTTTATATAGCTTATTGCACTCCTCGACGAGGATAGTCGCCAGCGTCTTGGCCGGATATCCAACAGGCGCAATGGTTTCCATAAATGAAGCTATGTCTGCCTCCGTCCACTCTTTGTTATACGAAAGCTCTGAATTTGCACCTGGACAACCATCGCTCATAGCGATGAACATATCATCTTCTTGAAGTTTTATCTCAGAGCGGTAAATCTTCTTGCCATCGATTACATGCTCCACCATCTCGTAATCAGTCGCAGCAAAATCTCTGATGAGAATCACCCTTGGATTCTCATACTGTATAAGCTCAAGCTCTTCGTTATCCTTGATATGCATAATCGTAAAAGTCGAATAAGCAACGTCATACTCGGAACTTATGGGAAGTGTAGCGGCTATCGTGTGTACACATTCCTCTAGTGGCATACCTTCTGCCATCATCGTGGAAATGATCTTTGAAGTCAGCGTCGACAGGATACTCGCCTTTACTCCGCTTCGAAGGCCATCGGCGAGAACTACAATCTTATCGCCGTTTGCCTGCTGTGCAACTGCAACAGTATCACCGCATAGCGGTTCACCGAAGTGATTAATACTCTTGTAACCGATATCTATACTGAGATCGTTCATACTAATCCTCCATCGTATCCTTCAGCTTAGTGAGTGCAATCTTAGTCTCGGCAGTCGTCTCACCGAGTAGTGAAGCGATTTCCTGAACTATTCGCATCTGCTTCTCGACCATCTGGTCAGCTATTGCAGTGGTCTGCTGTCTTATCTTAGCCTTCTTGGATCTCTCGTTCGCTTCATCAGTCACATCTTCAATCAAGCAGAACAGCATATGGTAGTTGTTATCATACAAAATGCTCTGTTCCACATACCTGTCATATTCGGCTAGATATGCGCATTGGAACGAACTCTTTTTACTCTGGAGCACATCCATAAATGGCTTTGGCTCGAGCAGTGTAACAATCTGTGCGCCGAGGACATCCTGCGCTCTTCTGATATTCATAATCTTACAAGCAGCAGGGTTTATCTCCTGGATCTCTAGGCGCTCGTTAAGTACAAGCAGTCCATTAGGTGTGTTGTCAAAGATGATATCTGAGAAATTCTCTGACTTCTTTGCGAGAAGTGGCTGGCATACCTTAATCTCCGCTTTGTTCTGGTACACGGCAATTGCCTTCTCCCTGCAAGTTTCATATCCGCACATACCACAGTTGAGCTCATCTCCTGGCTTACTCTTACCCATCTGCATCATGATTTCGCGAATCTTATGCTCATTAGGCATAACCTTCATGCCTTGCATTATCTCGAAGTTTCTTGTTATCGCAGTCAGTTCAGGTTGCTCCACATCAAAGTGCTCATCGCCTGCATAAGCGCTGACAGCTTTATAATTTCTAACAGGTGTGTTGTGATACTTCTCAAATGATGGACCACCAACGCAGCCGCCGGCACATGCCCACAGCTCGATGAAACATTTTTCAACTTCACCGTTCTTGATGTCTTCGAGTACGTCGATGCATTTATTTGCCCCGTCTACCGATAGATATGCATAGCCGTGGTCATCGCTCTTCATGCACTTGGAGATTCCACCGCTCGCAGCAAATAGCCTTTCCTTGGACTCTGCGCACTCGTCCATACCCTCGCTCATTTCAACCTGCTTGTCCCTTAGCAGCTCATCGAACTCCTCGAAGGTGAGCACCGCATCAAATGTCGACCCCTGCCTGTTGACCTCATCCTTACGTGCGATGCAAGGTCCGACAAATACCACCTTAGCATCCTCATCACGAGACTTAATATCTGCACTGTGTATCTGCACGTATGACATCGCATCGGATAGATGTTTGATAAGGTCTGGGTAGTGTTTCTGAATCATGAGATTTACCGATGGACAGCACGAGGAAATTACCACGCTTTCACGTTCATTTTCTATTACTGCCTCATACTCACGCTTTACAACCACACCAAACTTAGCGGTCTCTTCTGCCGTGACGAAGCCGAGCGCTTTAGCTGCCTCATTAAACTTCTCAATACCAGTTCCCGCATAGTAAGCGACGAATGAAGGATCCACGCTTAAGTATACTGGCGCATCTCCATCTAGAAGCATCTCCACTCTCTCGACATCGCTAAGAATCTTCTGAGCATCTTGCGGACAGACAACGTAACACTGACCGCACAGCATGCATTCATCTGCGATTACGTGTGCAAGATTTCCTGAAAATCTAATCGCCTGCACCGGGCAGTGGCGAACACACTTATAGCAATTCTTGCAATCGGATTTCTTCAAATAAATAGGATGAGCCATTTCATTCCCTCTCTTTTCTCCAAAACATTACCGTCATTAGTCACATTTCCGACTAATCATACGTATCGTTTATATCATACCTATGCTTATAATATCCCAATTTGTTCGTTTACAAAAGGCAGTATTTCAGATAAGATTATTTCATCTGGATATATGAATATACAATATCCAAATTCACCTTGCAGGGAGATTAAAAATGAGTTCGACAAGCTCGGTATGTAAGCGATTATGCGTAAGACTTTTTAATCGTAAATCCATAATCAACTACATCATTATATCACTTAGTTCAGTGGCAATATTATTCGGATTGATGAACTACACCCCTTCCGTAGATAAGATGCGTGCCAAGGCGCTTGATACAATCAGCAAGATGAGTACTTCCGAGTACTTCAAGGAAGATATTAGCACTGTTAACGACATAAAAGCTGAGTATAAGGATAAGCTAAAGCAGCAGATACTGAAACAGGATTTGAGCAAGACTGTAAGCAAGTTTAACAAGGCAGTTTCAAAGGTCAAGACTAAGCCTGAGATGATAAAATCTCTAGTCAAGAAACTCGAGAAGTACAGAAAAGATATTTATAGCGACGAGGATAAGGAATCTGCAAAAGAGTTAATCCACAAGTTCAAGATTGGCGCAAAAGAGGATTCTTCCAAAGAGGCCCTCAAGGATAGATACCTTGATATCGAGGAACAGATCCTGAGGTTCAAGACTGTAAAGCAGCATGAAGAGGAAGAAGCCCGCAAGGTTAAAATCGCTGCGCGCTGGACTGTTGCAGGATCAAACGAGTACCCATTTAAGCTCAGCTCTGACGGCAACTTCATCATGCCAATAGACATGAATGGTTCTCATGGATACCTAACCGGCAAGTGGGAGCTAGATAACACAACCGTCACCATTCATATACAAAAGAACACGGTTGATGAAAACTACAAACCATATGACTGGATTTTCAACTACGATGAAGATGCAGATACTCTTGTAGGCACGGGGCAGTTTGCTGGCTGGGAATATACGAAGTACTAATAGTTTTGCTATATTATATATATGCAGAACCGCTTAAGTTACTCTATAGAATCTTAATATCATGTAAATGGGCGGGTGGCAACAAGCCATCCGCCCATTATATTTATTCAATATCGATATCGAGAGGCTTATCTATCTCCTCACCGACATACTTGCCGTTCTTGCGCCTCTGGCGAACACACTCTGAGAGCAGGTATTCAATCTGTCCATTTACAGAGCGAAAATCATCCTCTGCCCAGGACTGGATATCCTGAAATAGCTTGTCAGATATTCTGAGTGGAATTTGTTTTTTATTTGCCATGAGTTTTGAGTACGCCTTTTCTTCTTACTAGTCCTTCTATGATATTAATACATTACCGCATGATATTCTGCAATTTATGCATTTAAATACAATTTACCCCTGTACTTAATTAATACAATGATCCGGAGTTAACGATTGGCTGAGCATCGTGGCTTCCGCAAAGCACAACCATGAGGTTAGATACCATTGCCGCCTTTCGCTCTTCGTCGAGATCCACGATTCCATCATCACTTAGCTTCTCAAGAGCGAGTTTCACCATACCCACAGCTCCCTCTACTATCATCGCTCTCGCATCTACTACTGCGCTAGCCTGCTGTCTCTGCAGCATCACGGCTGCAATTTCTGGAGCATATGCTAGGTATGTGATACGAGCTTCGATTACTTCGATGCCAGCATCAGTAACTCTCTTCTGGATGTCCTCCTTGATACGTTCTGCAACCACATCACTTGAACCACGTAGCGAACCTTCGTCAGCCATGCCATCACCAGTGGTATCGATATTAGGTGCGACATCATATGGGTATAATCTTACCACATTTCTTAGTGCTGAGTCACTCTGTAGAGAAAGATATTCTTTGTAGTTATCTACATTAAAAACAGCCTTTGTCGTATCCGTCACTCTCCACATAACGGCGATTCCAATCTCGATAGGGTTTCCGATTGCATCGTTAATCTTCTGCACCGAGTTATTTAACGTCATGATTTTGAGGGAAATTCTCTTGCCTGAAACCGAATCGCTGTCGACGCTTCCTGAAACAGCAGCTCCTTTCCCTTTGATGTCTCCTGACTGACCAAGTCTTGTATTCGCAGCAGGGTTAACCGATGTGCAAAATGGATTTACATAGTAAAATCCCTCTCCCTTGAGGGTTCCATAGTACTTTCCGAAAAGAGTGAGAACTAATGCCTCCTGAGGCTTCAAGGTTTTAAGACCGGCAAATGGAATCCATCCTAGAACCAGATACACACCGCATATTCCTATAAGAGTTACATTGCCACTAGTCGTACTGTTAATTATCCCGAATACCGCAAGTACGTATAGAGCGACGAGTAGAAGCAGCATAGGAATGCCATGTTTCTTGTTGGTTAAGAGTTTCTCTGTCATTGTAGTGACCTCCTTCTATTCAAATATTTTAATCGCCTGTTGTAATTTGATGATATCATTTTAATATCATATGTCAAGACAATTTAGTTATTTAAATAGATTTAAAGTCAATAATGTTTTTCAAAAAAGAGATGCATAGGACCCTACACATCTCTTAACTGTTTTAGAATTAATTATAATCGATAATGTTAACATAGGCATCATAAACCTAATGCCCAGTCGCCAAGACTACTAAAATCCAAATAGCCCTTTCTTAACATATGGCTCTGATTCCATTTCAGTAACCTTATATCCCATCTCTCCAAGCTCATGAGTAAGCTCTTCTCTAGGAATCTCGTCAGGCGACACTATAACGCACTCACCATTTACATGAGATGCTTTTATCTTCTTGACATCAAACTTTTTTCTAATCAAATCCTTTACATGCGTCTCG
>ERZ772904.678-NODE-678-length-9915-cov-17.1713_pt1 | contig 9915 bp, 9 predicted proteins | sample MGYA00512122_ERZ772904 | MGnify/ENA primary metagenome ERZ772904 (study PRJEB29015, sample SAMEA2738104) | human oral metagenome | biome: human oral; feature: human-associated habitat; material: saliva | place: China | collected 2269 ... | reverse complement strand
GAAACTGGCTGTGAAGTCTTGACTCTTGCTCCTAAAGAATTGATTGTCCTATAAAATAGACAGTATTTTCTTAACCCCTGTGTAACAAACAAAGATAAGAAATGAGGCCTATGAAAAAACGAATTTTAGTATTGGGAATTCTTCTAGTAGCCCTTCTATTTGCATTTGCTCCTTCTGCCCATGCTGGTGTCGGCAATACGCATAGTGGTGGTAGTAGCACTATTCATTCTGGCGGTGGTGGTGGTAGTAGCTGGTCTGGAGGGGGAAGTAGCTGGTCTGGTGGCAGTAGCTGGTCTGGTGGATCCAGTAGCTACAGTTCTAGTTCTGGATCAGACTCTGGTGGGGCGGTAGCAGTTGTCGCCATCATTGGATTGATTGGATTTGTCTATAATATTGCAAAAGAAGCTGATGATAGTGATGAATCATTCTCTTCAAATAGTGGTCCAAAACGGACAACCGAAGAACGAGCGGGTCGACCAATTGAAAACAACTATGAAGCGATTCGCCGCATCCGTAAACTGGATCCAATGTTTGATGAAGACCGCTTCTTATCGCAAGTCAAGCTGGTTTATCTTCAATTGCAGTCTGCTTGGACAGAAAAGGATTGGAATTCCGTACGGAACTTAGAAAGTACGAGTCTTTATGAGCAACACTTGACGCAGTTACAAGAGCATATTCGTGCCAAAACAACCAATGTTCTAGAGCGCGTATGTGTGGAAGATTCGAAGATCAAAGACTTTATCGAAAATCCAGAAGGCAATGACCGTATCGAAGTCATTCTATCTTCGACGATGAGAGATTACATCCGAAGTGATGAAACGGGTCGTGTGATCGAAGGGGATCCAACCAAAGATCTCTTTACCGTTTACCGCATGGTCTTCCTCCGTGAACATGGAGCTCAGACAGAGATCATTAAGAATTCAGAAGTCGTTAGTGATCACTGTCCGAACTGTGGTGCGCCATTGACGATCGATTCAATCGACAAGTGTGAATATTGCCAAGCATCCTTGAAGCACAATCCAAAAGATTGGGTCTTGGATGTCTACGAAGTTGTGGATGAAATTGAATTCTACAGATAGGAGAATGTATGGGATTTATTAAAGCAGCCCTTTCAGCGGGCATTTCAAGTTTTCAAGATAGTAAATTTAAGGAAGCCATTACCTTGCCAGAAGCTGTTCCAGCAACAGCTTTGGCCATTAAGGGACAGCTCTTGACTAAAGATCCAGATGGGCGCTCTCGCCAGAGCAACCAAAATACAGGTCTATTGACAGATGGCTCTGTTGTCATTGTTCCTCAAGGCTATGTTGCTCTCTTGGTCAATAATGGAACTTTTTTAGGAGACCTTCTAGAAGCAGGGAGCCACGAATGGCAAGCCGGTGAAAATGCCTGGTTGTTTGAAAAGGGTGGTGTGAAAGGAACTTGGGATCAGTTCAAGAATCGCTTCTCCTTTGGAGGCCAAGTGGTCACCCAACAAGAAATTATTTTTGTGCGGATGCAACCTTTTACAGGAAATAAATTTGGCACTCAAAATCCAGTCGAGTACTTTAGCGACCGTTACCAACAACTTCTTAGCATTCGTTTTTATGGTCTTTATGATGTTAAAGTGGCAGATCCTGTACTCTTTTACATCAGTGCAGTCAGTCGTCAAATCACTGCAGATAAGCCATTTACCTTGGAAGATGTGGCTCAGGGAACCTTGCGCCAAAATCTAGCACCAAAAATTGCAGTGGCTATTTCAAAATATACAGCAGAAAATAAGGCAGACATCTACAATATCAATGCGGACCAAGACGTCTTCAATGAAGTTGCAAAACGCGAAGTCAATAAAACTTGGACAGAATTATATGGTATCGAATTAACCAATGTCCTCATCGAAGATTTGAGCTACGATGCAGACAGTATGGCCAAGGTCAATAAACTGGACAGTGAATTGGCAGCGATGAAGTACAATACCATTGAAATCGAAGAGCGTCGTGCTCGCAATGAAGCCTTGGTCGCAGCTGCTAAAAATGAAGGTGGCAATGGCATGAACATGATTATGGGGATGAACTTGGGTCAAGCCCTTGGCAATGACCTTCAAAAACAAGCCTCTCCAGCGCAAGACAAGCCTCATACCTTCTACATTGAAGTAGATGGAAAGTATGTCCATGTCACCAAAGATGCTGATGGCAATATTGTGCCTGTAGACCAATAAGGAATTGTGAAGATGGAGTTGGAGATACAGAGATTCTAAGGACTCGTTCCTGCAATCTCTCTCCGCCTTCTAGCCTTCCTAAAAAGAGAAAATTGCTGTTTGAGAAAAATCAAATAGTGTGTTACAATAAAGAGTAATCTATTTTTAAAAAAGAGGTAATAAAACATGATCGAAGCAAGTAAATTGAAAGCTGGTATGACTTTTGAAACAGCTGACGGAAAATTGATCCGCGTTTTGGAAGCTAGCCACCACAAACCAGGTAAAGGAAACACTATCATGCGTATGAAATTGCGTGATGTCCGTACTGGTTCAACATTTGATACAAGCTACCGTCCAGAAGAAAAATTTGAACAAGCGATTATCGAAACTGTTCCAGCTCAATACTTGTACAAAATGGATGATACAGCCTACTTCATGAACACGGAAACATATGACCAATATGAAATTCCAGTTGTGAACGTAGAACAAGAATTGCTTTACATCCTTGAAAACTCAGAAGTAAAAATTCAATTCTACGGAAGCGAAGTGATCGGTGTAACAGTTCCTACAACTGTTGAATTGACTGTTGCAGAAACTCAACCATCTATCAAAGGTGCTACAGTGACTGGTTCTGGTAAACCTGCTACAATGGAAACTGGTTTGGTCGTAAACGTTCCTGACTTCATCGAAGCTGGACAAAAATTGGTCATTAACACTACTGAAGGAACTTACGTTTCTCGTGCATAAGAGACATCTCAGGGTGTCAAATAGAAAGGAACTTCTATGGCAACTGAACAATTTGGTGACATCGTTATTGCACCACGTGTATTAGAAAAAATTATTGCGATTGCGACAGCAAAAGTAGAGGGTGTCTATTCGCTTGAAAACAAGAGTGTTTCAGATAGCTTATCCAAACGCTCCCTTGGACGTGGCGTCTACCTTCATACAGAAGAAGATGGTCAAGTTTCAGTGGACATCTATCTCTATTTAGAATATGGAGTGGCTGTACCATCTGTCGCTGTAGCCATTCAAAAAGCGGTTAAGTCTGCAGTTTATGATATGGCAGATGTAACCTTGGATGCTGTCAACATTCACGTTGTCGGTATCGCAACGGAAAAATCTCCAAAACCAGACTTGAAAGATTTGTTTAATGAGGACTTCCTCAATGACTGATGAAATTTTATTAGAATCACGTCGAGATTTGCGCGAGCGTGCCTTCCAAGCCTTGATGGCCTTGGAATACGATGGAGACATTGTTGAAGCTTGTCGTTTTGCTTATCTACATGATAAGGACCTAGCAGAAGACAAAGAAGTCGATCTTCCTGCCTTTCTCATGAATCTCGTGACGGGTGTCTACCAATCCAAAGATCAACTGGACCAGCAAATCGGTCAACATTTGAAAACCGGCTGGACTGTTGAGCGCTTGACCTTGGTAGAGAAAAACATCCTTCGTCTGGGAATTTATGAAATGACAGAGTTTGATACACCACAGATCGTCGCAGTCAATGAAGCGGTGGAATTGGCCAAGGCCTTTTCAGATGAAACCTCTTCACGATTTGTCAACGGTGTCCTTAGTCAATTTGTGACAGAAGAATAAGTAAAAAGGGAGTGGGAAAGAACTCCAACTAGTTAAAAGAGTTCGTTTTCCCACCCCCGCACAGTTGATTAGGTCATCTTTGGAGCTTAAAAGGCGAACAAAGATGCCAATCAACCGCTGCGTCATACAGTTATTTCTATTAAATATAAAAGGCTAGACAGTTTTTGCCTAGCCTTTTTTTGACGAATAACAACCCCTACAGTAATAGAACTGTAGGGGTTGTTTTAGACACTTTTTCCAGAGTGGAGACTAACGGGCAAGAAATAACCGGTAGTCGCTACTTTTTTTCCTTCGATCTTTTGGAGTAAAAGATCCACCATGAGGATAGCAATGTCTTCGAGGGGTTGTTGGATGGTTGTCAGTTCAGGTGTATAGGTCTCGATGAACTGGGTTCCATCATAACCAATCACTTTCAAATCCTGAGGAATCTGAATATCTAATTCTCTAGCGACTTTCATGATCAAGATCGCCGTCAAATCATCGGAGGCGAAAATGGCATCTGGTTTGTGGTGGGTTAAAATCTGTTTGATTTCCATTTCTTTGCGAATAGGGGAGAAATCACTGGAAACATTAATGATCATGGACTCAGGTAGAACCGATGCAAACCCCGCATGACGCAAGCCTGTTGGGGAGTTGGAGTTGTCATTCCCTGTGATCATGATAATATTTCGGGCTCCGGTTTTTACTAAAGTTTCTGCTGCAAGCACCCCGCCAGCGTAGTTGTCTGAAGAGACAACCGGAATTTCTGGGGAGAGGTTGCGGTCAAAAGCAATGATAGGAGCAGTTACCCGGTTGTAATCTTCAATGCCCAAATTATGACTTCCTGAAATGATGCCATCTACCTGGTTAGCCTCCAACATCTCAATATATTCGCGCTCTTTCTCGGAGTCGTGTTCACTATTGCAGATAATGGTTTTATAGCCGTGTTTGAAGAGTTGGTGCTCTAGTTTGTCGATTAACTCAGCATAGAAAACATTGCTGATGTTGGGAAAGATCAAGCCGACTAACTTGGCTGATTTTCCTTGGAGGCTACGAGCAACATTGTTAGGTTTATAGCCCAATTCTCGCATGGCTTCTTGGACTTTTTGGATCGTTTTTTCAGACAGGTATCCTTTTTTATTGATAACCCGTGAGACAGTAGTAGGGCTGACACCGGCGAGTTTGGCGACATCAGTTAGCTTTGCGACCATAATCAAGTTCGTAGTAAGTTCCAGTAGGGGTTCCAGACTTGATCAAGATTCCATTTTGATCTGCATGTGGGTAGACCCGACCAGAAAATACTTTTTCTCCTTTATTGATAAAGATTTCAAAAATCGAATTGTCAATGAAAATATTAGCAGTTGTCGCTTGGTTAGCGATTGTGCAGCTACGGCTCGTACCGAAATCTTGGGCATATTGCTCACCAGCCTGGCTACGATCGACTGTGACCAATCCTTTAGCCAGATCAAATGTGAGAGCTAAGCCCTTTCCTTCTGCATCGGCAAAGAGGACGATTTCGTTCTGGCTATCCTTTTCAAACTGCAATTCCAATTCATAGCAGTTCTTGGTTTGTGCCTTGTTGGCAAATGCCTCACTCTCAGCGCGCAAGTCCTTGATCGCTTCAACTGGGTATTGGTAGAGCTTGCCATCTTTGATGGTTAATTCTTTGACCAGTGAGAGAGCTCCTTGGTAGTCATAGGAATCCGTTGGATAAGAAACGTCTGGAAGACCTAGCCAGCTAACAGCATAGGCACGTCCATCGGGAGCATTAAATCCTTGAGTGGCATAGGCTTCAAAACCATAGTCGAGATTATGCAATTCAGATACATCGACCATTTTGGCCTTTTCTGGGTCAAAGCTTGCCCCGATCTTGTACATATTTGGATAGATATTGTCATAATCGAGAACGGATTTATCTAAGCCTTGAGGGCAGTAGAGGAGAACGGGTTGGTCTCCAACAAAGACGAGGTTGGGACATTCCATCATATAAGCTGTCCGATCGTTTGCAAAATCCAAGTCACCGACTGCAACCCAGTTGGTATAGTCGTTATCTACAGCCTTATAGAGACGGATGAATCCTTTCTTCTCAAGGTCTTGACCACCAACGATAGCGTAGTATTGACCCTTGAAATTAAAAATCTGTGGGTCACGGAAGTGATCCGTAGAGTCAGCCGGTTGATCAATCAAGATTTTGTCAATTTTTTCAATCTTTCCGTCTTTGTCCATCAAAGCACCGACTTGGTATGGATGACGAACCCATTCTGCATCCCGAACATTACCAGTGTAGAATAGGAATAGTTTGTCACCAAACTGCATGGCTGATCCGGAATAAGCTCCGTGGCTATCCAGATCTGTGTCTGGAAGAAGCGTTACACCAGTTTCTTTGAAATGAACCAAGTCTTCACTTTCTGTTTGTACCCATGATTTTAACCCATGGGCTGCACCAAATGGGAAATTTTGGTAAAACAAGATCCATTTTCCATCAAAGTAGGAAAAACCGTTAGGATCATTTAAGAGACCAGCTTTTGGCTCAACATGATAGTGTGTATGCCAAGGAGATTTCGCCATAAGATCTTGGATGGCTTGCTTTTCCTCCCTTGTCCAGTCTTCGTAACGTCGGTAACGACGTTCAGTTGTCCATTCCATTTTATTCCTCCGAATTTTTTCTTACTTCCATAGTACCGATTTCCTATTAAAAATGCAAGCGATAAATGAAAAAAATGGCAAAAAATGTCAAACGATTGACATCTATTTGGTTCCCTGGAGAAATGAGGAGAAGTTGAAAATTTGTGAAAAAATGAAAGAAAATGAAAACCAAGAGTAACTTTAAAGGGCTAAATACCGTAGTTTAGTCCTGTATTGAAATGAAAATAGTTTCATGCTGTCAAAAGGTGTCAAAAAGTCCAAAAAAGTTTCAAAAAAATCCTGCAAAACGCTTGACATATTTTCAATACGTGGTACAATTAAAAACGTAGAAACGATTTAACCGTTTACATTACAAAAAATAAGGAGATTTACTTTATGGATTACAATAAAGTAGCCAAAGAGGTTATCGAAGCAGTTGGTAAAGATAACCTTGTTGCGGCAGCACACTGTGCGACACGTCTACGTTTGGTATTGAAAGACGATAGCAAAGTTGATCAAGCTGCACTTGATAACAATGCAGATGTCAAAGGAACCTTCAAATCAGATGGTCAATACCAAGTCATCATCGGACCTGGAGATGTAAACTTTGTTTATGAAGAGCTGATTAAAGCGACTGGTTTGAAAGAAGTATCAACAGACGATTTGAAACAAATCGCTGCAAAAGATAAGAAATTCAACCCATTGATGGCCTTGATTAAACTCTTGTCTGATATCTTCGTTCCAATCATCCCTGCCTTGGTTGCAGGTGGTCTCTTGATGGCCCTTCGGAACTTCTTGACTTCAGCTGGTTTGTTTGGACCTAAATCATTGGAAGAAATGTACCCAGCTATCAAGGGTCTTTCAGCTATGATCCAATTGATGTCAGCTGCACCATTTATGTTCTTGCCAATTTTGGTTGGTATTTCTGCAGCCAAACGTTTTGGAGCAAACATCTTCTTGGGTGCTGCGATCGGTATGATCATGACCACACCAGATCTTGGTGGGGCTACTAAATTCTGGGATATCTTTGGCTACAATGTAGCACAAACAAACTATGCCTACCAAGTTATTCCTGTCTTAGCAGCGATCTGGATCTTGGCACATTTGGAAAAATTCTTCCACAAGAAATTGCCATCAGCTGTTGACTTTACCTTTACTCCATTGCTTTCTGTGATGATTACTGGTTTCCTTACCTTTACAGTGGTTGGTCCAGTGATGCTTTTGGTGTCAAACGGAATCACAGACGCTATTGTATGGTTGTATAACACAACAAGCTTTATCGGTATGACAGTCTTTGGTGGAACTTACTCATTGATCGTTATGACAGGTCTTCACCAATCATTCCCAGCCATTGAAACACAATTACTTTCAGCTTGGCAAAAAGGTGCGGGTCATGGAGATTTCATCTTCGTCGTTGCATCAATGGCCAACGTAGCCCAAGGTGCTGCAACTTTTGCCATCTTGTTCTTAACGAAGAGCGAAAAAACCAAAGGTCTTGCATCTTCTGCAGGTGTGTCAGCTCTTCTTGGTATTACAGAACCAGCCCTCTTCGGGGTTAACTTGAAATACAAATTCCCATTCTTCTGTGCCCTTATCGGTTCAGCTGTGGGTGCCCTCTTTGCGGGTCTTCTCCAAGTCGTTGCTGTTTCCCTTGGATCAGCAGGTTTCCTTGGATTCCTTTCAATCAATGCAACATCCATCCCATTCTACCTCTTGTGTGAAGTGATTGCCTTTGCGGTAGCCTTTGCATTGACTTACTTCTATGGTAAGACAAAAGCAGCAGCTGTGTTTGCGGCTGAAGGAAATGTAGCAGCAGCAGAAACTGCTGAAAAAGCAGAAGCCAAAGAAGTAGCAGCTGCTTCTGAAGAAGTTGAAGCAACACTTGCGGATGAAGTGATTGTAACTCCTATCGTTGGTAGTACAGTAGCACTTGCTGATGTGAATGATCCTGTCTTCTCAAGTGGAGCGATGGGACAAGGAATTGCCATCAAACCAACTGAAGGCGTTGTCTATGCACCAGCAGATGCGGAAGTAACTATTGCTTTTGCGACTGGACATGCTTACGGTTTGAAAACAGCTAATGGTGCTGAAATCTTGATCCACGTTGGGATTGATACAGTATCAATGAATGGTGAAGGATTTGATCAAAAAGTAGCTCAAGGCGATAAAGTCAAAGCTGGTGAAGTCCTTGGTACATTTGATGCAGCGAAAATTGCCGCAGCTGGTCTTGAAGACACAACTATGGTGATCGTCACTAACACAGCTGACTTTGCTTCTGTCACACCTGTTGCAACTGGATCTGTTGCGAAGGGTGATGCGATCATCGAAGTCAAAGCTTAATCGAAAAATAAGTTCTCAAGGACTGGTCTATCATCTCCAGTCCTTGAATTTTATTTCTCAAAAAAAGTGTGTTTTTTCTTTAGAGAAGAGAAAAAGATTGACTACAAAATATGCTATAATAAATACAGGATATTTTTCATAATAAAAAAGGAGCCAACATGACAAAATTATATGGAAGTTTGGAAGCTGGCGGTACAAAATTTGTTTGTGCAGTTGGTGATGAAAACTATAATGTTGTGGAAAAAGTACAATTTCCAACAACCAAGCCAATTGAGACGATTGATAAGTGTATTGAATTTTTCTCAAAATTTGAGGATCTAGTTGGGCTTGCGATTGGATCATTTGGACCAATTGATATCGATCCAAATTCAAACACTTATGGTTTCATCACAACGACTCCAAAACCAAATTGGGCCAATGTAGATATCGTTGGGGCTTTCCGTCGTGCCTTGAATGTACCTATCTATTTCACGACAGATGTAAATAGCTCTGCCTATGGAGAAGTGGTCGCACGCAATAACGCGGGTGGCCATATCGAAAACTTGGTTTACTATACAATCGGAACAGGAATCGGAGCTGGTGTCATCCAACGTGGTGAGTTTATCGGGGGAGCTGGACACCCAGAAATGGGACACTACTATGTGGCTCAACACCCAATGGATGTGGAAAAAGAATTCAAGGGTGTTTGTCCTTTCCACAATGGCTGTTTGGAAGGCTTTGCGGCTGGTCCTAGTCTGGAAGCTCGTACAGGTATTCGTGGGGAAAACATTGAACTCAACAGCAATGTATGGGATATTCAAGCCTACTACATCGCACAAGCAGCAGTGAATGCGACAGTTACCTTCCGCCCAGACGTCGTTGTCTTTGGAGGAGGAGTCATGGCTCAACAACATATGTTAGATCGTGTTCGCACGAAATTTACTGCCCTCTTAAACGGTTACCTCCCTGTACCTGATGTGAGAGATTATATTGTGACACCTGCAGTTGCTGGCAATGGTTCAGCGACCTTGGGGAACTTTGTCCTTGCAAAAGAAGTGAGCGAGAAGCTTAAAAAATAAGAAGCAATTGTCTCTTAGAGGTTAGAAACAAGAGCGAGGAGGCTGGGACAAAAGTCCTAGCCTCTCAATTATTTTTGGATTGTCGAGCAAGACGCAGTGGTTGAGTGGGCTCTACTACGCTGATTTCATCAGCTTTTACAGCC
>ERZ772904.676-NODE-676-length-9924-cov-7.22211_pt1 | contig 9924 bp, 7 predicted proteins | sample MGYA00512122_ERZ772904 | MGnify/ENA primary metagenome ERZ772904 (study PRJEB29015, sample SAMEA2738104) | human oral metagenome | biome: human oral; feature: human-associated habitat; material: saliva | place: China | collected 2269 ... | reverse complement strand
GTGTATTCCACCACAGGCACTACTCGCCAAAAGGCACAAGAATCTTGGTCACCAGAGTCTCCACCCACTCCAGGAGCGGGCCGTCGGTGAGCGGTGACCCGCCGACACGCGACGTGAGGGGCAGCGGCACGAGAACCTGGCGGACGGCGGCCTTGATGACCGTTCCGGGGTGCAGGCGCTTGAGGCGCATGACCTGGGAGTCGCGCAGCTCGACCGGGGAGACGCGCAGGTACTTGCCCTGCGTGACGACCTCGGTGATGCCTGCCCGGCGCACGATCTCGCGTAGCCTGGCGACCGAGAAGAGCAGGTCGACCTGGGGCGGGATGGGACCGTAGCGGTCGACGAGCTCCTCGCGCACGTCCGCTTCCTGTTCGGGTGTGGCAATAGCCGCGATCTTCGCGTACACCTCGAGTCGCAGGCGTTCGCCGCGCACGTAGCCGTCGGGGATGTGCGCGTCGACCTGCAGGTCCATGCGCACGTCCGTCTTCTCAGCCGGGGCGTCGCCTCGGTAGGCCGCAACGGCGTCGGAGACCATGCGCACGTACAGGTCAAACCCGACGCCCTCGACGTGGCCGGACTGCGCGCCCCCCAGGAGGTTGCCGGCGCCTCGGATCTCGAGATCGCGCTGGGCAACTGCCAGGCCCGCGCCCAGCTCGGTGTTCGCGGCGATCGTCTTCAGGCGCTCGTGCGCGGTTTCGGTAAGGGCCTTGTCGCCCGGGTAGAAGAAGTACGCGTAGGCGCGTTCGCGGCCTCGCCCCACGCGCCCGCGCAGCTGGTGGAGCTGGGACAGGCCGAAGGTGTCGGCACGATCAACGATGAGTGTGTTCGCGTTGGAGATGTCCAGGCCGGTCTCGACAATGGTCGTGCACACGAGGACGTCGAACTCGTGATTCCAGAAGTCCTGAATGACGCCCTCGAGCTGGTGCTCGTTCATCTTGCCGTGGGCGGTACGCACCCGGGCCTCGGGGACCAGCTCGGCGATGTGGGCTGCGACCGAGGCAATCGAGTCAACCCGGTTGTGCACGTAGAAGACCTGTCCGTCGCGCAGGAGCTCGCGGCGGATCGCGGCGCTGACCTGGGCGTCCGTGTAGGCGCCGACGAAGGTGAGGACGGGCTGGCGTTCCTCGGGCGGGGTCTGGAGGATCGACATCTCGCGGATGCCGGAGATCGCCATCTCGAGGGTACGAGGGATCGGCGTGGCGGACATCGACAGGACGTCCACGTCGGTGCGCAGGGCCTTGAGCGTCTCCTTGTGCTCGACGCCGAAGCGCTGCTCCTCGTCGATGATGACCAGGCCGAGCTTCTTGAAGGAGACGGTGCCGGTCAGCAGGGAGTGTGTGCCGATGACCAGGTCGATTTTGCCCGAGGCCAGCCCCGCCTTGACCTCTTCGGTTTCCTTCGGGGTGGAGAAGCGCGAGAGGGTACCGATGTGCACGGGAAACCCGGCGTAGCGTTCGGCGAAGGTCTCCGCGTGCTGGGTGACCAGCAGGGTCGTGGGCACGAGGACCGCAACCTGGTAGCCGTCCTGGATGGCCTTAAAGGCGGCGCGCACGGCGATTTCGGTCTTTCCGTAGCCGACGTCGCCGGTGAGCAGGCGGTCCATGGGGACGGGTTTTTCCATGTCGGCCTTGACCTCGTCGATGGTGACGAGCTGGTCGGGGGTCTCGACGTAGGGGAATGCATCCTCGAGTTCGCGCTGCCAGGGGGTGTCGGGCCCGAAGGCGTGCCCCTTGGTCTGCTGACGCACCGCGTACAGGCGGATGAGTTCCTTGGCGACCTCGTTGACGGCCTTCTTCGCGCGTGCCTTCGTCTTCGCCCAGTCGGCGCCGCCCATCTTCGTCAGGGTCGGCTCGTCGGATCCCGTGTACTTCGAGATCTGGTCGAGCGCGTCGGTGGGCACGAAGAGCCGGTCGGCGGGCTGTCCGCGCTTGGAGGGCGCGTATTCGATGACCAGGTAGTCGCGCGTCGATGCGGCGTCTCCTCGCCCGATTGTGCGCGAGACCAGCTCGATGAAGCGTCCGATGCCGTGCTGGTCGTGGACAATGTAGTCCCCGGGGTGCAGGGTCAGTGGGTCCACGCCCTTGCGCCTGCGCGAGGGCATGCGTCGCATGTCGCGCGTGGATGCGCCCGCGCGCCCGGTGAGGTCACCTTCGGTGAGGATCGCGATCTTCAGGTGCGGCGCGACGAAGCCGACGCCCGCCTGCGCGGTCGTAATCGTGACGAGGCCGGGGTCGGGGCGCGCTTCCACGTTGTCCGCGAGCGCGGCGGGGCACGAGGCGTCGGTGAGGATGGATCGGATGCGCCTGCCCGGGCCGGGGCCTTCGGTGGTGACGACGATGCGCCAGCCGCCTCGGGCCAGGTCGGTCAGGTCGGCGGCGGCGCGGGCGAAGTCGCCGCGGTAGGGGTGCACGTCGCGGGCTCCCACGCGCATGAGGGTGGGCGAGACGACGACGGGCGCGGGACCGTCCGTTGAAGGTGAGGCGGCCTCGGCCTCGTCGATCGCGGAGGCGAGGTCGGCGGGCGGCAGGTCGGTGAGCTCCCACCAGGGGCGCTTCCCGCTCCCCCACAGGTCGGACAGGTCCAGGAACGAGGCCCTGGATGCCTCGAGCGGGGTGTCGCCTCCTCCTGCGGCGGCGCTCCACGCGGCGGCGAGGAACTCCTCGGTCGTGGCGACGAGGTCGGCGGCGCGCGCACGGATGCGTTCGGGGTCGGAAGCGAGGATCGGCGAACCGGCGGGCAGCAGGTCGAGGAGGGATTCCATGCCGCCCACGAGGATGGGGGCCAGGGATTCGATGCCGGGAGCGGCGATTCCCTCGGCGGCGAGGGTCAGCATCTCAGCGGCGCCGGGCAGGCGGTCGGCGGCCTCGCGGGCGCGAGCGCGCACGGCCTGGGTGAGGAGGAGCTCGCGGCAGGGCACGGCCCACAGACCGTCGGTGGCCTCGCCGAGGGTTCGCTGGTCGGAGACGGAGAAGGCGCGGATGTCGTCGACCTCGTCGCCCCACAGCTCGACGCGCAGCGGGTGGGGCTCCTGGGGCGGAAAGACGTCGAGGATCCCGCCGCGCACGCTCATCTGGCCGCGTCCTTCGACCATGTCGACGCGCTCGTAGCCGAGCTCGGCCAGTCGGTTCGTCACGTCGGTGAGGTCGAGGATGTCGCCGGTGCGCACGCGCACGGGTTCGAGGTCCGCCAGGCCTGAGATGATCGGCTGGAGGAAGGCGCGGATCGGCACGACGAGGACGGACAGCGGGCCCGCGCTCTCATCCCCTTCGATGGGGTGGACGAGGCGACGCAGGACCGCGATGCGACGCGCCATCGTGTCGACCTGGGGCGACAGACGCTCGTGCGGCAGGGTCTCCCACGCGGGCAGCATGGCCACGCCCGGGATCCACGAGGCCAGGGCGTTGGTCAGCGACTCGGCGTCACGCCCGGTGGCCGTGAGGACGACGAGCGGCGTGGCCGCGCGCGAGGCGACGGCTGCGAGGAGTGGCGGCCTGATGCCGACGGGTGCGACGATCGTGCCCGAACGGCCCGCCTCGATGGAGTCGGTGGCCGTCTCGATCGCGGGATCGGTGGAGATGTCCGGGAGGAGTCCGGTGAGTAGCACGCGCTGCCTTTCGCGGTGAGAGTGCACAGCGGCGCCCAATGTGGGGCGCCACCTCGTTCAGGACCCGGTGTGAAGGGCCATCTGGGTGGGGGCGAATCCCTTGGTGACGATGTCTTCGACGACGTCAGCAGCCTGCTCGAAGGTGACGTCCCAGTCGGGGCGCTCCTTAGTGGGCAGGGCACCCAGCACGTAGTCGGCGGGGTCCATGCGCCCCGGCGGGCGCCCCACGCCGATGCGCAGGCGGGCGTAGTCGCGCGTTCCCAGGTGTTGGCTGAGGGACTTCAGGCCGTTATGGCCGCCTTCTCCCCCGCCGACCTTGAGGCGCAGCGTGTGCGCGGGCAGATCCATGTCGTCGTGGATGACGAGGATACGCGAGGGCGGGATCTTCAGGAAGGATGCGAGCGCGCTGATCGGCCCGCCGGACGTGTTCATGTAGCTGTCGGAGCGGGCCAGGACCACGCGGGGGCCGGGCACTCCACCGGGGCCGATCCCCAAGCGCACGTCGGCGGTGTGCGTACGCGAACGATGCGACGTCAGGGTCGCACCACCGCGCGAGGCGAGCACGTCGAGGGTCAAGTACCCGACATTGTGTCGAGTGGAGGCATACTGCGCGCCGGGATTACCTAACCCGACGACGAGCCACGGTCCGTCAGTCGTCATACTCCGATTGTGCCACCCGCGCCGAGAGCATGTCCCACTGGGGAGCGTCCTCGACGACGGGGGCTGCCTCACGTCGGGACTCGGCCCACGCGTCGGCGAAGAGCTGCGCCCACTTGGCGTAGGCCGCCGAGTTGGGGTGGAAGAAGTCCGCCGCGTGGTAGGCGAAGGTGTAGGTCGGCAGCGAGTATTCCTGGGTGAGAGAACGCAGGTCAACCAGATGGGCGGCACTGTCGGCGACCGCTGCACCGATGCGGTCGGACATGTCCTGCGCACGGCTTTCCTGCGGCATGATGCCGAAAGACGGGATGGTGGACACCAGGGCGTCAGCAGGCAGGGAGGCGAGAACGCGGCGCAGGCGTTCCTCGAACTGTCCGGGTGCCATGTCCTCGGCCATCACGTCGTTGCCGCCGATGGTCAGCGTGACCAGGTCGGGGCTATAGGGCCCATCCAGGAGGCCCAGGCCGCGCATCTGCGGGATCTGGGTGAGTTCGACAGATTCGATGGTCGCGCCCGACAGGGAGAGGTTGAGCAGCAGGACCTCGCGGCCGCGCTGGGCCTTGATCGCGGAGGCGACGCGCGCAGGGTAGGACTCGGTGATGCGCGAGGCCCCCATTCCCTGCACGGACGAATCGCCGAGGGAGACGATGAGGTAGGGACGCTCGCCCTCGGGGTGCTCATCACACTCGCGGAGGCGGTCGAGGGTCGCGAGGTTGTGGTCTTCCCAGGCCTTGCGGTAGTCACCGCGCTGGGAATCCAGCCGCAGCAGGCGTCCGATCGCCAGGCCGCCACCGAAGAGGCTCGCGCCGCCGGCTGCCGCGCCCGCTACCTGCCATGCTCGTTTGCTGATCCCCATCGAAGTGTCCTTCCCTCGTTTGTCCTGCCTCTCAGTGTAACGAGGCCGGGGCCGGTGCTTCAAATGCTGAAGCACCGGCCCCTCGGTTTGTCACAGATCGCTCAGCCTAGGCGTCCGGCGGGCGCTCCCGGGAGGGATCGGATGAAGTGCGGGGACTCCCATCCGCGCTGTGCGTAAGCAGCAGCGACGGCTCGCGCCACCGCCTCCACAGCGTGCCCGTCGACGAGCGCGATCGCACTGCCGCCGAAGCCACCACCCGTCATGCGCGCACCGTGAGCGCCCGCCGCCCGAGCGGCTTCAACGGCCACATCCAGTTCCTCGCAAGACACCTCGTAGTCGTCACGCAGCGAGTCGTGAGAATCGTTGAGGAGGGCGCCCGCGACCGCCAGACGCGTCCCCTCCAGCGGACCCTCGTCCAGAAGCTCGATAAACGCGCGGGTACGCGCGATCTCGGAGACGACATGGCGCGTACGGGCGGTCAAGCGCTCATCACCCAAGGCGGCCGTGGCCTCGTCGAGGTCGGTGATGTCCACGAGCTGCCTCACGCCCAGGATGCGCGCAGACTCCTCACAGTCCGCGCGGCGCGAACCGTACTGGCCATCCGCCAGCGAATGCTTGGCCCGCGTGTCGATCACGAGGAGCTCGAGGCCGACCGCACCCAGATCAAAGGGAACCTGGCGCGTCGACATGTCGCGACAGTCGAGGGCCAGCGCGTGGCCTTCGCGGCAGCGCAGGGAGGCCGTTTGGTCCAGGCCACCGGTATTCGCGCCAGCCACCTGGTTTTCCGCGACGCGCGCGGCGTCCACGAGGACTTTGCGCCCCTCGTCATTGGGGTTCTCGACCGTGCCAGCGAGCCCCAGGGAGCACACCTCGTCAAGGGCAACCGCGGTCGCGCACTCGAGCGCGGCGCTCGACGAGAGGCCACCACCCAGCGGCACGCACGACCACAGGGCCGCATCAAAACCGGGCAACGGGCCATATCCGGCCTGTTCAAGCGCCCACGCGACACCCGCGAGGTAGGCGGTCCAATGATTCGTCACCTCGCCAGGGGTCCCCTTCGGACCGATCACATCGAGATCGAGCACGTCAATCGCCTCGCGCGTCTGCGGCGAAATCAGGCGAATCGTCCGATCCGCGCGCGGCGCCAGGGCCACGTACGCACGGTGCGGGAGTGCAATCGGCAGGCACGGCCCGCCGTTGTAATCCACGTGCTCACCGATGATATTGACGCGCCCGGGCGCGCTCCAGACGCCCTGAGGCTCATATCCAAACGCGTCACGGAACAGATTTGCGGCCTGGGCTGCGCCTTCTTCGGGAGTAGCGGCGTCGGCCCACACGAGATCACTCACAAGATCCTCCTTGGTCTCACTTCCCCAAGGCTACGTGAACGCCCTCACAGCATTCAAGCGCTGCGGCCTCATCGCGCACGCCCCGGTACAGTGGAGACATAACAACCGCGACACAGGTAGGCCCCATGTTCCTCCCCCAACGACTCCCCGGCCAGGACTGGCTCGGCGTCGTCGTCGCGATCCCCGAACCGTGGGTCACACAGCTCACCGACCTGCGCCTACGCCTGGGGGACCTTGCAGGATCGCGCATCCCCGCGCACATCACTCTCATGCCCCCCACGCCCGTCGCGCGCGATGCTCGGGCCGAGGTCATCGACCACCTACGTTCCATCGCCTCACGGCATTCCCCCTTCCGCGTCACCCTGTCCGGCACGGATTCTTTCCGCCCAGTCTCGAACGTCGCATTCATGACGCTGGCAGAAGGAGCATCAGACTGCACGGACCTCGCCGAGGAGATCCGCTCCGGCCCGCTCGATCACGAAACGCGCTTTCCCTACCACCCGCACGTCACACTGGCACAGGACGTCGACGACATCGCCCTGGACCTTGCTCTCGACATCGGCGCAACCATCGAAGCCTCGTGGATCGTCCCCGGCTTCCGCCTGGATCGCATCGACCCTTCGGGGATCTATTCCTCGATGGCGCTCTTCGATTTCGACGCCTCCGGGCACTAACTTCCCGCCTGCCAAGCTTTCACACGCTGGCGTTCCGGGTGCCGTCGGGCCCACGGGCGTTCCTGCTGACTGTGCAACCGGCGTTCCGGGCGGTGCAGCCAGCCCCCATTAATGTCGCATGCAATTCCCCTCCGACTACTTCAAATTTTGAAATCAGACTGTTGGAATTGCAACGTTTTCAGATATTATTGAAACTTCATCCAATCGAATTACATGCGAAATTTTAGGAAACAGTGCGACAGGCCACAGACCCGGTCACCCGCAGGCACGAAAGGCCGCGGCGTCCCGCAGCCCACCCTGGCCCTGCGGCCCCGCCGGTGCCCTCCACGCCGACGTGCTCTGACTACTGCGCGCAGCTGTGCAAGATAGACACTCCCCATATCCCCCTCCACAATGGACTTCCAATTTCGCATGCAATTCCCCCGAACCTATTTCAAACCATGAATTTTCATCGTTGGAATTGCAACGTTTTCAGACGTTATTGAAAGTTCACCCAAGTGAATTGCATGCGAAATTTTAGGAAACAGTGCGACAGGCCACAGACCGGGCCACAGAACGCAGACCGCAGGTCACAGGCCACAGACCAGGTCGCCCGTAGACGCGAAAGGCTGTCGTCGCCCGTAGACACGAAAAGCCGTGGCCCGGGAATCCGATGGTCCCAGGCCACGGCCTCGTCGATAAGACGTCAGATCTCGTAGGTCACCGAGACCGGCGCATGATCCGAGAAGCGCTCCGCGTACTCGTCGGCGCGGCCGATCTCGAAGGAACGCGCGCGCTCGCCCAGGGCGGGCGTCGCGTACTGGTAGTCGATGCGCCAGCCTGCATTGTTGACGAAGGCCTGTCCGCGCCACGACCACCACGAGTAGGGTCCCTGCACATCGCCGGCCAGGTCGCGCACCGTGTCGCGCCAGCCTTCCTCCACCCACTGGTTGAGGAAGGCGATCTCCTCGTCGAGGACGCCAGCTCGCTTGTTGTGGTTCGGCTTCCAGTTCTTGATGTCAGCCTCGCAGCGCACGACGTTAAAGTCACCGCACACGAGCGAGGAGATACCCCCGGCTACCTCCTCGGCGAGCAGCTCGGCCATGCGGGCACCGATACGCGGCAAGTGCGCCATCTTCGCCTCCTGCTTGGGAGTGTCCTTCTCGCCCGAATGGAAGTACGCCGAGACGACTCGCACGGGGCTCTCCCCGCCCTCGGGGCGCACGACGACTTCAAGCCAGCGGCCCGAATCCACGTCCGTCTCAGCGTCGTCGAGGACCAGGCGAGGCTCACCCTCCACGCTCGCGCGCCCGCGTCGCACGGCCACGCCGACGCCCGCGCGCCCCTTGATGCGGCAGGGAACCCACACGCTGTCCCAGGCATCGCCCATGATCTCGCGGGAGATCTCCTCAGGTGCGCGCACCTCCTGCATGAGCAGTACGTCCGTGTCGCTCCCCTCCAGCCACTCGAGGAAGCCACGCTTGTGGGCGGCGCGGATGCCGTTAAGGTTCACGGTCGTCACCGTCAGGTTCATCGTTTTCTCCTTACACGAGTTTTTCTCCAGTCTAGAGGAACGAGGAGGCGCGGCGAGGAATGGATATCCTCACCGCGCCTCCGCGTCGTTCACGTGCAACCGGCTTCTATTTTCGAGGTCGCACAACGTTTGTCAGTTCGCGCTGACTCCCGCCTGGCGTTCGGCCGCCTCGACGACGTTGGTCACGAGGAGGGCCCGCGTCATCGGGCCGACGCCGCCCGGATTGGGGCTCAGCCAGCTGGCGACCTCATCCACGCCGTCAGCGACATCGCCCATGAGACGAGCCTTGCCATCCTCGCCCTGCACCCGGCTCACGCCGACGTCAAGGACGACCGCACCGGGCGCCACCATGTCGCGCGTGATGATCCCAGCGGATCCCGCCGCGGCCACGATAACGTCCGCGCGACGCACGTGATCAGCCAGGTTGGTCGTGCCCGTGTGGCACACATCGACGGTCGCGTTCACTTCCTTGCGCATGAGCAGCAGGCCGATCGAACGACCCACGGTCACGCCTCGGCCGACGACACACACGTTCTTACCGGCCAGATCGATCCCATGGCGTTCCATGAGCTCAATGACCGCGCGCGGCGTGCACGGAAGCGGCGAATCGATGGGACCCGAGCCCCGCAGCACGAGGCGCCCGAGGTTCATCGGGTGCAGCCCATCGGCGTCCTTCGCCGGGTCGATGCGCTCCAGAACGGCGTTCGTATCGATCCCGCGAGGCAGCGGCAGCTGCACGATGTAGCCGGTGCACGCGGGGTCCGCGTTGAGCTCATCAATCGCGGCCTCCACCTGCTCCTGCGTCGCGTCGGCGGGCAGATCCACGCGAATCGACTCCGCGCCGATCTGCGCGCAATCGCGGTGCTTGCCGGCGACGTAAGCGACGGACCCGGGGTCCTCGCCCACGAGGATCGTGCCGAGGCCCGGGACGACCCCGGCCTCGCGCAGACGATCGACGCGCTCCTTCAGTTCCGCCTTAATGGCGGCAGCGGTCGCCTTTCCATCCAGGACCCTCGCGGGGCCCTCCCAGGGAGCCCTCACGATCAGAGCCCGGCGTACAGCGGGTGCTTGTCCGTCAGCTTCTTGACGCGGGCGCGCAGGGCGTCCACCTCAACGTTGCCGCCGGACGCGCCCTGCGACAGGGTCGTACCGATGATGTCCGCGACCTCGGCGAAGTCCTCGGCGTCGAAACCGCGCGTCGCGAGGGCGGGGGTGCCGATGCGCAGGCCCGAGGTGACGGCCGGCGGACGCGGGTCGAAGGGGACGGCGTT
>ERZ772904.672-NODE-672-length-9943-cov-2.24939_pt1 | contig 9943 bp, 9 predicted proteins | sample MGYA00512122_ERZ772904 | MGnify/ENA primary metagenome ERZ772904 (study PRJEB29015, sample SAMEA2738104) | human oral metagenome | biome: human oral; feature: human-associated habitat; material: saliva | place: China | collected 2269 ... | reverse complement strand
GATAAGTAGGCATGATCTTCGTCCAATTCTATTAGTTTTTTTAAATTTTCGAAAAAGATGTCGCTTTTGATGGTGTCGTATAAGTCTAGAATAGATTCGATACGTTTTAATGTTAAATTGTTTGCCCAAAACGGGCTTTGAGATTGAAACAATTGCAACAGTGACATTGTTTTTTCGATTGGGCTTGGTTGCGATGTTTTTGCCTTATACATAATGCGAATAGCTTGTAATTTACGTTGGTCTATGCCGTTAGGCACGGGTGCTTCAAGAACGATTTTAATGCAATCTGTATTCGTTGTTTCGTCGATTTGGTTGTATACGAAATTCTAATGATCTAAGCTATTAAGGGCTAACAGTTGTTTGCAATATTCTAGATCGGTTACCGCAAAGGCATGTTGGATTTCTGGATGTTCGCTTGTTTTCCACTCATCATAATGCTCAGTTGCAAGTCCTTTACTGATGAGTCCTGCAATGATTGGTGGATCGGCTTCGGTGATTAGTTCTTCGATGTGATCACCGCGAGATGCTATGTAAAGTTCTTGTTGTTTGGTTAGCATGAGGCTTCCTTTCTATGCAATATTATGTTCTTTACGGATTTCTTTTAATCGTCGATAGTCAATAGTGCCATACTTAGTTATTGTTTTGTTGATGATTGGAACAATCACGTCAGGTGCGCCTATATTTTTTAGTCTATTATATTCGGCTAAAATGGTTTTGATTGAAATTGGTCGTAATCCTTTTGTCCATAACGGACTGTTACATAGAAACAACTGAGCCCGAGTCATGGTTTTCTCAATCGGACTCGGCTCTTTTGACATTCCATCAAGTTTTAGTTGTAAAACCGACATATATAAGTTATAGACTTTTTGTTGTGACGTTTCTGTGTCAGAAAATACCATTTGGAATGGTGCTTCTAGAAAATTTCGGAGTGCGCTGAGTTGCGGGTTTGCGATTTCGCCTAATCGTTTATATAAATATTTCCATGTTTCACGCGACATATTGTTTGTTTTAGGTTTTGTTTCGATGATTTTCATGTGGTTCCTTTTAGCGATATAGTTCGTTTAGTTTTGTGTAGTTGACCGTTCCATCGAAACCAATTATGTCGTTGAGCACATAAGCTATATGATGACCTTGAGCATAGTTTTTTAACCAGTGAACAGCGTCAATAATTTCGATTACAGAAAGAGGTTTAACCGCGATTGTCCATAATGGGTTCTTTGTGATGAATAATTGATAGCGAGACATAGTTTTTTCGATTGGACTAGGTTCTTTTGAGATCGCTTTTAGTTTTAAACGCAACGCATCCATGTATTTGTAATGATACTGTTCTTGTTCCGGTTTAGAAAATACTTTTTTGAACGGTTCGTCTAACAGCATTTGTATGACTTCTGGATCAGGGTTCGCGACAGATTTCAATGTGTCATAGAGCGTTTCCCATTCGTTAACGATTAAGCCTTGCTTTTTACGATATTTCGCATACGAATGATCGCGCTTGATGACGGCGATTCGAACGCTTGGATAGAAGTCGTTGATGAGTTCGTCTAGGAAGTAGCCCTTATTAGCTAACTCAGCACGAATGTTTTGATTTCCATGTTTAAGGGCTTCTTCGTAGATGCTCGGATCTTGATTTTCTTTAATTTCGATTGGTCGCATTTGTTTTCCTTTCTATTGAAATGGTCCGCTCGGTGGTACTTGCACAGTACCTTTTTTACGTCGTTTGTCAGGAATGACCATGTGGTGCGACATGACCATGGATGGATATTGGTTATTGCTGTGGATATTTCCGACGAGACCTGCATTTGCGGAAATGTTTTGCAATATAATATTTGGAATAACATAGGTTTCCATAAAATTGATAACGGAGGCACCTGTTGGCAGTTCAAATGTATTTGCAAAGTAATAGCTCAATTGCTCAATGCTGTATTCCGCACACCACAACGGACAGTTAGCTTCATATAACTGTGCCGGCGTCATTGTTTTTTCAATTGTAGTTGGAATGTGTGTTATGGCGCGATATTTGAGATCTAATGCTTGTAATTCATCTTTCGTGCCAACAGGCGCCTTGTGGAAGTCCACAAGGCGCTTTAAGTCGTTTATATCAGGATGCGTTTGCGACTTGACTTCTTCGAAGAGATCCGTCGCTTGCGGGATAGTGAGGTGGTTTTTGAAGAATTTATTTAGAAACATCTTATGACACCTTGATCTCTGCGGCTGAGAGTGCTTTGTTCATGAATTCAACGAACGATTTATTATAGGTCTCGTCTCCGAAGTAGAAGAGTCCTGCAATACAGTCGTCTTTTACATGGGCTGCGTTAGATGCGTTTAAGTCCGCAACGAAGAAGTCTCGTGTAATCGCATAACCGACGTTGGTTTTGGCATCGTCAGACTTCATAGTTTCCCAGAAGGCGATGAAGTTTGCGACGTGTTGCGGTGTGAATTTCACATTACGTTCTTTCATTTCAGCGAGCCATGAGTCAACGGTAATGATTTGTTTTTGTAGAGTGTTGTTTGCGAATTGATTAATGAGTTTTTGAGGAACTGGTTTGTTTGTCATAACTTTTGACAATGGAATGGATTCGATTGAGTCCCAAATCATTGTAGCGAACAAAGGTCCAGCATCGTAGCCGATTTGGTCGCTGATAATGCCCGCGATAAAGGCGCGATCGTCGTTAGATGGATCGTCGAACAAGCCTTGAGTTTCCATGTCTTTTAACATGTCTGACAATTGTTCCCAGCCTTTAGGCGTACGAACACGAACGTCGTCGACAGATTGTCCGTAGAAGTAAGCTATGTTTTTAGCGTCTTCTAAGAAACGAATGACGTATTCATGAATGTTATTTTCTTTTGCCCATTTGAGCCAGTCGAGACGGTCTTCTTTCATATAGATGAAGTGGAAACGAGTCAAGTGAGCGGGGTCCATTTCGGTTGCGATGTAGTCAGTGTCTTCGTAGCCTTTCATTGTACTAGATGGGTTCATTGCTGCGACGAAACGTACGTTTTTGCCAAATTTTTGACCTTGAATTTGACGTTCGTTTAGGACAGTCATCCATTCTGAAAGGACAGGGATTTGTGCACGAGCTAATTCATCACACATAACCAGATAGTCTTTATTGGGATTGTCGAGAATTTCTTGGAATTTATGATGGAGTGCATATTGCACGAGTGTTTGTCCTGCATTGATGTGAGGTACTGGGAGAGCATTATCCCCTTGGTTTTGTTGCGCCATGTTGAAGTAGACGAGTTCGGCACCGAGTTCTTTAGCAACTTGTTTTACAATTGCTGTTTTACCGATACCTGTCGGTCCGACGAGACATGGTACGATTTGAGGATTGCGACCAGCCATGTGGAATTTTAGTTTGCGAATAGCCATTGAGTTGTTGTCCATGAAAATTTATTCTCCTTTTTCTTTAGATTTAATTCGAATGATTTTATTGCGGTTATTTTGAACGAACAATTCGTTGTCGTCCGTTAATAACCATGTATAGTTTTTATAACCATGGGTCTTGATAGATGATTCAACACCGCCGTCGGTAAAGATGAAAATTTGAGTTTCACGTGGAAACTTGTTTTCTTTTAAGTAGTCGAATACCGATTGGACGGTAGTTCCTCCGCAACCGTAACGTGTAAAGTCGACTTTCTTCGGATTTAGGCCTTCGATTTCATTGACGTTGACGATGTCGGAGTCGAATTGAATGTGGGTGACCGGCATGTGGAGTCGTTTGATGATTTGATAGAGTTCATTCATGAAGACTTCTGTTTCTTTTTTTGAAACTGAACCTGATACGTCATGCGCGAATACAATTGGCATGACTTGATCGGATAGCATACCTTGACGGTGCAATGCCATTGGGTCACGACGATAGAGGCGATTTGGTGATGGGCGTTGACTGGTGATGTGACGACCCATCTTTTTTTGTACTTCGTTTTGCCATTTTACTTGAGGTGGCTTATTGAGGTTTTTAATAGCTTCTTCGATATGTGCACTTAAAGAGCCACGACCTTTTGCTTGAGTAGCTGCGTTTTCGAATACTGTTTTAATCGTAACATCAACAGGGATATAGTTTCCGTTTTTACCGACTTCAGCTTCGTGCCAGTGTTTAGCTGAACACATACCTGGTGATTGTTTTTGTTCACCGTTTTCACTATCTGATTTTTGATTGCCTTTTTTCGGTTGTTTGCGCTTGTTGGGTGGCATCTTTTGATTGAGTAGTTCGTAATAATAGAGTGAACCTGCTTTTTCTTTAACCGTGTGTTCTGGCATGTTGCATAGTTGCGCGATGTATTCTCGAGAGATCCAATGTTTATGTGGTTTTTCGAGATGTTGGTTGATTTCGCAGTCGGCGGCAAGATTTGACATGTAATTGTCTAAGTTTTTGTGAACGTTCAAGTGGTTAAAGAGCAAGTGATATCCTTCATGGCGCAAACCTTCTAACATGGTTTCAACGGTATAATCGTCTTCGATTTTTTTAGGGTTGAATAAAAGGGTTAGTTGGTTGTTACGGTAAGTAACCGCGTACATGGCGTCGAGTTCGAAGTCGACGACTTTAGCGATAAAGTTAAAAGTATATCCCCAAAAGTTGTCATCTTTTTGTTGGGGTACTCTGTTAGAGACTTTGTCGTTGTCGGTTAAGGCATTCGCCATGCGGACGAGGATATTGACCAAATGCTCAATAAATTGTAGCGCATGATCGTAGTTCCCGCTTTTTAGAACGTCTAGTTCGTATTCGATTTGTGATTGCATTTGGTCAGTGGCTCTGAAAAACCTAATCCATTGATGATAAATAAGTAGATTTTTATCATCGGTTCTTCTCACGTTCGTTAACAGCTACATTCCCGTATCCACACGGAGCGGGTAACGACAGAGGTAACCTCCTAACGCATCAAGGGGATGATATCCCCAGAGGCCGAGCCAGCCTCATTCCTTTCATTTTATTACGCTAATGCTAGTAAGTTGAGCACTGCGTTGTGGTCACGGTCATCCTTATAACCGCATTCATAACAAACATATTCATGATGTTTGGTTCCGTGTTTAGCATTTCCACTGAGAGTGATTTTCTCATCACCAGTTTTGACATGTCCGCAGTTGGAACAGCGTTGTGTAGACGGATAAAAACGGTCAGCTACAATGAGAGTTTTATCGAATTTTTCGGACTTGTATTCCATAAATTGATGGAATCGTCCGAAGAGTGAACGATGAAGGTTTTTAGCCTTTTTCTTCATTTGCATACTTTTGACGTCCAAGTCTTCAATTACGACTGTGTCAAATTGGCGATACAAGTCCGTGGTAAACTTGTGGAGTAAGTCATTTTGAACATTACGGATTCGTTCGTAGGTTACCTGTAACTTGGCTCTCGTTGCTTGGTATCCTTTCGAATGTCGGTAGTTCTTATTAACGTTGCGTTTACGTGCAAGTTGTCGTTGGTAAATGCGAACTTTGTCATACAAACGATTCAACAACTCCGGTTTTAAGCTTGTTTGACCCTCTGTTGTATTAAAATGGTCAACGTTTGCATCAACCGCTGTTTTTTTGCCGGTTTTAGGAAGCGCTATGGTTTCAACATCCACCGTAATGGTCGCGATGTATTTTTCTTTGATTCGGGTGATAGCACAAAGCTTTAAGTGTCCATCAGGAATAGAAGCACCTTTAAAACGGATGCTTGACCACTCACCTTTGTAAGCATGTGGTTTATCAAGTACTAAACGACTGTTTATAATTCGAGCACGGTCTGTTTTGAAACCTTGTTTTGGCTTTTTACGACTTTGAAACTTAGGTTTATTGGCTGTTTTTGGATTATTGAAAAAGAGATTCCATGCGGTTGCCAAATCTTTAATCGCTAGTTGTAAAGTCCGAGATGAAAGTTTGAATTGCCAATCAGCTTTTTGAGCTACTAATTCATTTTGTACCACATTTTTTGAGGGTGCCGGAAAAAGAGCTCTCAAGGCTTGTTCTTCTTCAGAAAACGAAATGGTTTTATCCGTTACTGATGTTTTAATTTTAGATAGTAATTCAGTTGGGAGACCAATTAAGCGTTGTTCATTTAAGATGTTCCAAAGTTCGAGTCCTTGATTCCAACAGTAACGTCTGTAATCACATAAGGAATCAAGAACCGTTTTCATAGTTTTGTTTGGGTATAGTCGAACTTGAAAATTTAACCTCACGGTTCAATACCTCCTTATTTTCTGTGATAGTCTTTTTGTATTTTTGTAGCTCATTTTATGCTCCTTATGATTTAATTTCGAATTCGATGTTATGTTCTTTTAAGAAATCGATAAACCATTGAGGTCGTTCTGTTTGATAACGAACGAAGAAGTGTTCAATCGTTACTTTTTTGAGTTCGTCTGTGAATTTTTGAGGGACGTAGTAGATGCCTGTTTGTAAGAATTGGATTAGGCGATAGTCCATCCATGACAAACGTTTTAGTTTTTTAGGGTTTAGAGTTTCTAACTCGAAATGCTCTAAAATTCCTTCGAGACGTTGGTCGTAGATGTATGCACCTATTGGTGCTTGTGGTAGTTTGCCGAAATATTTAATTTCGTCGTCGAATACGTAACCGTCAACGTAGTCGTAGCTTGATGTGATTGCTTCAATTTGTTTGTGTGCTGGGTTTTCAAGAGTGTCTTTGATAAAAATTACTTTGATGATATTTTTCCTTTCTAGTCCATGTCGAAGTAAATATATTCGTCGTCTGCGACGGAATCTAATGCGTTGATTGCAAATGCCCATTTTTCGCGTAAATATTCGTTAACGGGGTCGTGCACAAGTTCAATTAGTTGATTTTTACGCATACGATACATGTTGTGCTCGAATTCTTTTGTGAATTCATCTAAGTAAGGTTCTGCTTCGTTGATAATATCGAGTAAACGATCGGATCCGGCACCGTAAGCGAAGCTTGTGTCATAGATAACAGCTTCATCGAATAATTCGTTGATTTCTTCGAACGGCATGCTATCATAGTTGATTTGTGACAGAAACTTTTGATAAGATGTTTCGGATAAGATTTCTAAGTAATAGCTCATGATTTGCTCCTTTCTGCTTCGTGAAATAGATTTTCTATTAAGATGTTAATGTCAATATATAATTCCTTACGACGTACGATTGCGTCTTTTTTAAAGTTGTAATATTGCGAATCGTCGTCAGACATGTAGCCTAATTCTAACGCGACGGTAATTTGATCGTTTTCGATTTTAGTTAATGTTATGTCAAAGGTTGAGATTTCGGCTAAGCATGCGCCTAAGATTGATAACTTTCGCATTGCATGGATATAGATGCAAATGAAGTGAAAATCTTTTTCGTTTGCGTCGAATAATAAGCACCGATCAGTGTCCCAGTCGTGCACGTGCATGCCCTCGTCATCGATCCATGTGTCCGCATCAGCGTTGCGATCTCGTAAAAATCTCTCCAAGTCGTTCATTTTAGTTCTCCTTTTTGAAAATATTCAAAAGAAAAAACGGACAGAGCTTGGCTCTGTCGCTATGTAGATGTTGTCTTGCCATATTCGTAAGAATATGCTAGAATAGAATACGATTAAGAAAAAACTAGAAAGAAATACGCATATGAAATCTAAAAAGATATCTATATTGATGCTCGGTTTACTCATGGCACCGATGCTTCTTCAGAGTGCCTCGTCAGCGAAAGCCGATGACGAACCCGCAATTGTACACACTGAAAAGAGCGCTGTGTCGAGTCTCGTAGAAGAAGGTCAATATTTCGGTCCGACACCGGCACGCAATAGGTCGTCTAAGAACATCCTGGATGACCTCCCTAAAGACAATCCGTTTAAGTACGTCCACGGTGACGGTAGCGACCTTCGTCCAATGGCACCGGATGCGTACGGGCGCGCGGCAACTGTACAGTTGTATATGCGACACGCGAACGGACAATATACAGTGGGTACGGGGGCGTTCGTCGGTAACCGCACTATTTTGACCGTTGGACATAATTTCTTGAAAGCGGGTCTTGATAATAGCACTAACGATATTACGGACGTATGGTTTGTCGTCGGTTCTAACTCGGCTTATCAATTTAAAGGGTCCGCTGGTAACTATACACTCGAGCCAACTAGCGGGACAATGTATCACGTCGATAAGAGCCAGTTGCGATTCTTCAATCAACAAGGTTATTCAAGTTTTCAGTCCAATAGGAATGATAAAGTGCTTTGGGAAAATGACGTGGCCGCGATTCAGATTAAGGATCCCTTCCCAATTCTGGCTAAGAAACAAGGTCTTAAAAACGATGAAGTGCTTCGGATTGCGCCACTTGATGAGTTGTTACAATTCAACAGCTCGCCAGCAAACACTCGAAGCGTGGTGATTAATGGATATCCGGGCAACTATACGCCGGGGAAACCAGATTCAGGTAATCTTAAAAATGCTATTATTGGTGGAATTCAGTATCGTGCAAGTTCGGTTATCTCGAATAAGCCACGGTACATTTCTACGGGCGCGGATCTCGACTCAGGAAGCCTTTTTGAATTTAAAAACACAGCTGTTGGTGGTATGAGTGGATCTTCTGTTTTGAACGAAAAAGGAAATGTTGTAGGAACCTATAACTTTTCAACAAATGGTTCAACACCTGATGGATCAGCTGGCGGGGTTCTGTTTTCTAAGGCGCACCACGCATGGATTACGAATCTTGTAAAAGAAAACACAGCTAAAGGTTGGTATGACTTAGATGGTACACGTTATTATCTAGGTGAAGACGGAAATATCGTTAAGAATAAGACTCTCGTGATTGATGGTCATATTTGGAGTTTTGACGGTGAAGGACGTCCGATAGATCAAGGCGAATATTTCGAAACAAAAGTCTTTGTTAAACGTGTTGATGAAACAGGTAAAGAAATTGAAGCGCGACAAGAAGTCGGTAAAGCAACTGCTTTGAAAGATTTCGAATATAGTGGTGCTACTGAGTACGTCAAACGGGATGCAACTTTTAAAGATGCATGGTTTTTGAAGAGCGTAAACGGTTCGACTGAGAATAAAGCTACGATTAAGGCTGAAAAAGGAAAACCTGAAGTTGAAATTGTTGAAGTGTATCAATCACGATGGCAACCTCTTCGTCGTACTTATTTGACGAAAGCTATTGATGAGGTAAAAGCGCATGCCAAAGATCGTGAAAGTAAACTCCCGACGAAAGGCTTTGAAGCGTATGTTCCGGCTGAATTGGCAGGTAAGTTGAATACGGCTCAAAACAATTATAACAAAGCTTTAACGGATGCTGAGAATTTGGCGAAAGCGACAAATGAGGAAGATCAGACTGCAAAACGCACTCAAAAAGTAATTGATGATGCGGAAAAAGTTCTTCGTGATAGTGATAAAGCTTTTGAACCGTTACTTACTGAATACGCAAAAGCGAAACGTGATGAGCGTATCTCTGCTGTGGCTGTGTTAGATGTAGCGGCTCAGTATTTGGAAGATCATAAGTCTGAAAATACAAAATCTGTAAAAGCAGAAACCGTAAAACAATATAATGATGCTAAAGATGCTCTTCAAAAAGCGATTGAGGCTCAAACTCAATTTTTAGCGACTAATAAATCGAATGATTTGTTTAAAACACTTGATTTGAAGAATGGAACAGATGTTATTAAGAAGGCGCAAGCTGATTTAGAAGCGGTTGTTGCGAGAGTGACTAGTGAAAACGGCATGCTTGATACATCTACGCTTACTAAATCGATTGCTGATTTAGATATGTCATTAGATAAAGTATTTAAAGGCTCCTTTACAGCTGAATCTCTTAAAGGTTTTGATGTTGTGAAACAAGCAGGTATCGATCGTGTGAAAGAAGCGCGTGAATTGCTTTCGACGGGGTTGACTAAGAACGATCAAGCTAAAGTAGATGATATGTTGAAACGAATCGTTCAAGCGAAGGACGATTATCTAAAAGCTATTGATAAGTTCGTTCCGAGTGAACACAATCGAGTTGAAGATCCGAAAAATCCGCCGGGCT
>ERZ772904.660-NODE-660-length-10010-cov-7.94304_pt1 | contig 10010 bp, 3 predicted proteins | sample MGYA00512122_ERZ772904 | MGnify/ENA primary metagenome ERZ772904 (study PRJEB29015, sample SAMEA2738104) | human oral metagenome | biome: human oral; feature: human-associated habitat; material: saliva | place: China | collected 2269 ... | reverse complement strand
CTAAAAATGGAAAACTAAATAGCAACACTAGACTTCAAGCCAAGAATTTCCAAGATTGGATTTGGGCTATCAGTAAAGTATTTGCCAAGGATCATCTCAACTTTAGCTATCGTTTTGTTGGTGAAGATCAGCTGACTAGAGAAGCTATCGGAGAATTGGAAAGCAAAAGTCCTCTCCAAGATAGCTCCCAAGCAGACAATCGTCAGTCAGAAACCATTAAAGAAGCGCTTGAAATGCTGAAAGAAGTAGAAGTATATAATACTCTTCACCGCGCAGCTATTGAACTTCCTAGTGTTCAAACCCCAAGTCAAATCAAGAAATTCTACGAACCAGTTATGGATATGGAAGGTGTCGAGATTGCAGGTCAAGGCCAGTCAGTAGACAAGAAAATCAACTTTGATTTGCCAGATTTTTCAACCAAAGGAAAGGTAACAGGAGCTGAGATTGGTAGTGCTACCCACGAACTGATGCAGAGAATGGACCTCAGCCAGAGACCAACCCTTGCTAGTCTGACAGAAACTCTCAGACAAGTTCAAACCAGCCCAGCTGTCAGAGACAAGATTAATCTTTCGAAAATTCTTGCATTCTTTGACACAGCTCTCGGTCAGGAAATTCTCGCTAATACCAACCATCTTTATCGCGAGCAACCTTTCTCCATGCTCAAACGGGACCAAAAGAGTCAGGAAGACTTCGTTGTCCGTGGTATCCTTGATGGATATCTGCTTTACGAAGACAAAATTGTTCTGTTCGACTATAAGACAGACCGTTATGATGAGCCAAGTCAACTCATAGACCGTTATCGTGGTCAGTTAGCCCTATACGGAGAGGCTTTATCTCGAGCCTATTCGATTGAAAATATTGACAAATACTTGATTTTACTCGGTAAAGATGAGGTTCAAGTTGTAAAAGTATAATTTAGAAAGGAGACCTCATGACACTTCCAGTTAGAAAATCCCTGCACGATGCGGTGTTACAGGCTTCAAAAGCTGATACTTGGGAACAAGCTACCAAGGAATGGAATGAAGTTTCCTTGATTTTTAACGGTATAGGCCGTAGCAATTGTGTCTGTGGAAATGCCATCAAATACGCTTATGAACTCTTTAACGGTGTCACAGGCCAACGCCTCTTTCCAATTGGTAGCGACTGTGTTCGTCATTTTCATCGATTGTCCCTTGACCAGCGACTAGAAGAGGAAGAAAAATTACTCAGAAAGGTTGAAAATCTGACCAGAAAAGCCCAGAAAAAGGAAAAAATCAAGGTCAATAAAAGTGACTTTGACGAGCGTCTTCTAAAGTGGCTCTGGGAAAAAGGTGTTTTTAAACCCAATCGTGGAAATCAGTTCTCACCTGAGAGAGACTACCAGCTTTTCCTAGAAGTCTTTCAGGGAGGAAGTTGGACCAAGGCGGAGCCAAAGAAAAAGGCTCGGATGGAAGAAGTTCTTGAAAAATGTATCAAACCCTTCTTACTTGGAAAACCAGATGACCAACTTTATCTTGTCAAGCTAGGTAAGGAGAAAATTGACTACGAACAAGAACTCCGTATTCAGGCAGAGAAAGAGCGCAAGAAGAGGGAGAAAATCGCCAAGCAGTATGCAGACAATCTGGTTCTAGCTATGGGCCCAGCAGAGCGTGCCTATCAAGATTACTTTGGCTTTACAGAAACCCTAACCCAAGAAGAACGCAAGTGGGAGAAAATTCTTTTTGGTAAAAATCGGACAGAACGGGCTATCAAGGCCAAACAATACCAAAAAGAGTTGGAAAAAGACCAACGAATTGCAGCCCAGGATCCAATTGAAAGAAAGCAGAAGCAGACCTGGCTCCTCAATTCCTATTTTCGTGAGCTTCCTGAAGAAAAAGCCAGATTTGCTCGGCTCTTATTAGAATATCGAAAAAGTGGAGAAATCCCCTTTTCAACTGAATATCTGTCAGATCATCTGCTCGACTTTTTCTATAAAATGAAAGCTTTTGAGTTTGAAATCGCACCAGAACAAGTCCGAGATTTTTTAAAAGAAAACCTCCAGGCAGAACATCTATCCTCAGCACAAGAAAGTTGGATAGAAGGAATTCTTCTCAACTGCATCAAACCATTTTTAGAACGATTATTGATATGAGTAACACCTACCGTGGAAGTGCCATGGTAGGTTACATTTTATCCAAAAAAATAATAGGGAGTTGTAAAACTACTACTTGGTATTTTATATATAAAACAAAGTATGAAAACGCAACGCAATTTTTAGACTTTTTGGTAAATTAAGAGTATAATCAAAGTGTAATGCCTTTTTTATAGATAACACACTAATATATTGAAGGCCTTCGTAAGATAAATATAAATTTTATTTCAAGGAGGAATAATGGAAAAGTATTTTGGTGAAAAACAAGAACGTTTTTCATTTAGAAAATTATCAGTAGGACTTGTATCTGCGACGATTTCGAGTTTATTTTTTATGTCTGTATTAGCTAGTTCATCTGTAGAAGCTCAAGAGACTAAAGGTGTTCACTATAAATATGTGACAGAGTCAGAGTTGTCATCAGATGAAAAGAAGCAGCTTGTCTATGATATTCCGACATACATGGAGAATGATGATGAGACTTATTATCTTGTTTATAAGTTAAATTCCCAAAATCAACTGTCGGAATTACCAAATACTGGAAGCAAGAATGAGATGCAAGCCCTAGTTGCTGGTGCTAGCTTAGCTGCTCTGGGGATTTTAATTTTTGCTGTTTCTAAGAAAAAAGTTAAGAATAAAACGGTATTACATTTAGTATTGGTTGCAGGAATAGGAAATGGTGTCCTAATTTCAGCTCATGCTTTAGAAAATAATCTTTTACTGAATTACAATACGGACTATGAATTGACCTCTGGAGAAAAATTACCTCTTCCTAAAGATATTTCAGGTTACAGATATGTTGGATATATCAAAGAGGGAAACATAACTTCTGAGCCTAAAGTAAATAATCAAGAAAAATCAGCAGCCACTCCTACAAAACAACAAAAGGTGGATTATAGTGTTACACCGAATTTTGTAGACCATCCCAAAGTACAAGATATTCAGGAAGAAAAAACAGCTTCTTCAACTAAGCCGACAGAAGTTCAAGTAGTTGAAAAACCTCTTTCTACAGAATTAACGAATCCAAGAAAAGAAGAGAAACAATCTTCAGATTCTCAAGCACAATTAGCAGAACATAAGAATCTAGAAACGAAGAAAGAGGAGAAGAATTCTCCAAAAGAAAAGACTGGGGTAAATACATTAAATCCACAGGATGAAGTTCTATCAGGCCAGTTGAATAAACCTGAACTCTTATATCGTGACGAAACTATAGAAACAAAAATAGATTTTCAAGAAGAAATTCAAGAAAATCCTGATTTAGCTGAAGGAACTGTAAGAGTAAAACAAGAAGGTAAATTAGGTAAGAAAGTTGAAATCGTCAGAATATTCTCTGTAAACAAGGAAGAGGTTTCACGAGAAATTGTTTCAACTTCAACGACTGCGCCTGTTACAAGAATAGTCGAAAAAGGTACTAAAAAAGCTCAAGTTATAAAGGAACAACCTGAGACTGGTGCAGAACATAAGGACGTACAGTCTGGAGCTATTGTTGAACCTGCAGTCCAACCAGCGTTACCAGAAGCAGTCGTGACTGATAAGGGTGAGCCGGAAGTTCAACCTGAATTGCCAGAAGCAGTTGTAACTGAAAAAGGCGAACCGGAAGTTCAACCTGAGTTGCCAGAAGCAGTTGTAACAGACAAAGGTGAACCTGAAGTTCAACCAGCGTTGCCGGAAGCAGTTGTGACTGACAAAGGTGAGACTGAGGTTCAACCAGAGTCGCCAGATACTGTGGTAAGTTATAAAGGAGAACCTGAACAGGTGGCACCGCTTCCAGAATATAAAGGACCACAAGCCGGAGCTATTGTTGAACCAGAGCAGGTAGCACCACTACCAGAATACACAGGTCCACAGGCAGGGGCAGTAGTTGAACCTGCAATCCAACCAGAGTTACCCGAAGCAGTTGTTACAGACAAGGGTGAACCAGAAGTTCAGCCAGCGTTACCCGAAGCAGTTGTAACTGAAAAAGGCGAACCAGCAGTCCAACCAGAGCTACCGGAAGCGGTTGTGACTGACAAAGGTGAGACTGAGGTTCAACCAGAGTCGCCAGATACCGTGGTAAGTGATAAAGGTGAACCTGAACAGATAGCACCACTACCAGAATATACAGGAGTTCAGGCTGGAGCGATAGTAGAACCAGAGCAGGTAGAAGCACCGAAGGAATACACAGGAGTGCAAGCCGGAGCAATAGTAGAACCAGAGAAGGTAGAAGCACCGAAAGAATACACAGGCGTACAAGCTGGCGCTATTGTTGAACCAGAGCAGATTGCCCCCCTACCAGAATACACAGGTCCACAGGCCGGAGCAATAGTCGAACCAGAAACAGTAGAAGCACAAAAAGAATACACAGGAGTGCAAGCCGGAGCGATAGTTGAACCAGAACAAGTAGCCCCACTGCCAGAATACACAGGTGTACAAGCTGGAGCGATAGTCGAGCCAGAGAAAGTAGAAGCACCGAAAGAATATACTGGTAAAATCGAACAAGCAAGTGCAGAAGAGACTAAACATGAAAATGAGGCAAGTCCTACAAATGGGGAAGCGGAACGTCCTAAAGATAAAATTAAAGAAGAAAAACAAGTCGACAAGAAACTAGAACTTAGAAATGTTTCAAACGTGGAATTATATACAGTAGAAAATAATAAATATCGACATGTAACTTCACTTGCGAGTGTTCCAACTACTCCAACTGATTACTTTATGAAAGTAAAATCAGAGAACTTTAAAGATGTTATGTTGCCAGTTAAGAGTATTGAGAGCGTTAGAAAAGATAATCAAGATGTTTATAAAATTGTAGGACAAGCTAATGATTTAATTCAATACGAAAACAATAGTACTTTAGAAAATTATACTTACTACCTACCTAAGACGGTAAGTAGTGAAAATGGAGTTTATACATCATTTAAAAATCTAGTAGATGCTATGAATAGTAACCCACATGGTACGTTCCGCCTAGGGGCGACTATAGATGCTCGTGAAGTAGATCTTCCAGATGGTAAAGAAAGTTATATTAATCACGAATTTAGTGGTACATTAATAGGTTCAAACAATGATAAGAACTATGCTATATATAATCTGAAAAAACCGTTATTTAATGTTTTAAATCATGCTAATATTCGAGATCTTTCAATAAAAGAAGTAAATGTTTCTTCTAAAGAAGATGCTGCCACAATTGCTAAAGAGGCGAATAATGGTACTACAATTACAAATGTTCACTCATCTGGTGTAATTGCTGGTGAACGTAGCATGGGTGGTTTAGTTTCACAAGTAACTAACTCTACAATTTCTAATAGTAGTTTTACTGGTAGAATAACGAATACTTATGATACAAGAGCTACTTATCAAATAGGTGGTTTAGTAGGAAAACTTTCAGGAGTTAGTGCTTTGATTGATAGATCAATTTCATCTATCGATATGGCGACAAATGCTAATACAGGAGACCAGGTTGTTGGTGGTATAGCAGGTGTTGTTGATAAAAAAGCGACAATTAGTAATAGTTATGTTGAAGGAAATCTTAATAATGTAAAACATTTTGGTTATGTTGGAGGAGTTGCAGGGTATCTTTGGGATAGAGAATCATCAGATGAAAGAAACTCAGGTCAACTTACAAATGTATTAAGTGACGTTAATGTTACGAACGGTAATGCTATTGCTGGTTATGATTTTAAAGGAATAAGAGCAACTAACACTTATAGTAATAAAAATAATAAGGTAGTCAATGTAGTACAAGTAGATGATGAAGTACTAAGTAGAGATTCAGAAATGCAAAGAGGAACTGTATTAGAAAATAATAAAGTTCTGGAGAAAAAAGCTGAACTTGTTCATAAAAATGATATTAAAACAGAAGACTTTAACTTCTCTTCTAAATATAAAACGGATTATAGAAATTTAAAAGATGCTGATATTTCTAGGTTGAAAGTATATAAAAATATTGAGAAACTATTACCTTTCTATAATAGAGAGACAATTGTTAAATATGGTAATTTAGTGGACACTAATAATGATTTATTTACTAAAGAGCTTGTGTCTGTAGTTCCGATGCATGAGAAAGAAGTAATTTCTGATATTAATAAACATAAAGCTAGTATTAATAAGCTGTTACTTCATTATTCAGATAATACTTCTCAAACATTAAATATAAAATATCTACAAGATTTCTCTAAAGTAGCAGAATATGAAATAGCTAATACAAAATTAATATACACACCTAATACGCTGTTGCATAATTATGATAATATTGTAAACGCTGTTTTAAATGACCTGAAATCTGTTCAATATAGTTCAGCTGGAGTTAGAAATGTCTTAGATATTTCTAATGACATAAAATTAACTGAATTATATCTAGATGAACAATTCGACAAAACAAAAGCAAACATTGAAGATAGTTTATCAAAACTTCTTTCTGCTGATGCGGCAATAGCTGAAAATAGTAATTCAATAATTGATAATTATGTAATAGAAAAAATTAAGAATAATAAAGAAGCGTTACTTCTAGGTTTAACTTATCTAGAACGTTGGTATAATTTTAAATATGATAATGCGAGTGCTAAAGATTTAGTATTATATCATTTAGATTTCTTCGGTAAGTCTAATAGTTCTGCATTAGATAATGTTATTGAATTAGGTAAGTCTGGCTTTAATAATTTATTAGCGAAAAATAATGTAATTACTTATAATGTATTATTAGCGAAAAATTATGGAACTGAAAGTTTATTTAAAGCATTAGAAGGTTATAGAAAAGTATTTCTACCAACTACTTCTAATAACGACTGGTTTAAAAAACAATCTAAAGCTTATATAGTTGAAGAAAAATCTACTATTCCTGAAGTAAGTTCTAAGCAGTCAGAACAAGGAACAGAACACTCTATAGGTGTTTATGATAGATTAACTAGTCCATCATGGAAATATCAAAGTATGGTCTTACCGTTATTAACTTTACCAGAAGAAAAAATGATATTTATGATCGCCAATATTTCAACTATAGGATTTGGTGCTTATGATAGATATAGAAGTCCTGAACATCCTAAGGGAGAGAAATTAAATAAATTTGTAGAAGATAATGCAAAAGAAGCGGCTAAACGATTTAGAGATCATTATGATTATTGGTATAAAATTCTAGATAAAGAAAATAAAGAAAAATTATTTAGAAGTGTCCCAGTCTATGATGCATTTAGATTTGGAAATGATAAAGATAATAAGTTACAAGAAGCTAATTTTGAAACTAATCATCCAGCTATTAAAAACTTCTTTGGCCCTGCTGGAAATAATGTTGTTCACAATGCTAATGGTGCATATGCAACGGGTGACGCATTCTACTACATGGCTTATCGTATGTTAGATAAATCTGGTGCGGTAACATATACTCATGAAATGACACATAACTCTGATAGGGAAATTTATCTTGGTGGCTATGGTCGAAGAAGTGGCTTGGGACCAGAGTTCTTTGCTAAAGGCTTATTACAAGCACCAGACCATCCAGATGATGCGACCATTACCATTAACTCAATCTTGAAACATTCAAAATCTGATAGTACAGAAGGACAACGATTACAAATACTTGATCCAACTACGAGATTTAAAAACTCTGATGATTTGAAGCAATATGTCCACAATATGTTTGATGTCGTTTATATGTTGGAATATCTTGAAGGACAATCAATCGTTAAGAAACTGAATGTTTATCAGAAAATGGAAGCTCTCAGAAAAATTGAGAATAAGTATGTGAAAGATCCAGCAGATGGAAATGAGGTTTACGCCACTAACGTAGTCAAAACATTGACAGAAGAAGAGGCCCAACAATTGACTAACTTTGATAGTTTGATTGACCATAATATCTTATCAGCTCGTGAGTACAAGTCTAAAGAATATGAAAGAAATGGCTACTTCACTATTAAATTATTTGCGCCGATTTATGCAGCATTAAGTAGTGATATAGGAACACCTGGCGACTTGATGGGCCGTCGTATGGCTTATGAACTCTTGGCTGCTAAAGGCTTTAAAGATGGTATGGTACCATATATTTCAAATCAATATGAAGACCTTGCTAAACAAAATGGTAAAAAAATAACTATTTATGGTAAAGAACGAGGATTGGTGACAGATAAACTTGTTTTAGAAAAGCTATTTGATGGTAAGTATCTATCTTGGGCAGCCTTTAAAAAAGCTATGTATCAAGAGCGCATTGCTCAGTTTAATCATTTAACTAAAGTTACTTTTAAAGATCCGACTCAATCATGGATGAGTAATGCCACCAAGACCATTCAAAGAGTAAATGATTTACAACAACTAATGGATGAAGCTGTTCTACAGGATGCAGAAGAACGTAATTATTATTATTGGAATAACTATAATCCTGAGACTGACAGTGCAGTTCATAAGTTGAAGAAAGCAATATTTAAGGCTTATCTAGATAAAACCGATGATTTTAGAAGTTCAATTTTTGAGAATAAAAAATAGTGTTTACTGTTAGGAAATAAAATTAAAGAAGGTGATTACGCTTGTCATTATTTAAAAAAGAACGATTTTCGATCCGAAAAATCTGTGGGATTGTTGGTTCGGTGTTACTCGGAAGTGTCTTGGTTGCACCGTCAGTCATCCATGCTTCTACCTATCATTATGTTGAAAAAAGCGCTCTTACAAAGGAAGAACAAAGTAAGATTCAGGCAGGAATTCCTACTGATAATGAAGCAAGTTATGCTCTTATTTATCAGCAGGAAGCTCTTCCTGCAACAGGTTCATCGACTTCTGTGCTTACAGCTTTAGGTCTATTAGCTGTTGGTAGTTTAGTCCTTTTGGTTCATAAAAAGAAAAAAGTTAGTAGTTTGTTCTTAGTTACTACTATCGGACTGATTAGTCTTTCTAGTATGCAAGCTCTCGATATAAGCAATCCTTTGAAAGCTCCAAGTAATGAAGGAGTAGTTCAAATTGCTGGATATCGTTATATTGGATACTTATCCCTTGATGATGATGCAATTTCAGAAATTCAACATAAGGATGAGGGGACAAAGAATGTTCCAGTATCTGAAACTCAGGTAAGTATCCCTAATGAAGCGCCTAAAGCTGAGAAACCTAAATACACTGAGCCTGTAAGTACAGTCCCAGATGAGGCGCCTAAAGTAGAAAAACCTGACTATACGCAACCAATAGGTACAAACCTTGTAGAGCCAGCAGTTCATGAGAAACACGAATATACAGGTCCAATTGGCGGTAATTTAGTTGAACCAGAAGTTCATGAAAAACCAGAGTACACTGAACCTGTAGGTACTGTTCCAGACGAGGCTCCTAAAGCAGAGAAGCCTGACTATACGCAACCAATAGGTACAAACCTTGTAGAGCCAGCAGTTCATGAGAAACACGAATATACAGGTCCAATTGGCGGTAATTTAGTTGAACCAGAAGTTCATGAAAAACCAGAGTACACTGAACCTGTAGGTACTGTTCCAGACGAGGCTCCTAAAGCAGAGAAGCCTGACTATACGCAACCAATAGGTACAAACCTTGTAGAACCAGAAGTTCAACCAGCCTTACCAGAAGCGGTGGTCACAGAAAAGGGTGAACCGGAAGTTCAACCGTCCTTACCAGAAGCGGTGGTCACAGAAAAGGGTGAACCGGCAGTTCAACCAGCGTTGCCAGAAGCTGTTGTGACTGAAAAAGGGGAACCGGCAGTTCAACCAGCCTTACCAGAAGCTGTTGTGACTGAAAAAGGAGAACCGGAAGTTCAACCAGTGTTACCAGAAGCGGTAGTTACAGAAAAGGGTGAACCGGAAGTTCAGCCAGCGTTGCCAGAAGCTGTTGTGACTGAAAAAGGTGAGCCTGAAGTTCAACCAGCCTTACCTGAAGCTGTTGTAACCGAAAAAGGAGAACCGGCAGTTCAACCAGCCTTACCAGAAGCTGTTGTGACTGAAAAAGGAGA
>ERZ772904.659-NODE-659-length-10010-cov-20.5462_pt1 | contig 10010 bp, 8 predicted proteins | sample MGYA00512122_ERZ772904 | MGnify/ENA primary metagenome ERZ772904 (study PRJEB29015, sample SAMEA2738104) | human oral metagenome | biome: human oral; feature: human-associated habitat; material: saliva | place: China | collected 2269 ... | reverse complement strand
CCTACAGGCATAAACATTGGGGTCGGGAAGGTCCCGTGAGGGGTGATAATTTCTCCCAGACGAGCACCTGTATGCTTTTCTTTTTTGATTAATCGATATTGAATCGGTGAATCTGTCATGGTTACCTCCGTACTGGGAAAAACAGTCCCAGCCTTCTTATTCCTGTCACAGTTTTCCTGTGAGCACCTGTACGATTGTACCAAATTTTACCGGCTCTGTCACGGACTTATGTTATAATAAAAAGTACTACTATGAAGAGAGTGTCATCTATGAACCTTAAACTGATTCGCCTCCGGGCACGTACCATGCAAGTCCAGCAACCGGGCTTAGCTATCCTTTTTGCTCTTCCGGTCCTGTTGACCATTCTTGCTAACTTCCTCTTAAGTGGGCAAGATCTGGTCGATCTACTACCGGATATGACCTTGCAGCAAGCAAGTATCTACATGATCCAGCGACAGCTCTTTCCTTCTGTCGTCTCCTTTGTCATCTCCATTTTAGTGGTCGGTGCGACTTTTAGCTATTTAGATACGATTAATCCCATGATCGAACACCGAACACGTGTCTTAGATATCTTTAAACAAGATCGCTTTACCTCTGTATTTGCCACCTTGATCTTGAAGCAAGCCGTCCTCTTTTTATGGGGACTCATCCTCTATATGGGGAGTCTCATCAGCACCTACGCCAGCATTCGATTTTTAGCGATCTACGATAAGGTGAGCAACCCTAGCACTCTGAGTGCTTCCAGTCCTGAATTCCAATCTCTCATGCAACAAATGCCTCTGATGACTGCTGGTGTTGTACTTGGCCTGATTGGCCTCCTCTTTTACCTGCCACAATACTACAGTCTCAGCTTGGTCGAATTGATCCTCTACGAGCAATTACGAGACGGCGACTACAAGGGAGCCTTTGGAGTCCTTCGCCAAAGTCGTGAAACCATGAAAGGGTTCCGCAGCAATCGCTTGGTGCTCGATCTAACCTTGATTGGTTGGTACTTCTTGAATTACTTCACGCGCGATGTCATCGGCTTTTATACCATGCCTTACTTTATCAACTGCCAAATTGCCTTTTATGATCAAATCAAGCAGATTAAACAAGGGCCGCGCCATTTTACAGGCCATCCAAGCCATGAAACTGAATAAGAGTAAGAAGAAAACCCCAGCAAGCTGGGGTTTTCTTCTATGTCAATTGTTTATCATTTATAAACCGTATAGGGAGTCTCCTAAGATCAGTCGGGTGTGTTCCCGTTTGATACAGCGGTTCATGACGATATCTTCTCGTCCAGCTCCACGAAGGATTTCTTCTGCTTCTTGATTTTCCAGCTCCAATTGTGCCCAGAAAATTTTCGCATCCGTCTCAATAAAATCACGTGCCACATCTGGTAAAAACTCACTGCGACGGTATACATCGACGATATCTACTGGGAAAGGAATCTCCTGTAGGCTAGCGTACACCGTTTCTCCAAGGATCTGGCCACCAGCTGCGCGGGGGTTGACAGGAATAATCCGATAGCCCCGCTCTTGCATCTCCTTGCTGACACGATGACTGGTTGTATCTTCACGATCAGATAATCCAACTACAGCGATGATCTTGCTGGTTTCTAGGTAATGTTTGATAATGCCATCACTAGGATTGCGAAATGAATAAGCCATAAGAATCTCCTTTTGTATGCGTTTCCTTTCTTTAAATAGTATAACAATACGGAGGGCATTGCAAGTGTTTGTCGTTAAAAGCGGTAGGAAACTGAAAAGTCTCCTACCGCTTTCTGTTTTGAACAAACTCCATTTTATTTGGCTTCATACCATGTTTTGCCTTCATTTTCATCGGCTTCCAGTGGTACTGCAAGTTCGATAGCAGATTCCATGGTCTCTTTGACAAGTTCTTTGATCGCTGCCAGTTCATCACTTGGTACTTGCAGAACGATTTCATCGTGCACCTGAAGAAGCATCTTGGTCTTGTATGCTCCTGCTTCTAGCGCTTGGTCCAAGTGGATCATAGCAATTTTCAAGATGTCTGCTGCCGATCCTTGGATGGGTGAGTTGATAGCTGTCCGCTCCGCAAAGCCTCGAACATTGAAGTTGCGAGAATTGATATCTGGAATCTCCCGACGACGCTTGAAGAGGGTCTCCACATAGCCTTTATCACGCGCTTCCCGTACCACTCTCTCCATATAGTCCTTGATGCCAGGGTAGCGTTCGAAGTAGGTCTCAATGTAGGCCTTGGCTTCTTTTCGACTGATCCCTAGGTTGTTAGACAGTCCAAAGTCGGAAATTCCATAAACCACACCGAAGTTTACTGCTTTTGCATTGCGACGGTCATTCGGCGTCACGTCTTCTGGTTTTTCAATATTGAAGACGCGCATAGCAGTCGATGTATGGATATCTGCCCCATGTTTAAAGGCATCAATCAAATGCTCATCTCCCGAAATATGGGCCAAGACGCGCAGTTCGATTTGTGAATAGTCCGAACTCAGCAAGACACTGTTTTCCTCTTCTGGGACAAAGGCCTTGCGAATGAGACGGCCTTGTTCCAAACGGACAGGAATGTTTTGCAGGTTGGGATCCACGCTGGACAAACGGCCTGTCTGCGTCAAATCCTGTACATAGCGGGTATGGATCTTCCCATCTTCCAAAATCCAATCTTGAAGACCGATGACATAGGTCGACTGGATCTTAGCAATTTGGCGGTATTCAAGAATCTTAGACACAATCGGTGCAATTGGAGCCAGGCGTTCCAAGACATCAACGGCTGTTGAATAGCCGGTTTTTGTCTTCTTAGTATATTCAAGAGGGAGTCCCAATTTTTCAAAGAGAATGACCCCCAATTGTTTTGGAGAATTGATATTAAACTCTTCTCCTGCAAGCTCGTAGATTTCTTGAGTCAAGCGCTCCAAGACCACTTCGTTTTCCACCTGCATGTCTTCTAGGGTCTGGCGCTCTACCTTGATCCCCGCGATTTCCATCTTGGCCAAAACAGCTGCTAGTGGTTGCTCCATATCATAGAGCAAATCTAGCTGGTCATGGGCTTGCAACTGCTCCACCATGGGCTCTTCGGTATCCAGTAGAACAGCGACTTTCCGTGCCAAATGCTCTAATAGGACCGCCTTTTCTGGGATAGCTCTTTTGGCTCCCTTGCCATAAACGACTTCGTCCAGCGGCAGCGCAATCTGACTATAGAGACTCGCAATGGTTGAAATTTCATTGTCCTCTACGGTCGACAAGAGATACTTGGCCAATCGACTGTCAAACGCGGGATTTTGAAGGGAAATGCCCAAGTGGCTGAGCAAGACCTTGGCCCGCTTGAAGTCATAGACCTTGAGGGGCGTTTTTTCGAGAAATTCTTTGAAAATCGGTGTTTGTAAAAGACCAGTATCTGTACTCGCGTAGAGCTGACCTTTGGTCCCCCATGCGAAACCGATGATGGGTTCCGTATGGTAATTGTCCCCAAAAATCTCAAAATGGAAGAAACTATCTTCCGTGAGCATATCTGAAGTGACTTGCTCGACTTCTGTATAGTCAATAGCTACAGGAGCTGCTTCTTCTCCACTGAGATCCAAGGCCTGACGGAGTTGCTTGAAGCCCATCTCCTCATAAAACTTGGCGAGATTTTCTAGATGAGGGCCCGTATAGGTGATATCGTCAAGTCCAATTTCAATAGGCGCATTGGTATCAATGGTTGCGAGAGTCTTGGATAGGTAGGCCTGCTCCTTGTCGTTGATGAGGTTTTCCTTCATCTTAGAAGCCTTCATCTCATCGATATGCTCGTAAATGCCATCGAGAGAGCCGTACTCTAGGAGTAGTTTAATCCCGGTCTTTTCTCCAATTTTGGTGACACCTGGGATATTATCCGATTTATCTCCCATCAAGGCCTTGAGGTCGATAAATTGCTCTGGTGTCAGCCCCATCTTTTCTTTGAGATAGGCCGGAGTGAATTCCTCAAACTCCGCTACCCCTTTTTTGGAAATCTCAACCACCGTATTGTCATCTGTCAGCTGGATCAAATCCTTGTCCCCAGAGACAATGGTGACTTCAAAGGGTACTGAGGTAGCTTCTGCCATCTTATCTAGAGTTCCAATAATATCATCCGCTTCATACTGGGCCAGCTCATAATGGCGGATTCCCAAATGATCCAGTTGCTCACGAATGAAAGGAAACTGCTCACGGAACTCATCTGGAGTTTTTGCACGGCCCCCTTTGTAGTCGGCATACATCTCCGTCCGAAAAGTCGTCTTTCCTGCATCAAAAGCAACGAGGACATGGGTCGGTTGGATGCGCTCTAAGAGATGGCTCAACATGAGGTTAAAGCCATAAACCGCATTGGTATGCAGACCATTGGCATTTTTGAAGCGATCAATTTGATTATAGAGTGCGAAAAAGGCACGAAAAGCGACGGAAGACCCGTCGATGAGTAGTAATTTATTCTTTTTTTCCATAGGCCTATTATACCACGAATCACAAGGTCTCTGGTACATAAAAACTCTACCCTTTCGGGTAGAGCCTTCTTTAGGAGTTTCTTATGAAAAATGAAGAGAAGTGTTTATTCGCCGTAACAAGAACCTTGTTGTGGCAATTTCTTAAAGCGTTTTGGATAATTAACTGAGATTTTCATTTTCTGTACCTCATTTCTTATTGGATGAGTACAGTATACAAGAGAAACCTAAACGATTCCTTATAGAAAGCTTCAAGAAAACTAAAAGCTGAGGCGCAAAACACGCGGTTGTTTTTTGCTACAAGCTGGTAACTGAAGATGGAGCCCTGTCTCATCTTGGCTCCAAGAAAGGGGCTGGCTTTCTCCAAGGAGCTCTAGCTTTTGAATGCGCGCATGAAGAATTCTCGGTTGCTTGAGATCATAGGCGAGAGACGGCAAGGTCAGCTCTTCTATCCTTCCACTTGGTTCCAGCTGGATAGCATAAAGAAAGCCATCACGCATGGTATAGCGGAAATCTTGGCTAGTATAGAGTGGCGCTTGCCCATCTGAGAAGGAACCTTCCTGGGCCTCGGTCGGTCCGTCCGATGACACCCGCCAAGGCCGACTCTGATAAATGGCTTCTCCATTTACCGCCAGCCAGTCCCCGATCTCTGTGAGGATGTCTTGGTCTTGCTCAGGGATCGTGCCATCTGCCTTGGGTCCAATATTGAGCAGAAGATTGCCATTTTTGGCCACAACATCGACTAAATTTTGTAGCAATTCCTTACTGGTCTTGTAGGCTAGATCCTGGGTATAGCACCAAGAATTACGGGCGATCGCGGTATCCATTTGCCACGGAAAGGCTTGCGTCTCTCCGTATCCTCCCCGCTCCATCTCAACGATTCCTGAACCGAAAGGGAGGGCATCCTGTTTGTAACAAACAGCCACCTTGCGATCCTCTTGTGCTGCTAGATTGTAATAATAAGCCAAAAAGCGCATCAAGTAGGGACGGAAACTCTCATGCTGGATCCACCAGTCAAAATATAGGAGCTCTGGTTGGTAGTCCCGCACCAGTTCACAGGTTCGCAAAAGCCAATCTTCCAAGAATTCTTTGCTTGGATAAGGCTTGGAAGTCAGATCAAAATGATCCTTGGGCTCTGGCTCGGCTGGCCAATAAAGGCTGTCTCTTGGGACTTCTTGCGGAATGTCACTAGTGAATTCCTTGCCATGTGAAAAGAAAAACTGGTGTTCTGCCCGGTGAGAGGACGTACAGAAGTGCAGGCCACGTTTTTCTGCTTCCTCCCTCAGCTCTCCTAAGACATCTCGTCTCGGCCCCATTTCTAAGCTATTATAAGGCGAGAGAGTAGAGGCATACATCTGAAAACCATCGTGGTGCTCCGCAACTGGAAAAAGATACTGGGCTCCCGCTTTTTGAAAGAGATCCAGCCAAGATGCCGGATCAAAGCGATCGGCTGTAAATAGAGGAATGAGATCCTTGTAGCCAAAGCTAGCCTGGTCTCCAAAATGCTCTCGATGATAGTCATAGCAAGGATTCCCTTGGATATACATATTTCGCGAATACCATTCCGAACCGAAAGCAGGTACACTGTAGACACCCCAGTGGATAAACATTCCAAATTTGGCATCTCGATACCAATCCGGACAGACTTGATGGCTAAGAGAGTCCCAGGTGGGATCAAAAGGACCTGACTGGACAACTTGATCAATCTCTTCAAGGCTTATCATTCTCTTCTCCTCTTTTCTTGTTACTACCTCTATTGTAACGAGAAAGCCTCGTTTGTAAAGACAAACGAGGGGAATGTTTAAAATAGTAGACAAAGAGCTTGATCTAGGAGAATCAAGCTGATGATGAATGAAATGAAGCTTCTAGCCCTTCACTGCTTGAGAAATAAAACGAGCGATGGCGTCTGTCTCCCCTTGGTGGAGAGCCTTAACAATTTTGGACCCCACAATAACCCCATCTGAGACCTTGTTGAAACGGTGAACATCCTCCATGCTGGAAACTCCAAAACCTGTTAAAACAGGAATGGACGCTATTTCGTGTAATTGGGCCAAGTGGTGATCCAAATCATCTCGATAGCTACCAGCTTTCCCCGTCACCCCATTGACAGCAACGGCATAGATAAATCCTTCTGCATCATGGATTAATTTCTTCTGGCGCTCGATTCCTGTGGTTAAGCTCACTAGCGGCACCAAAGCGATGTCTTTATCCACTAAGAGAGGCTCTACCAGATCTGCATGCTCATGAGGAAGATCCGGAATAATCACTCCCTTGACCGCTGTTCCTTCTACATCTCTAAAGAAGTTTTCGAGCCCATATTGGAACAAGGGGTTGAAATAGGTCATGATGACCAAAGGAACACTTGTCTCCAGACGCTGGATCGTTTGCACCAGTTCCTCTGTCGTCGTCCCATGGGCTAAACTTCGTAGTCCCGCCTCTTCAATCACAGGGCCATCTGCCACCGGATCCGAAAAAGGAATGCCAACCTCAATAGCTGAGACACCAAGCTCCTCCAAAAATTGGATGGTTTCCTGCAAACCTGCCAAGCCTTTTTCATGATCTCCTGCCATAATATAAGGAACAAAGATCCCTTGCTGCTGGTCTTTCAGCTTTTGTAAATGCTCTGTTAAGGTCTTTCCCATCTTACTCTCCTCTCTCTTGTTCTAGGCGGTCTTTGACTTGTACCACATCTTTATCCCCACGACCTGATAAGCAAACGATCATGGATTTTTCAGGCCCCATCTCCTTAGCCAATTTCACCGCATAGGCGATAGCATGGCTCGATTCCAGAGCTGGAATGATTCCTTCTACTTTCGAAAGCAATTGAAAGGCTTCTAGGGCTTCTTTGTCTGTCACTGGCACATAGGTTGCCCGCTTGATTTCATGGAAATAAGAATGCTCCGGCCCAATTCCTGGATAATCGAGACCTGCTGAAATCGAGAAGGCTTCTAAAATCTGTCCATGGGCATCCTGTAAAACATCCATCAAGGCACCGTGAAGGACTCCCGGACGTCCCTTGGTCAAGGTTGCTGCATGCTGGTCTGTATCCACTCCAAGCCCAGCAGCCTCTGCCCCATACATGGCAACAGAGGTATCCTCAACAAAAGGATAAAAGAGCCCAATAGCGTTCGATCCGCCTCCTACACAGGCTAGGACGGCATCTGGCAGCGCACCGTCATTTTGCTCTGCAAATTGGCGTTTGGCTTCTCGGCCAATGACACTTTGAAAATTACGGACAATTTCTGGGAATGGGTGAGGTCCTAGAGCAGAACCCATGATATAGTGGGTATCCTCCACATTTGCTACCCAGGCTCTAAGGGCAGCATTGACCGCATCCTTGAGAACACGTGACCCATCTGTTACTGATTGAACCTTGGCGCCCAATAACTCCATCCGAAAGACATTGAGGGCTTGGCGTTTGACATCTTCTTCCCCCATGTAGATGGTACATTCCATATCAAATAAAGCAGCTGCCGTTGCCGTTGCAACACCGTGCTGTCCGGCCCCTGTTTCTGCGATGATCTTCTTTTTGCCCATCCGATGTGCCAATAAAACTTGTCCTAGGGCATTATTAATTTTATGAGCCCCTGTGTGGTTGAGGTCTTCTCTTTTAAGAAAGATCTTGGCTCCACCGACGTACTTGGTAAGATTTTTAGCGTAATAGAGCGGTGTTTCCCGACCGACATATTGTTTCAGAAGCTGATCCAATTCTGCTTGAAAAGAAGGATCTGCTTGACTTTCTCTGTAGGCTTCTTCTAATTCTAAAACTGCTGTCATCAAGGTTTCAGGGACAAATCGTCCCCCGAACCGCCCGTAAAATCCGTTTTTATCTGGTTGTTTATATGCCATGCTTGACCCTTTCTATAAATCGTTTTATCTTTTCTTGATCTTTTTTTCCATTTGTCTCGACCCCACTGGATACATCCACCGCATAAGGATGAAAGAAGCGAATGGCATCTGCTACATTGTCTTCCGTCAAGCCTCCTGCAATAAAGAAGGGCTTTGTGAAATTTTGGGTTTCGAGCTTTTGCCAGTCAAAAGTCTGCCCACTTCCTGCTACAGGAGCATCAAAGAGCAGATAATCGCCACTGGTCTCAGAAAGAGCTGTATCTTTCCCCACTTGAACAGCGCGAATCGTTTGTTGGGGAAACTCTTGCAAGATGGTTTCATCCATCGGCCCATGCACTTGTATCAGGTCCAAGCCCACAACTTGGCAAGCTTGCTCCACTTCTTCTCTTTGTGGTGATACAAAAACACCGACTTTTTGAACCCCCTTTGGAATCCCTGTAGCCAACTGCCGAGCTTGTTCCAACGTGACTTGCCGTTTGCTTGGTGCAAAGACAAAACCAATGTAGTCCGCACCGGCTTCAACAGCGGTCTTCACGGCTTCCGGAGTGGACAATCCGCAAATTTTAACCTTTGTCAATCTGCAACTCCTTTACTTTTTCAGCCACATTGTCTGCCTTCATGAGGGCTGTCCCAACGAGAATGCCATTAAAATAAGGAGCCAGCATACGCGCATCTGCTGCTGTGAAAATAGCAGACTCCGAGATGTAAACCGGTTCTTGTTCAAAGCTTGTCGCCAATTCAAGGCTAGTATGAAGATCTGTCTCAAAGGTCACCAAGTTGCGATTATTGACCCCTATGATCTGAGCCCCAATCCGGTGAGCGACCTCTAGTTCTGTCAGATTATGGGTCTCCACCAAGACCTCCAGGCCAAGATGGGTCGCAAACTCATAGAGCTCCTTCAGACGAGCCTCTGGTAAGGCTGCAACTATCAACAAGATCACGGTCGCCCCTGCGTTTCGCGCCCGAATCACTTATTTTTCATCCACAATAAAATCTTTGTTGAGGGTGGGGATACGTACTTGACTAGATATTTCCCGGAGATACTCGATACTGCCCTTGAAAAACACTTCATCGGTCAAGACAGAAATCATCACGGCCCCATTTTCTTCGTAAGTCTTAGCCTGCGCGACGATATCCACATCGACATGAATATCTCCCAGACTCGGGCTAGCCTTTTTCACTTCCGCAATGACCTGAAGCTTTTCTGGATGACTCTTTAGGTAATCATACAGGCGGTAGGTCTCGCGCAAAGGTTGGAGTTCCTCTTCTTTCATCGCAGCCACTTCACGCGCCTTTTCCTTTAGAATCTTTGGCAAGAATTCTTGACTCATTTTTGATACTCCTGTAATAATCTCAATTTCTCAAGGGCAGCCCCACTGGCAATCACTTCACGTGCCAAGGCAATCCCCTCCTTGATAGAATCTACTTTGCCGTTGGCATAAAAACCAAGGCCAGCATTCAAGACAGTCACCTCTAAGAAGGGACTCGCTTCATTCTTCAAGACACTGAGCAAAATTTCTGCATTGCGTTTAGCGTCTCCACCACGTACTTGATCAATTTCGATGCGCTCCATTCCCATATCTTCTGGTTGAAAGCTGGATAAGGTAACCTGTCCATTTTCCAAAATAGCGAGCTGGGTTTCTCCATCAAGGCCTGCCTCGTCCAAACCTTGTGGGCCACTCACCACCACTGCGCGTTTCCGACCCAAATTCTTTAGAATCTCTGCCGTACTTTC
>ERZ772904.657-NODE-657-length-10022-cov-3.73733_pt1 | contig 10022 bp, 9 predicted proteins | sample MGYA00512122_ERZ772904 | MGnify/ENA primary metagenome ERZ772904 (study PRJEB29015, sample SAMEA2738104) | human oral metagenome | biome: human oral; feature: human-associated habitat; material: saliva | place: China | collected 2269 ... | reverse complement strand
GATAGCAAGTTCTACCTCCGTCCAATCCATCGTTCTCGTTTCAATAAACTGAATCTCTGGTGCATTCCCAGGAGTAATTTCAACTAGCAGAGCTCCCTTTGGACCACTCTCTTTACGGTCCGCTCCTTGAGTCGTACCGCTATACCACGCACAAGGCTGGCTAGAGACTTCTTGGCAGGTATGAATATGCCCAAGCGCCCAATAGTTATAGCCTTTTTCTCTTAGTTCAGGAATCGAAAATGGTGCATAACGACCTTGTGCAGTCGTCAGTTCTCCATGCAATACCCCAATATGAATATCACAGTTGGCACTCTTAACAGGATACTCTTGAACTTTTCTGGTAGCTACAACTGGAACCTCATAACTAAACCCACTAAAGGCTACACGTTCTCCGTTTCTCGTCTCCACTTCAATCGTTTCAACGGCACTCCCAAAAGTATAAATATGCTCCCCAGAAACGTATGAAGTGCCCGCATCATGATTTCCAAGCGCTACAACGACGGGAATTCCAAATGGCGCCAGGCGATTCAACTGACTCTGTAAGAACAATTTTTCTTTGACGAAGGTACGAGAACTATCCAGCAAGTCCCCAGCCAACACAAGCGCATCGACTTCTTCTTCAATTGCCACATCAATGACTCTTTCAAAGGCATCAAACGCCGCCTGCTTTAGCTCTCTTGCGATATCTTTATGGGTCTTCCCGACACCTGCGTACGTAACCCCTAGATGGACGTCGGCTGCGTGGATGAATTTCACCATACGTTGCTCCTTTCTTTTCTTCAAAAAAAGCATATTTTCCTGAACCGTCTGTTGTGCGTTCAAAGAAAATATGCTTTGGATCGATTCTTAATAAAACCGTTTAAAATTAATTATTTTGCGCTATAAAGCTCTTGTAATGGATTTGTGATGATACGGTTGATGTCTTGCATAATCGTATTCAAACGTTGCTCAGCTTCCATTAATGCTTTAATATGCTCATTTTCAGACACTTTTTGTCCTAATTCTTGTGCTTTTTGAATATCTTCTTCAGTGATTTCTTGTCCTGAGAATTGTTTTTGTTGTAACTCGACATTCACTGTACGGAATTCTTCAAATAAAGCTCTTGCTGTTTCGTCAGCATAAATCGCTTCGAAGCTTTCCTTTACTGTTTTGAATTCTTGTAATTCGCGTAAGTCGCGTTCTAATTGATTGGCTGTATCATAAATATTACTCATATTTCTTCCTCCTTAAAATACTCTTTTATTATACCATATTTTGCATGGTTAAACTATCAATACGTACGTACGTTCGCATCATCGATTTCTGAATTTATCCCAGAGGTTTTTACCCCATTCTTGGATTTGATTCCAAACTTGTTCGCCAGCTTTTTGAGCGTCTTTGATAAATTGATCGACACCGTTATTCGTATTGTTGTTTTGATTATTTTGTTTTGTCTTCACGGCTTCTACATTAAATGGAGTATTCGCGGTGAATTGAAGCAACCCTTCCATCTCTAGTTTAAAGAGCGGCCCTACTCCTTCACGGCTAGAAGCTGATAAAGAGTAGTTTCCTGATTGGTCATATCCCATCCAAGTTGCGACAACAACGTCTGGTGTATATCCAATCATCCATTGGTCACGAGAACCATTGTCATTATTGATAGCTTCGGTTGTCCCTGTCTTACCTGCAATCGTCTTACCAGCTGGTGAAAATGGTGCGCCAAGACCTTCTGAACCGTACACGGTTAACAGCATACTTGTCATCTTCTTAGCGACTTCTTCCGTTGTTACACGGTTTTCCTTCACGGCTGTGTTATCTACAACGACTTTCCCATTTGCATCCACAATTTTTGTCACAAAACGCGGTTGCACACGAACGCCTTTATTGGCAAAGGCTGTATAGGCAGAGGCCATTTGCTCTGGAGAAACCCCTTTGGTAAGTCCTCCAAGGGCAATCCCTAAGTACTCGTCACCTGGGTCTGTTTCGATTCCAAACTGATGAACCTTCTCGATTCCTTTCTTCAATCCGATTTTATCGAGTAACCATACAGCAGGAGCATTCCAACTGTGGTTCAAGGCTTCCGTCATCGTCACAGTTCCTTGATACTGTTTATTCCAGTTCTCAGGCGTATATTTATCTGAACCATACGAACGTTTCTCGTCCACTAGAACAGAATTAGGTTGATATCCTTCTTCAAGAGCCGAAGTATATACGGCTAATGGTTTGAATGTTGACCCTGGTTGCGCCTGAAGCTGTGTTGCACGGTTAAATCCACGGAAAGTATGTTTCTCGTTAGTACGTCCACCCACTGTCGCAAGGACATCTCCAGTTTCCGGATTCATGGCAATTGAAGCTGCTTGGGCAATCGTGCCGTCACTAGCTTTCGGGAATAACCAACTGTTTGAGAAGGTTTCTTCCATATCCGCTTGCATATTTTGGTCTAGCCCTGTGTAGATTTTGTAACCTTTGTTCAGCAAGTCTTCTTCACTGATTCCGTATTTCGTTGTAATTTCATTAATTACCGCATCGAAATAATACGGATATTTATAACGCGCATTCGCTTCATACGTATCGGTTACGGTAATCACTTCAGCAGCTGCTTTATCGGCTTCTTCTTGCGTAATTTTACCATTATCGACCATCAACTGTAGGACAGTCGCACGGCGTTTCACCGTCGATTCCATATCGTCAATCGGATTGTACACATTCGGTGCTTTTAAGCTACCTGTAAGAACAGCCGCTTCACTGATGGTTAAATCCTTGGCGCTCTTTCCGAAATAACGAAGCGACGCATTTTCAATTCCGTACGCCCCATTTCCGAAATAGGCATTATTCAAATACATCTCCAAAATTTGGTCTTTGGAATATTTCTTCTCCAACTCGAAACTCAAGAAGAGCTCTTTCGCTTTTCGCATAAACGATTGTTCCTGAGTTAAGAAAGCATTCTTGGCTAATTGTTGCGTAATGGTACTTCCTCCACCCGTCACTCGGCCACGGTTCATTAACAGGCCAAATGTCGCACGAAGCAGCCCCATCGGATCGAATCCATGGTGGTCATAGAAACGTTTATCCTCTGTGGAAACAAGCGCGTTAATCATATTCGGAGAAATCTGGTCTATGGTTAGAAATTCCCCTTTATTGATATTCAAGACGCCGGCTTCTTGGTTATTTCGGTCATATACTTCCGTCACTTGGACCATCCCAGCACGTAAGCCACTCACATCAGTTGTCTTTGCGGAATAAACTAAAAATCCCGTAAATAGTGTGACTACCGTTAGCATCATCGCTAGAAGTAGCTTCGTTACATGAAATTTTCTCCAAAAGCGACGAATCGCCATCATGATTTTATGATTCCAAATACTCTTTATAATGGATTGTTTTTTTGGTTCTTCAGTATGACGATGCTCGAGTTCAGTGTCTTGTTCGACTTCGAGAGTTTCTTCGTCATGATTCTGATTGTTAAATTCTTCGTTCATTACAATCCTCCTTTTAAATTGAGTCTATTATACTGTACCATAAAACCCTCTAAAACCACATAAAAACTGCACACCTTTACGAAAAATTAAACGATAAATAGAAATAACAATAAAGAGAAAGTAAGGCGTAAATGATTCCTTTGAAACCTTACAGATATCTTCATAATTACGGTAACGTTGCACCGGTTCGAGCCTTAAAAGTCTCTCACCTTTAAATCCTCAAAGCAGGCGTACGGAATAAAATTCCTACGCCTGCTTATTCGTTTTAATGCGAAGCCACGTTACTGTAATGATAGAATCTGTAAGTTTCTAGTCATCATTTACGTTTTCAACTGCACTTTAGTTTTTACGAATAATCTTTAATTTTTTGACACAAAAATAAAAATGCACGTTATAAGGTTTAACCAATATAAGGTATAACTTATATTAGTTAAAAGTAGTATTGCTTGTTTTTATTGTTGTATCAACGAAAAGTGGAATTCCTTTGATTTTTATGCGCAAAAAAAAGAGAGGTTTCCCTCTCTTTGGTTATTCGTTGTTAAACTGCAAAAAGTCTTTCTAAGTCTTCGTGAGTAAATGGTTGGCCGTCTGGTTCGTCCACACGTTCAATCGTTGCGCCTAATGCACGTAATTTTTGATGGAATTCAAAGTATCCACGGTCTAAGAATTGTAAGTCTGTCACACGTGTATATCCTTTTGCGACCATTCCAGCGATAATTAACGCAGCCGCAGCACGTAAGTCTGTTGCACGTACTTCAGCTCCTGATAATACTGAGGCACCACTCATCACAGCTGTATGTGAGTCAATACGGAATTGTGCACCCATACGACGCATTTCTTCTAAGTGATTGAAACGGTTCTCGAACACAGTTTCCGTTATTGTGCTTGTACCAGTTGCTAATAATTGTGCAATCGTCATTTGCGCTTGCATATCTGTTGGGAACCCTGGGTGAGGCAAAGTCTTCACGTCAGTTGGTTTCAACTCACCTGGACCGATAACGCGGATTCCGTCTTCTTCTTCGATAAATTGAACACCCATTTCGCCTAATTTAGAAATTAATGGTTGGTTGTGTTCTGCAATCGCATCTTCGATAAACACGTCGCCTTTTGTAACGGCAGCGGCTACCATAAATGTACCAGCTTCGATACGGTCAGGGATAATTGAGTGAATGGTTCCATCCAAACGTTCTACCCCTTCAATACGCATGTTTTCTGTTCCAGCACCGACAATTTTCGCACCCATTTTGTTTAAGATATTTGCTAAGTCAACGATTTCTGGTTCACGCGCTACGTTTTCGAGGTATGTTGTTCCTTTTGCTAAAGTCGCAGCCATCATAATGTTTTGAGTAGCTCCAACAGATGGGAAATCTAAGTAAATACGAGCGCCATGAAGTTCATCTGCATGTGCTTCGATATAGCCTTCTGTTTGAACGATTGTCGCACCCATTGCTTCGAATCCTTTTAAGTGAAGGTCGATTGGACGACTACCGATAGCACATCCACCAGGCATCGCAACACGCGCATGTCCAAAACGTGCTAATAATGGCCCCATTACAACGATTGACGCACGCATTTTACTTACGTATTCGAAAGCTGCAGTTGTTGTAATATCTTTTGTGGCATTTAAAGTAATGGCCTTTTCTTCTTCGTCAAATGTACTTAAGACGTTTAAGCTGCCCAACACGTTTAACATCATATGTACGTCTGATAAGTTCGGTACATTTGTTAAATGAGTAACGCCTTTATCTGCTAAAATACTAGCTGCTAAAATCGGTAATACCGCGTTTTTAGCTCCTTCTACTTTTACTGTTCCCTGAAGACGTGTATCGCCACCGCGCACGATCATCTTATCCATTAAATAACCTCCAAAAACTCTCTATCCATCTACTGTAATATCAATTGAATGTACTGATTTAAATAATCTGATAAATCGAATATGACTTTAGCTATACTAGCACCCATCCAAATAGCGATGAGTAAAAAGAGGATACGGGCTTCCTGAACGCGGCCTTTCCTGAGAATTTTCTCGATTTGAATGCCTTGCAACGCCCAATAACTTAGCATGATAAAAGCAAGAACCAATGTGATTCGAATGATAAAAGCAAGAACCAATGTGATTCGAATGATTAATGTTACTTGAATCATACCTACTCCTCCAGTCATATACTGCCTTTCTATACTACCATATTTGACCATTAAAAAAAAGCAGGAGATATCCTCCTGCCTACCCAATTAAGTAAAAGCATCCTAGTCTAATAAGTGCGGCTAAAATCAGGCTTAAAAATAATATTATTTTAGAGTCTTGAATGAATATCGCTAGTAGAGTCATCCCTAAAAACAGAATAGGGATTGAACCTAATACTAGAGGATGAATCCCTCCAATTTCGAAAAGTAAAATTGCCTTGATGCAGAACATTAAAAATACAGAAGGCCACATCATCCTCACTAATATTCGTCCTATAAACACTCGACTTCGGCTTCGAACCAGTATCAAAAGTCGCATGCTCTCATACTCATTAATAAAATACATCAAAATAAGAACTTCCATTACCATTAAGAAAACACTTAAAAGATGGCCAAAAAGAAAGGTAACGGGTATAAAACTGAAGTGAGCCTCGATAAAAAACGACGGTAATGGATGATATAAATTCCATACTAACAACAAGCCCAAAATATAGAGAATCCACTCTCGAATGGGAAATAACTGTTTCATTGAAGAATCAGCTTCCCTTCTTCCATCAAATATTCCTTATCAAACTGTAATTCGGCCAAATTATCATGAGCAGCAATCACAATCGATTTCCCTTCTTCGTGAAGCTGTTGGACTAGTTGATGAAACTGCTCTAGTGATTTTTTATCTAGACCTCGAGTTGGCTCGTCTAATAAAATTAAATTTTGATCCTCCATCACAGCTTGAATAATCCCCATTTTCTGACGCATTCCAACGGAGTATTTTTTCACGTGAACTTTACTATCAAAATCTAAATCGAAATTATTCACTAATTCTCTTATTTTCGATTCATTGTAATTTTTATTGATAGAGGCTAAAAATTTAAGATTCGTTTTTAAACTACTTTCTTCCATAAACGCTGGATTCTCAATCAAAGCTCCAATTCGTACATCACTATCTACAACAATTTCACCTTTATCCGGCTCCAAAATATCACAAAAAAGTTTAAATAAAGTAGACTTTCCGCATCCATTAGATCCTACAATATGAATAAGCTCTCCTTGTTCAATTTTGAAATCGACGTCTTCTAAAATCACTTGAAACCCAAATTTTTTGGATACATTTTTTAGTTCTAACATGAGTACCTCCCCTTCACACTGGTAATAGATAGAATATCGTAAAATAAGATGTTAATGAAAATAGGATAGAACCAATAATAGCCATATTTCTATTACACCCAATAGAAATCGTATAGATGATTAATCCCGAACAGATTAAATACACGCTTTTTAATAGAGCAAATATCAGCATCTGTTTTGAAAATGGTTGTCCATTCATCATTTGGAATAGTAACGCTAAGGAAAATTGAGCAACATAATAACAAACAACTGAAACTAACACTGTTCCCAATTGATAAAATTGATAGTTTTTCTCTCCAACTCTTTGAATGAGAAGGTAACGGATATGATGTCGTCTCCAAATGACAACCCCTAGCAAAACTAATAATAAGGTGTCTGAGAAATAGGCTGTAAAATGGGAAGACAATAGGTCCAGTATTAAATCACCGGCAATTTGCCCTTTTAAAACAAAAGAGATTCCTGAAAAAATCGATAATCCATACACCCATTGTTGTCTTTTCCCTCTGAGGAGCTCATTCATTAATATCCCTCCTTCAAATCCATCTTTCTTCTGATAATTAATAGGAGAATCGTCAAAAGACTATAAAATATCGCAGGATATACAAAAATAACCCAGGCTGAATGAGAAATAGTTTCTCCTAATAATGTGTACATTCCTGGTTGAATGAGTGATAAAACACAAATTGAATAGCCGATAATCGGGGAAATTCCACCTATAACCATTGCTAATAAAAGCGATATAATCACTAATAACAATCCACTGCATAAATAAATGATATATCGTTTTAGGAACAATCCAACTGAAAAAACAAATGAATAGAAAATGGCGTATCCTAAGGGGATTATTACTATCGTACAGATTAAATTAATAAAACTATTTGTCGAGAAGTTAATCGTGAAAGACCACGTCAAATAAGGACTACTCTCTTCGAAAATAAATGGTGAGTAAAATAAATGAACTAATATCGCCTGAAGGAACATTTTCACTAAGAAAACAAAATAGATTATGATAAAGTTCGTTTTAAATTGTTTTGATATAAGTGGTGAAAAGAATGTTTTTTTATGTTGTAATCTCACAGATTGTAAATAGTCATAGTGCGTTATCCTTTGTCTGATACATTCATGTGAAAAGAATAAAGGTGGAATCATGAATGCCACAAAACCATATACAGCGTCCAATATCTGAATGGAGCTGAATATAATTTCATAAAACAGTGGTATTCCTCCCTCTGCTCCTCCAAAATGTCCCGTAGACAGATGATAATGAATATAGTTTAGAATCATAATGATGGAAAGTATCCAATAGAAAATGATTGAAAACATTGACCATTTATTTTTATAAAATATCATTTTTTTCACCACCCATATCTTTATCTTTTAAAAGCAACCTTGTTTCCGCTTTCATTATACTCCTCTTATTTATATTCAACAATACAAACTTGTGAAAAAAAACACTTTTATTCGTATAAATTCTCTATTTTTGACACTTAAACGAAAAAAGAAAATTTATGCTATACTAATACCAAAGTGAGGGGAAAGAATGTTAGAGAGATATAAAACGATAAAAGAGGCTGGAACGAATGAAATCGAGATTAAGGGGTCTCGTTTTATTGCACATTTTCAGCGAGTAACGAGTGAAGAACAAGCGCTCGAATTTATCCAAGCCATCAAAAAGGAACACTGGAAAGCAACGCATAACTGCTCTGCTTTTCTCATTGGGGAAAACGACCAAGTGCAGCGTGCGATGGATGACGGTGAGCCAAGTGGTACCGCAGGTGTTCCAATGCTAGAAGTACTTAAGAAAAATGAATTAAAGGATGTCGCGGTTGTGGTGACGCGTTATTTTGGTGGAACAAAGCTTGGCGCTGGAGGCCTCGTTCGTGCGTATTCCGGGGCTGTAAGCGAAGGGTTGAAAGCCATTGGAATCATCGAATGCCGACTCGAAGACCAACTTGCCCTCACCTTTGATTACGCACATGTGGGAAAAGTGGAATATTATTGTCAGACGCAAAATATTCCCATCGTCGATAAAGTCTTCCTCAATAATGTTCAATTCACCTGTAGCCTCCCTGTTCAAGAGGTCGAAGCTTTCCAAGAAGCCATCATTGAGCTCTTACAAAACCAAGTGGAGTTTGAGAGTCTTGGAGAAATGTATACAGAATATCCAGTCGAATAAAATAAGAGGTCTATTCATTCGAATAGACCTCTTTTTCTTATGTTTTACATTCGAGGATGGATGGACAGAGAAGCTGTGAGAGTATTTAGCTTCTCCCCCTTCCAATTCCTACACTAGCGGAAACGTTAAGGGCACGGGTCTCAACGTTTCACTTAAAAGAGAAGATTATCAATATCATTTTGCGATAATAGAAGATCCATTTTCGCAAGGCTTGAATAACGGTTCATCGTTGGCAATTCATCCAAGATAACAATATCCGTTCCAAGTCGTTTTAAGAGCTGATCGACCATATTCGAGAGTCTCATGGCAAATGGTCCACTTGTAATAAAGCGAAGCGGCACAGCCTCCATCATCATAATGAGTTCTAAAATATAATTCTGAATCGCTTTTGTATCTAAATCTGTTTCCTGTAAGAAGATGATTTCACGCTCATCGGCAATCGCCAGCATAAACGCACCTGTCTTATAAAATCCCATGGCCGCAATTGGCGACAATGTCAACTGGATTTCAAAGCTTTCTGATAAGATGCCTTGAATCGCCTTTTTTGCACGTAAGAGCGAGAAATCACTGACCGCAATGGGTTCAGGTTTCACTTGGAAGAACGGCTTCAATTCTGCAATCTTATCGAAACTGATTTCCTTACGCGTGATATCAAGCGACTTTACAGCCTTTGTTTTTTGATTATATTCGAGAACAGCATAGCAATCCGCGTCTTCTTGATCGAGAATACTAGCAGCCTTCAAGAGCTCCTTCCAGTTGCCCTCTTGCAAGAGAATATCACTCACACGTAGCACAAACTGGACTTCTGATTTCTTAAGGTCTGCGAATAAATCAAATGGTTCATTGAAACTCGAAATCATCGGCAATTCTCTGGCCCCTTTTACAGGATACCCCTTTTGCTTCAAGTATTCGATTTCCTCTTCATCAAAATCCGCACGTTTTGAAAACTGAATTTCGATGCCCTTTCTAAACCAAAACGCTTCAGTCCGTTCCTCTCCGACCACCTCATCCGACATAGTTACCAGTCGTTCTGAGAGTCTATAACGAACCAGTTCTTCTTCGTTTTTGAAGAATAATAAACG
>ERZ772904.655-NODE-655-length-10033-cov-4.43405_pt1 | contig 10033 bp, 10 predicted proteins | sample MGYA00512122_ERZ772904 | MGnify/ENA primary metagenome ERZ772904 (study PRJEB29015, sample SAMEA2738104) | human oral metagenome | biome: human oral; feature: human-associated habitat; material: saliva | place: China | collected 2269 ... | reverse complement strand
TTCTGCACTTACATTAGAGCTCTCCAATCTTGCACGTACACTCGGAATACATCCCGCAGGTATCTTAGAAGAAAGCAATACCAATATGCTATTAAGTTGTTCTGATTCCATAATATTTACATGAGGTTGAATAGTTAATACATTAATCCATTTAAGGAGGGAAGTCTTATATCTCCACTATATCTTTAAGATGTTCCTTACAATAAACCAAATAAAGAAGAGAATTATATACAACCATATAAGCCGCTTATCTTCTATTATCTTGGTCAGACTATCCTTAGCCTGCCCTTGTGGGAGCAAGGCACGGACACCAAACGACAAGATGTATGGTCCAGAAAACAGTAGAAAATAGTTATAATGAATTGCTTCTGAGTAATGCCCTTGCAATAGAGCATGCAATGCACGCTGTATACCACACCCAGGACACTGCAACCCTGTTGCGAGCTTAAATGGACATTTAGGCGTCCATAACGTCGTAACAGGGTTATAGAAATAATATAGAGTTAATAGGAAGGCTACCAAACAAAGCCAACCTATAGACTTTACACTACCTTTCAAGATTTAATGAGCGCCAGAGAGTGACCCAAGAGCTGCCAAACCACCGCAGAAAACAAGGTAAAGAATAGAAACTATCGCACCTCCAACAATACCGATAATACTCCACTTCTTAGCATCATTAGCTGCTAAATTAGCTTCATCGTATTGCTTCATCGCATAGTAATCATTCACTTTCATAGCGCGAATAATCGCATAAATACCTGCTGGCAAACAGCAGCATACAGTTGTGAAAATCGCAAGAGCCAAATAGTTATTTGGCCTAGGAGTATTCATTTCTTCCATAACTTTTTTGGGTCGACTCCCCATGGACTTTATTTTATTGTTTATTATTGAACCACATTGCTAATACGATGGGGAAGTCTTGATAATCATCGCTTCACAGATGGGCCACAGTTTTTGCTTTATTTCTTTATTGTGGACAAATTTAAGTATTTTCGAGTAAATACACAAGCACAAAAAAGAATAATCCTCTTATAGAAAACAAATATATTACATTTTAAGTAAAAATAACATCTAATTATTAATATTCTACCGTCTTACTCATTTATGTGAAAGCCTATATATACAAGGATATTTGGATCTTGCACCGCTTAAGCGTTTCTCATCAAGGCTAACAAGCCCCTTCTCAGATAGAGGACATAAATTTATGACACAGACGACACCTACAAAAAATAATCGGGCCAGAATCTATATAGACTCTAACCCGACTTCTTTTTTATATTCTCCCAATTAATCTTTCTTTCAAACTACTTGCGTAGTTATAGGTCTGAACCATTCTTTATGCCAGACAGTTCGCACGACCTATATTATATTCACTAATGCCATGTGTCAAATAATGAACTAACTTACGCATAAAACTCATATTCTTTACTTTCTTCATCATAATGTTTCCTTTCTTTACTCTGAGTTATACAATCTTTTTTTTGTGTTCCCTACTGAGACTGAAGCCCTTTCAGTGGCAACCTCTTGTTATCCTTATGAGGTGCCGTTTGTGTTGTTTTGTGCTTGCAAAGTTAGTACACTTTCCAATATCTGACAAAGAAAACTTGCTTTTTCAAGCTGTTTTTTCATCAATAATTGACTGACGTCAATGCTATTGACACGTATCAAACGACCTAATTGATTTACATCAACGATTTGAATTGACGTATATCAATTTACCAAGCCACCATGATTATGAAAAGGAGTTTCTACCCATAAACAAAGTGATAGAACTTGCAAAAGTAAAACAGAACCTCTCCGTATTTGCTTACATTAGTTACGTAATTAGGCTGTATGAGGTAAGTTATATTCCGACAACGTAGAGTATCACTTTGAAGCGTAGCCTACTATTTCCTTAAGGAACGGCTGTTTTATGTAACAATTAATTTCTTATTTTACAAATAAATGTTATCTTTGCAACGAGAAGAACTTTAGCGTTTGTATAAACGTTGAGGTAGATATGCCTCATCAGAATAGAGGCCAACCTAAATAATAGAATTATCTAATTATTAAACTTAATATATTAAAGACTATGAATCGTAACTTTCTTTTAGCATCATCGCTATTCTTATTTCTATCATTGATGTCCTGTAATGCGCAGCGCAATAAGGGACTTTGTTGTGGACATAAACCTGACTCAGCTGCAATAGTACTAAACAATCAGGCAGTAAACGCATATACATATCGGTCGAACTCACCTGACTCCGTGAAAAAGGCGTTGACCCTACTCGACAATGCTATAGCAAAGGATCCTGACTACCAACTGGCTTACGCAAACAAGGCGAATTACCTCAATGATCAAGGCAATGTTACGCAGGCATTAGAGACGCTAAATGCTTACCTCAAGCGTAACCCAACAGAGCCTTACACACTTCTTGGTGCAGGTATGTTCTATGAGAAGATGGGAAACAAGAAGGAGGCAATGGACTACTACAAGCGTGCTGAAGAAAACTTCAAGAGACTCTACGAGGAAGATCATAACAGTGCACACGAGATAAACCGCTATTTCGCTATCATGTTGATAGAGGGACCTAAGAGGATTAAGGCTCTGTATGAGGCTGAGAGAGACCGCCTTGCTTCAGACGAAGAGAATCGTAAAGCGAATGATACCTTTGTGATGACTATTATTGAAACTCCACGTGAGGAGCTTATAAAGTAGACAGTTATAGTATTTTTCAAGGGTAGTGACAGATAGACGAGTAACAAGTTTAACACGTCAGAAACTAAGTAAACAATAAATAAAAAATTATGCTACTGCTTAAAGGGAAATGGTAGAGAGGAAAAGAGAAGATGAGCTTATCTCCCATAACAAAGCAAGATAAAGGGGGGATGAAACGCTAAATGTACAGACTGAAATTGTAGGAGAATTTCGGTAATCATTCCTTTCTCTGCTCAACCATAGGCTGAACAGAAAACAAGAAGAGGCCTAACTGCATTCGAGAACATGCCCTTCTTGCACGTTGAAGACGCCCTTCTTGAGGCAAGAAGGGCGTCTTCTTTATGCGTATTGGTAACATATTGATTTATTGAAGGTTACAAACGCAAATATAGAGGATTTCACACTCCTACTTTGAAAGAATATAGTTCGAGTCAATGTGATGATATTTTACGATTTTACTGACTTTTCTTAGATATGGAATGATTACTGAGGTTCTTTATAGAAGAGGTGTTCCTCCACAGCTGCCATCAGACACAAAAGAGTCAGAAAACAGACACATAGGTTAAATGAGATGCCTAAAACGTCACTCGAAAAAGACGGATGAACCATAAAAAAGGGACTGGAAAGCGGTTTATCACATTTTCTTTTCTTATCTTTGCAGTATGAACACGAACGAAAATCATAGCTTCCGATTGCCTGCTGAGTGGGAACCACAAAGCGGGATTATACTGATATGGCCGCATGAGGACACCGACTGGCACCCGTACTTGAACGAGATTACCGAGGTTTATCTACAGATGGCAGACGCTATCACACGTTTTGAACCATTGTTGATTACGGCACGTGATACAGAAAAAGTACATTCCCTATTAGCAGAAAGGCTGACTGAAGGACAGATGAAGCGTGTGACGCTCTTTGCTTGTGACAACAATGACACATGGGCACGCGACGTTGCACCCATCTCACTCGTATCAGGCAAGGGACCAAAAGGTAGCTTACAAGCACTTCGCCTACTCGACTTTTGTTTCAACGGATGGGGCGAGAAGTTCGCAGCAGAAAAGGACAATAGAATTAACCGCCAACTTTATGAAGCAGGACTCTTACAAGGTGTATTGGAGAACCACAAGGACTTCGTGCTGGAGGGCGGTTCGATAGAGAGCGATGGAGACCGTACACTCTTCACAACAACGGGTTGCCTAATGGCACCACACCGCAACCAACCGCTCACACAAGAGGATATAGACAAACGACTGCGCCTTTTCTTCCCCAATGTTGAGCGGATTGTCTGGTTGGATTATGGTCAGTTGGCAGGTGATGACACCGACGGACATATTGATACCATCGTACGAGTTGCACCCAATCACACCTTATTATATATAGGGTGTGACGACAAAGAAGACGAACACTATGAGGACTTCCGACTTTTGGAGGAACAATTAAAGCAGCTTCGTACAATTGATGGTAACCCTTATCGTCTACTCTGCCTTCCTATGCCTGATGCTATCTATGATGATGGCGAACGCCTACCAGCGACACACGCCAACTTCCTTATCATCAACGGGGCAGTGCTTGTCCCAACCTACAACCAACCCGAAAAGGACAAAGTAGCTTTGGATATAATTCAAGAGGCTTTCCCCGATCGTGAAATCATCGGCATAGACAGCCGTACTATCATAAGACAGCATGGCTCAATACACTGTTTGACGATGCAGCTACCACTAAACGGATAGCCCTACCCGCCTCATTATCGTGACAGTAGGCTATATTATAAGCTTAGAACACAGAACAATAAACATCAACAAGGCAAACACCTTTTTTATGAGAGAACTAAAAATAGGTTTCTTGCAACAGCATAATGTTGCAGACATCAAGAACAATATAGAACGACTGGCAGAGGGTATTACAGACTTAGCACAACGTGGTGCGGAGCTTGTAATCCTTCAAGAGCTACATAACTCACTCTATTTCTGTCAGACAGAAGACGTAAATAAGTTCGACTTAGCCGAGACTATACCGGGTCCATCTACTGGCTTCTATGGTGACTTGGCACGCGAATTGGGTATTGTCATCGTGACATCGCTTTTTGAGAAACGTGCACCGGGACTTTATCATAACACAGCTGTAGTGATAGAGAAGGATGGCAGTATTGCTGGTAAGTATCGTAAGATGCACATTCCAGATGATCCAGCTTACTATGAGAAGTTCTATTTCACACCAGGCGACCTCGGCTTCCATCCTATTGACACGAGTGTGGGTCGTCTTGGTGTACTTGTCTGCTGGGATCAGTGGTATCCTGAAGCAGCTCGCTTGATGGCCTTACAAGGTGCAGACATGCTTATCTATCCTACAGCCATCGGCTATGAAAGCAGTGATACTGACGAGGAGAAACAGCGTCAACGTGAGGCTTGGACAACAGTGATGCGTGGTCATGCTGTTGCCAACGGTTTACCAGTGATCGCTGTAAACCGTGTCGGTCACGAACCTGACCCAAGTGAGCAAACACAAGGTATTCAGTTCTGGGGAAGTAGTTTTGTTGCTGGGCCACAGGGCGAACTACTCTATCGTGCTTGCGACGATGATGAGGAAAGCGTTATCCTCAATATCGACCTCGACCACAGCGAGGATGTGCGTCGTTGGTGGCCTTTCCTGCGTGACAGACGAATAGATGAATATGGAGAGATAACGAAGAGGTTTATTGATTAAAAAACTCCCCTAACCCCTCCAAAGGAGGGGATTATCTAATGGAATAAAGCTCCCCTCAGTCCCTCCTCCCTAACATTTCACTGATGGCAGAGAATTAATAAGGAGAGAACACTTACTTCTATAAGGAAAAGAGCACAAAGCTTATAACAAACATCAGTGTAGCTTACTGATTATATCCATAGATAGAGAAAGAGCCATATCCAAACTCTTACAATGAGTTTAGATATGGCCCTTTTTTATTATTAGGTATGTCCCAACCTTGATTATTGGGTTTTCAATGATAGCTTACAAGATTCACAACGCACCTATCGGGCCATCTTCTGCTTCACATCTTTATACTCACCACACGCAGTGTTCTTGGTGAACAACAATAGTATGGAGGTCTAACAATATTTGAAAATCATACTCTCTTCTTCAGAGATTTATAGGACGCTTTATCCTATTAGTTTGTCATCTCTTTTGGAGAGATAGGAGGGAGGGGACTCTTATATCAATGTCATACCAGCCTCATCACACGCTCTTCTCATATCCTCAGGCCATATACTTGCTTGTATCTCACCGATATGTGCTTTGTGCAACATTATCATACAAAGACGGCTCTGACCGATACCACCACCGATAGACAGTGGCAGTTTGTCAGAAAGCAGCTGCTGATGGAAGAAGAGATGCTCACGTTCTTCCTGTTTCTCTATTGCCAATTGACGGAGTAAAGCAGTCTTGTCCACACGGACACCCATAGACGAGAGTTCAATACTACGTCCTAAGATTGGATACCAAATGAGGATATCACCATTCAAACCCACCTTACCATCTTCAGCAATCGTTGACCAATCATCGTAATCAGCAGCACGACCGTCATGCTTCTCGCCATTGCTTAATCTGCAGCCTATCCCTTCAATAAACACCGCACCATACTTCTTACACACCTCATCCTCACGCTCTTTAGCCGTCATCGTAGGATACATATCTAACAAATCCTGCGCATGAATAAAATGAATCGACTGTGGGAGGAATGGTTCCAACTGAGGATAAGTCTCACAAGCAAGAAACTCTGTACGAAGAATGGCTGCATAGATACGACGAACAACAGTCTCCAGATAATGACGCGTCCTATCGTCTTCGGTGATAACAGCTTCCCAGTCCCACTGGTCAACATAAAGAGAATGAAGGTTGTCCAGCTCCTCATCGGCACGAATAGCATTCATATCTGTATAAATACCATAGCCTGGTTGGATGTCGTAGTCGGCTAATGTCAGCCGTTTCCACTTTGCCAATGAGTGCACCACCTCAGCCTGTGCCTCTCCCAAGTCCTTAATAGGGAAGGATACCGGACGTTCGACACCGTTCAAATCGTCATTGATACCTAAGCCTTTCAGTACGAATAGCGGTGCTGTAACACGACTTAGTCGTAGTTCAGTAGCTAAGTTCTGTTGGAAGAACTCCTTTATCAGTTTTATTCCTAACTCGGTCTGGCGCTTTCCAAGTGCAGCTTTATATCCTTTTGGTTTTATCAGTTGACTCATTATCGTTCCTTTCTATTAATGACTTGACTATTATTTTAATTGCGCACAAAGGTATATATTAATTATCAAACTGCGAAACAAACACCTATCCAATGTTACATAATAATATATTCCGACCACATTTCACAACGTTATGACAGTTTATTAGTCAATTATCTCCTCTCATGTTATTTCTTATCGCCACTGTTAACAAGAACAACCTACCAACCAAAACAACTACTCTGACGATAAAGAGTTGATTACCAAACAGCCACAAAGAGAGGAACACAGGGTTCTCTCTATCAGTAAGGATATTACTAAACCTTCAAAACAACGCATTTATATCAGATACTTTAGTAAGAATGTTTACTGTTCGTTTGGAGTTATGCAAACTTTACTGTATCTTTGCACAGTCATTAGGCTCCGTAGCTTAGCTGAATAGAGCGTCAGATTCCGGTTCTGAAGGTCTTGGGTTTGAATCCCAACGGAGTCACTAAGAATGAAGACTCTCTAATGACATTTAGCCGAATGAGGCCAGAAAAATGTTCTGAAGGTCTTGGGTTTGAATCCCAACGGAGTCACTAAGAATGAAGACTCTCTAATGACATTTAGCCGAATGAGGCCAGAAAAATGTTCTGAAGGTCTTGGGTTTGAATCCCAACGGAGTCACTAAGAATGAAGACTCTCTAATGACATTTAGCCGAATGAGGCCAGAAAAATGTTCTGAAGGTCTTGGGTTTGAATCCCAACGGAGTCAATAAGAAGAGATGACAAAACTCCCAACAGAGTCACTAAGAGAGGAACAAGACGCTTAATGGGGGGACACAGATTGTAACGAAGGATGTATGGTTGTTTACTGTTCATCCTTTTTTTATTCAACCGAGTTAACTAAGAAATAGATTATTCATCCTAAAAGAAAATAGTATGCAAAAGAAGATCAGAATTGGACTACTCCCACGTGTTATCATCGCCATACTGCTTGGATTATTCCTTGGCTATTATCTCCCAGCCCCAGCAGTAAGAGTGTTTCTGACTTTCAATAGTATCTTCAGTCAGTTCCTTGGTTTTATGATACCACTGATTATCATCGGATTGGTGACACCTGCTATTGCTGGTATCGGTAAAGGGGCTGGTAAGCTTCTACTGGCAACAGTAGTTATCGCATACGTAGACACGATTGTTGCAGGTGGACTGTCATACGGAACAGGAACATGGCTATTCCCCTCTATGATAGCCTCTACCGGAGGCGCCATACCACAGATAGAAAAAGCAACAGAGCTAACACCTTACTTTACTATCAATATCCCTGCAATGGTTGATGTGATGAGTAGTTTGGTGTTCTCATTCATCGTCGGACTGGGTATTGCCTACGGTGGTTTGCGCACAATGGAGAACCTATTTAGTGAGTTTAAGAACATTATAGAGAAAGTGATAGAGAAGGCTATCATCCCTCTCCTACCCCTTTATATCTTCGGTGTATTCCTTAGTATGACCCATAATGGACAGGCACGACAAGTACTCATAGTATTCTCACAGATTATCATTGTCATCCTTGTACTACATGTACTCATCCTTGTCTATGAGTTCTGCATTGCGGGTGCTATCGTCAAGCGCAACCCTTTCAGATTACTATGGAACATGCTACCAGCTTATCTGACCGCATTGGGAACGAGCTCATCAGCAGCAACCATCCCTGTGACACTGAAGCAAACAGAAAAGAACGGTGTAAGCAACGAAGTAGCAGGCTTTGTCGTACCGCTTTGTGCCACTATCCACCTCAGTGGTAGTGCGATGAAGATTACAGCTTGTGCCTTAGCCATCTGTCTACTGACAGACCTACCCCACGACCCAGGGCTCTTCATCTACTTTATCCTCATGCTTTCTATCATCATGGTAGCAGCACCAGGAGTACCAGGAGGAGCCATTATGGCGGCTTTAGCACCTTTATCAAGTATCTTAGGCTTTAATGAAGAGGCCCAAGCGTTGATGATAGCTTTGTACATTGCAATGGATAGTTTCGGTACTGCTTGTAACGTGACTGGTGATGGAGCGATTGCTCTTGCCGTCAACAAGTTCTTTGGAAAGAAGAAAGATATGTCTACCCTTTCAAGTGAAATATCATAATACGTAATGCTGTAGGAGATGTTACAAATCTAACCATAATGTTTGAAGAATAAGGAGAGACGACAAGTACTGTTGCTTCTCCCATTCTTATCGGAATGACCCATGTATGATAACGAAGCATATCAACCAAAACAAAAGTTGCTGTCATATCTGTCATTCACAACAAGCATTTAACTAATTAGTTTACAGAAGGTTCCCTCCAAATGTTAAAATGACAGCAAACGAAATTAAAACTAAACATGTAGAATAAGTAGTAATATCCTTATCAGCATAAGAAATACTAAAAAGAAACGACAGAAGTCCTATCATTAGGCATTATCAAAATTAAATAGTATCTTTGCAAATGACAGACTGCAATTAAGCAGTACTGGCTCAGCAAAAGACATACAATTAAATATCAGTAACATCATGGAAATAGTAGAAAGATTTATCAACTACACCAAGTTTGACACACAGTCAGCCGAGGACTCAGAGACAGTGCCAAGTACACCGAAGCAACTGATCTTTGCGAAATACCTCAAGGAGGAACTTGAGCGTGAAGGCATGAAAGATGTTGAGATGGACGAGATGGGTTACATCTATGCCACCCTCCCTGCCAACACCAAGAAGAAGATACCAACAATCGGCTTCATCTCCCACTATGACACAGCACTTGACGCCAGTGGCGCCAATATCAAAGCACGTGTTGTAGAAAACTATGACGGTGGTGACATACAACTGAACCCTAACATGGTCAGCTCTCCACGCATGTTCCCTGAACTTTTAGAGCATAAGGGAGAAGACCTCATCGTAACAGACGGTACGACACTGTTGGGTGCTGACGATAAGGCAGGTATTGCTGAGATAGTACAGGCTATGTGTTTCCTTCGTGACCACGACGAGATAAAACATGGCGACATCCGTATTGCTTTCAACCCAGACGAAGAGATTGGTATGGGTGCACATCATTTTGATGTAGAGAAATTCGGATGTGAATGGGGTTACACCATTGATGGTGGCGACCTCG
>ERZ772904.653-NODE-653-length-10045-cov-7.93824_pt1 | contig 10045 bp, 9 predicted proteins | sample MGYA00512122_ERZ772904 | MGnify/ENA primary metagenome ERZ772904 (study PRJEB29015, sample SAMEA2738104) | human oral metagenome | biome: human oral; feature: human-associated habitat; material: saliva | place: China | collected 2269 ... | reverse complement strand
CCACCGACGGCACTATTGAGGGCGGATGCAACGGTACGATGCGCTTCTACCTGCGTACCGCCGGGCTCGCGGCGCACTCCGGGCGTGCCTGGAAGGGTGAAAACGCGATCCACAAGCTCGCTGGGGCGCTGCGCGTTCTGGAAGAATACGAACCGCAAACCTACGAGGTTGAGGGGCTTGCGTACCGTGAAGGACTCAACGCTGTGCAGGTTTCCGGAGGAGTCGCCGGGAACGTTATTCCCGATGCTGCCGCCCTGCACATTAACTACCGGTTTGCCCCGAATAAGACCCTGGATGAGGCAAAAGCGCACGTCACTGAACTTTTCGACGGCTATGAGCTCGACTTCGTAGACCTTTCTCCGGCGGCGCGGCCCGGATTAGATACCCCGCTGGCGGCATCACTTATCACGGCTGTCGGGCAGGAACCCAAACCCAAATACGGGTGGACAGACGTGGCACGGCTCAGCGAGATCGGTATTCCTGCGGTGAATTTTGGTCCCGGCGATGCGCTCCTCGCTCACACCGACAACGAGCACGTGAGCTTCAGCGCGCTTACCCGCTGCTATACCGATCTGCTTTTTTGGCTGCATACCGAAGTCGACGAAGATTAGCCGATAAACCCTGCACCGATGCAAATACGCACTTTAATATCTGTGCCAGCCGGGCAGGTAGGCTAGACTGAACAGATAGAGTAAATCTATGAGCCGCGATGCGCCGCCCACCCGCTGGATGCATTATTGTATGCAGGCAACGGCGATCAGCAGCTACTTTGGGTACGCCTTAAGGAACGTGCGTGTTTTCTAGGGCAGGCGTATCTGAGGGCTCATAGGACCCGTGAACCGAACCTGAACCGAAAAGGTATCCCATGAACATCCTGATCACACTTCTGGCGGTGGTGGTTCTGATCCTCACCCTGCTGGGAACTTTTGGCCTCACCAGCCAGCGACTATACCCCGGCAAGAAGTTAGCGGCCTATATCGCTCGGGATGGACTAGACGTGTTCGCGGATAAAACGGCACCTCGGGAGTCCGTAAGCGACGAAAGCACCTTGACCTCATCACCGGTTCTACCCCAACATTCCCGATGAACAATCCCTCTGATAAAACTCCCAAACAGCACACCACCGTGCCCTCTATTCCCTGGAGCTCAGCGAACAAACCGGCGTCACAGACTAAGCCTGCCAGCGCATCCAGCCGAGATGAGGATAAAAACCCCTCAAAAACCTCTACCCTCAATGCCGATATCACATGGTTGTATATAGCATCGGGGGAGCGTTTGCGCCGCATGGGCGATGCCTTTCTAAGACTTCCCGCTTGGCTGCAAGTCATGCTCGTTTACGCTTTCAGCCGCGTCTGGGGATTCATTATTTTTTCTGTGGTTGGCAACCAACAGCTGCTTGGTCCCTGGGGCCAGCATCTGGGGTACCTTCCCTTCATTAGCACCTGGGATTCCAGCTGGTATGGGCAGATTGCGCAATCCGGGTACCCGAGTAAGCTGCCCTATGATTCCACCGGAGCGGTGGCGCAAAATCCCTGGGCCTTTTACCCGCTATTCCCCCTGATCGCTGGCGGTATTAACCGGATCACAGGGATCGGTTACTATCCGGTAGCGGCTACAGTGGCGCTCTTGGCTGGGTTCGCTGCCGCATGGGTTATCTACCTGCTCTTCACCACGAGCCTGAATATTGTAGGTTACCGAGACCAATCACATGGCGAAAAGGTGTCCGAGGCAGCGTCGAGCACCGAAGACCCGAAGGATGTAAAAACCTCACGGCACAATCTGGCGCTCTGGGCGGTTGCGGCGGTAGCATTTCTGCCGGTTGCCCCGGTGCTGCAAGTGCCCTATGCCGAATCCTTAAACCTTGCATTCCTCGTTTGGGTTCTGCTGCTGATGATGCGCAAGCAGTATCTGCTCATGATGCCCGTTGCGCTCCTGGCATGCCTGTCCCGCCCGGTTGGGGTGCCCTTGGGTGCCACCGCCGGGCTATGGTGGTTCGCCTGCCTGATTACAGAAGCTAAGGCACAGCAGCAGCGCCGTCAGCGTGGCGAAGACCAAGAAAGGTTCGAGAGCGTTTTCTTACGCAGCCTACCGCAGCTCGGCAGTGCCCTTTTCATCTGCTTCTGCGCGCTCATCTGGCCAATCTACGCCTGGCAAATAACCGGTCGTATTGATGCTTACACCGCCACCGAAACCGCCTGGCGCCAGGGCGATCTTGCACCCGTGGCACCCTGGATTTCTCAGGGTATAGCATACTTCGGGTACTTCACGATCCTCCTGTTCCCGCTCCTGATCGTGGGGTATGCAGCCTTTCTGGCAAGCCCGCTCGTGAAACGGGTTCTCGCAAGTCCTATCATCCTCTGGTGCGCATGCTATGGCGCCTATCTACTGATTTTCCTCAACCCACAGTCTTCAACTTTCCGGCTGCTTCTGCCCCTCTTTCCACTTATGCTTCCTATCGTGGCGATATCCTCTTCGCGCGCCTACCGGTGGCTGCTGATTGGTTCCGGGGCCCTTCTGCAGCTTGTCTGGGTGGGCTGGCTGTGGCATTGGAAGCAACTACCGGGCGGCGGGGACTACCCGCCCTAAACCGAACGCTATACCCAGGCGCATCCCGGCGAGAGCTTACGGCGGGATGCGCATCACATATAGACGATAAAACCGTGCGGCTTAGTGCGAAACACCTCATAAAAGCCTTCATGGCAATTCCCGTCGCACTCAAGATGCTGGTACTCTATATCTTGTGTTTGGTATTAGTGGCACTGAGTTCGTCGTCTTAGCCGTTCTCACGTTCTTCGTGATCGGCCCCGAACGCATGCCCGAATACGTGCGCCAAATCAAGGAACTCATCAAAACAGTTCGTCGAATGGCCTTCGAGGCCCGAGACGAGTTTAAAGATACGCTGGGGGATGCAACACTCAACGAGATCAACTGGCGCCAATATGACCCTCGTCAGTATGACCCCCGCGTTATTGTGCGCGAAGCCTTCGCGGAAGACGATGCAGAACGGGCACGTGAAGCTAAAGAACGTTCCGAAGCGAACAAGCCCGCAGCATCAAATCTAAACCGGCTGCCGCGCGGTGCCTACGCTCCCTACGATACGGAAGCGACCTAAACAAGGCTTAGATTCTATGGAAGATCCCCTAGCCCTACGGCAGGGGATTTACTATGTGCGAAGCCCTAGCGGCAGTCACATAGATAAAGCCTTGAGAAACATAAAACTTCAGCAAAAACATCACCTAACTTCCGAGACACCGCACCGCCCAGGAGAATACGCCGATGAGCGAAAGCCTTGATAGCCCCACGTATGGTGAGGCGGAAAAACCACGGGACCCCATTTCGCCGCTAAACCCGCGCAGGGCAGAACGTTTTAATCCCACTCGTTTTACCTTACATACCGGCGGCTTCTCCTTTTTTGACTCCCTCGGTACTTCCGCGACTGCTGCTCTGCGCCGGGTGGCGCATCGTTTTGCTGCGTTACCAGCCTGGGCTCAGGTGCTGAGTATTTGGGCACCCAGCCGCCTATGGGGTTTTATCGTTTTCTGGATCGTCGGTATGCAGCAGGTTGCCGGTCAGCAGAAAAAGGGCGACGGCCATGTGCCCACCCTTCTTGAATATTTAGGGTGGTGGGACGCCGAATGGTACGAACGGATTTATAAGAACGGATACCCCATCCAACTACCCGTATACGATAACGGAGTTGTTGGGCATAATACGTGGGCTTTCCTTCCTGCCCAACCTACTATTGCAGGGTTCATAGCCGATACCACAGGTATTCCTTTTGCCCTCAGCACCGTGATGCTCAGCGTAGTGGTGAGCTTTGCCCTCGCATGGGTCATCTATCTGCTCTTCGTGGGATGTCTCAACTGGCGTGAGCACGGAGTATTCGAGATTCGTGCGAGCCAGGAATCACCGCATCGTTCCCTGGCACTATGGTCGGTTGCCGCCTATGGTTTTTGCGGGCCAGCGGTTATTTTTGGAACCGGATATGCGGAGTCTCTGACCATTTTCGCGATTGCCCTGTTTATCCTACTTTTGGCGTATGACCGGTACCTTTGGGCTATACCGGTGGCCTTCCTCGCCACGCAGTCCCGACCCGTCGGCGTGCCCCTCGGCGCGCTCGCGGGTATATGGTGGCTGTATTGTGTGGTTTCTGAATACCATGTTCGCCGCGCGGCTGATGGACTTTCCCCCCTCAGCACTGGGCAAGCCTTGATGGGCGCGTTCGCGGCACGATCCCTGCACCTTATCAGTGCCTTGATCGTGTGTGTCTTCGCCCTGGGGCACGCACTTCACGCGGCAATTGCAACCGGGCGAATAGACGCTTATCTTGCCACTGAAATAGGCTGGAGCGGGCGTACCGTCGATGACGGGCAGCACTATGTGGTGCAATGGGTTACCAACCTGAATATCTACCTGCCGCAGTGGAACATGTGGGCTGTTGCCCTGCTGGTTGCCGTAGGGTTCTTCGCTTATTTTTGCTGGATTTTTTCGCGTAGCACCCGTTTTCTGCTGCATCCCGTCATGCTGATCTGGTGTGCTGCCTATATGGTTTATCTGGGTGTCTTTTGGCTTCCGCAGACCTCAACATTCCGTATTCTGCTGCCTCTTTTCCCACTTGCGCTCGTGCTCATGAACTATGGAAAAGACTCAAGGGCGTATCGCTGGCTTTTGGTGTTCTTCGGGCTCGTTTTACAGCTGATATGGGTAGGTTGGTTGTGGCATAGTCACGGTCCGGGGGACTTGAATATACCCTAATGCTTTTGCCCTCTGAGCGTTCGGGTGGGTGGACCCTGGGGTGCTCTTGTCCTAAACCCTGAGGCGTTCGGTTGCGTATAAGTATGCTGGGCATCGAGAATACGAATCTCGATGCCCAGCATACTTATATTCTTGTGAGCTCTTCTGCGAGCTATCCGAGAAACTCTATACGATTAGCGACAGCGGCTTGCCCGCCAGGGAATCCTTGCGGTGCAAGAGTTGTGCAGCAATATTCTTAATTTCTACAGAAGTTGCTGACTCCGGGTGGCCCCACACCACGGGTATACCCTCATCACCGCCGGTACGCAGGGCAACATCAAGAGGAACCGAACCGAGCAGCGGCACCGGATAGTCCAGCGCCTCGGTCAGACGTTTTGCCAGATGCTCGCCGCCGCCTGAACCGAACATCTCTAACACAGTGCCGTCGGGTAGAGTCATCGCCGCCATATTCTCGATCACGCCCACCACCTTTTGCTGTGTCTGCAGGCTGAGGGTACCGGCACGTTCGGCGACATCCACCGCCGCATGCTGCGGGGTGGAGACCAGAATCAACTCGGCGTTGGGAAGCAGCTGTGCCATTGAGATCGCAATATCGCCGGTACCCGGGGGAAGATCAAGCAGCAGAACATCGAGCGCGCCAAAGTGAACGTCAAGAATGAACTGTTCAAGCGCCCGGTGCAGCATCGGCCCGCGCCAGGCCACAGGCTGATTATCTTTGAGAAACATGCCAATTGAAATAACTTTCACAAAACCGCCGGCTGCGCCAGTCGCCGACTCTTGCCCGTCCGCATCGTCGTTACCTCGTGCCGAGGCGGGAATATCTACGGTCGGGGGAATAATGAGGTCATCCAGTCGGGTGGGGGCTTCCGTAATGCCCATGAGTCCCGGGATTGAGAAGCCGTGCACATCCGCGTCGATAATGCCGACGGCAAGACCCCGCGAAGCAAACGCCGCCGCGAGATTTGCGGTCATGGAGGATTTCCCCACACCTCCCTTACCGGAAACCACCCCGAAGATGCGGGTGAGCGATCCGGGCGCGGTAAAGGGATTGGTGTGTTCGGGCTTGAGCCGGGTTTTGAGGGCGCCGCGCTGTTCGGAGTTCATGGCACCAAGCTCAAGCTGCACGCGGTCGATACCGGTGACGGTGGTAGCCGCCTCGCGCACTTGGGCGTCAATTGTGTTCTTGAGCGGGCATCCCTCAATGGTCAGCAGAACTTTCACCTGGGCATAGTGCCGCTGCGGGTTGTCTTCTTCGGCGAGAACCCGGGCATATTCCACCATGCCAAGTTCGGTGATAGGACGGCGCAACTCGGGGTCTTCCACGCGCGCGAGCGCCGCCCAGAGCGCATCCTCCAGGGGATTATCGGGCGCCGGTTCGTTTTCGCGGGAACGATCGTGCGGTGTGGCGTTAGGGCTACTCATGGTATCTCCTCAGCGCGTTCATAAGAGGGTATGTATCGTCGCGGTGACGATGCCGCACCGGGCGATAAAAACACCGCCGCGTAGATGGTTGGCTGCGGTGCTACTATCATGCGCGTTTGCGCATTATTTGTCTAGGCTGGTGTTCTGCGAGCTTAAGAGCTTAACCGGGCTGCGGAACATTTAGGATGTGGGTCGTTCGCCTTTATGCGCCGTTGGTGTCTTGGCGTTGGGAGAGTCTTCAATAGCGGTGGCGTGCTTCTCAGTTTCGGGGTCAGCCTCGGTGTTTTCTTCCCCGTCCAAGTCTTCAAGCTCTTCGATATCGTCGCCAATATCCTGCAGCTGTTCGGCTTGGCGTTCCTGCTCCTCTTGAATAGATTTCAGCTCTTCCAAAATATCCCGAAGCTCGCTGCGCACGAAGTCGCGGGTAGCAACCTCCCGCAGGGCGATGCGCAACGAAGCAATCTCGCGCGTCAAATACTGTGTCTCTTCAAGGTTTTGCTGATCGCGTTTGCGGTCTTCGGAGGCGACCACGCGGTCGCGGTCATCCTGCCGGTTCTGCGCCAACAGCAGCAGGGGAGCGGCGTAGGATGCCTGCAATGAGAGCATCAGGGTGAGCAGAGTGAAGTTGAGGCTTCGCGGGTCGAACTGCAGCTCTTCGGGGGCGAGCGTATTCCAGCCCAGCCACACGCCACAGAAGACGGTCATCCACAGCAGAAATTGCGGCGTACCCATGTACCGAGCGAACGCCTCGGTCATACGTCCGAAAGCGTCCGGGTTCGGGTTGTACGCAAAAAGCTTGTTCTTGCGCTCTGCCGGGGTGCTCAGTTGAGACTCAGCGCGGTTACCGCTCCTGCTGGTTTCCCGGGTGTCGCGGCTGCGTTCGGCGTATTTCTTTTCGAGACGGTCTTTGAGGATGCGCGCTTTATCGATCCTCGGATTTTCCTCGTGCTTCAGGTTTTCGTTGCGGCGGTTCTGATCAGACAAAGCGTCGCCCTACCTTTCGTACGGGGGTTCCGTCGTCGAATGTGCGCCAGTCTTCGGGCAGGAGCGCATCGAGTACGTCGTCAATCGTGACCGCACCGACCAGGCGGTGAGATTCGTTCACGATGGGGATAATGGTCAAGTCGTAGGCGGCGAGTACGCGCGCTAATTCCGCAAGACTTGCCTGGTCAGAGACCGGTTCGGTGTCTGTGTCTAGAATGTGGCCAATCGATTCGCTCGGCGGCACCCGCAAAAGCTGCTGCATATGCACCAGCCCCAAATATTTGCCGGTCGGCGTTTCGAGGGGCGGCCGGGCCACCAAAACCGCGGCAGCCATCGCGGGCGAGATTTCTTCGGCGCGAATATGCGCCAGCGCCTCGGCAACTGTGGCTTCGGGGGAGAGGATAATCGGTACCGGGTTCATGAGCGAACCGGCGGTGCCCTCGTCATATTCGAGCAGGCGGCGCACATCGTCTGCCTCATCCGGTTCCATGAGTTCGAGCAGCTTTTCACGCTGCACGTCGTCGAGCTCAATCAGCAGGTCGGCGGCGTCATCCGGTTCCATCTCTTCAAGAACCTGCGCGGCGCGTTCGTCTGCTAGGTAGGAAAGAATTTGTACCTGGTCCTCTTCGGGCAGCTCTTGAAGCACGTCCGCCAGGCGCTCATCCTGAAGCTCCGCCGCGATTTCGACCATGCGTTTATCGTTCATCTCGTGGATCGCATCGGCAAGGTCGGCAGGTTTAGAATTTTCGTGGTTCGCCACGAAAGCGGTTGCGGCCTGCGGCTCCAGCTCGGTGGAGAGCATCGCCTGATCCCAGTCCACCACCAGGGTTTCTTTGGAGCGGCGGCGCCACCCGCTGGAACTGCTCACACGGGATACAAAGAGTTCGGTCACGCCCCAATCACCGTTGCGGCGCTGTTCAATGGCGACGTCTTCGATCACGGCATCCCCGCTGCCGTCGAGCAGGCGCACACGGCGGTCGAAAAGTTCGCCTACCACCAGAGTCTCGGAGTTGCGCTGTTCAAAGCGGCGCAGATTCACGAGCCCGGTTGAAATAATTTGTGAGGCGTCGATGCTGCGCACACGAGTCATTGGCATGAAGACACGCTTTTTGCCGAGCACCTCAATGATGATGCCTACAACCACAGGCTCGCTGCCTTTGCGCAGGTGAGCACCAGCCGCCAGCGCCGCGCCAAAACCGCGCTTGAGTACGACCACATCACGCAGGCGACCGAGGCGGTCACCGAAGGGGTCGAAGACATCAAGACCGAGCAGGCGGGCGATATAAATTTTGCTGGGGGCGCTGAATTTAGTATTGCTCACTCTATCTAGGGTACGCTGTGAACCCCGAATACGCACTTCACCAGTGCTTTAGGCATGCTACGAGTCATGACCGGTGTGGGGTCGCAGACCCTAACCGATGCGCAAAATTTTTCTATGCGTAGGGAACTAAGCCCATCGCAAATATCCCGCCGCCTGCAGGTCCTCTCCCGGTAAAATATAGGGCATGACTCAGATGCCTCCCAATATGCCCCCGTCTTCTTATTTAGCGTCTCGCCTAGCACAGGCCAACGGGCAGCTTATGCCGCAGGGCGAACCCGTGGCAGCCTTTAGCCGCCGTGAAGAAGCCTTCGCCGCTTTTGATGTGCTTGCCGCCGCAAACTACCCCATCACCGCGCTTTACCTGGTGAACGAAGGACTCAAACAGGTCGAATACCCCACCCAGCAGGGGTACGGCCGTCCGCTTCTGGTCGCTCTTATTCAGGGTATTCTTGCGGGTCTGTTCTACTCAGCGTTGGTTTCCACTGCGGGCACAAACTTCTTATCCGCCGCCTCGTCCGCCGTGCCGATTGCCGTTGCGGTCTTTGTAGTCTGGAAAATTTTTGAGCTTCGCCGCGGCGGTTCTGGTCGCTATCCGATGCGCGGTGAGGCAGTCCCGGAACGTACCATAGTCTACGCCCTGAGTGATTATTCTTCGGAGGCGCGGCGCATCCTCTCGGCAAACCCGCTGTTCCAGAAAGCGGTAGCTTCGGCATCCTCGGGAACACCGAGTGCAGGTACCGAGCAACCCCGCGTCGCTAGTCCCTACGTCTCTTATACACCAACGCCTGCCGGTGAATCTTCGCAGACCCCGAACACCCCGTCGACTGTGACGGATCAGCAAGGTGGCTACACCGAAAACCGCGATAGCGCTGCCAAGAACCCGAATCCCGAGCAAGCGGATGCGGGCGGACAACAGGGTACAGCGGCACAGGAGATTCCGTGGCAAAGCCCAGCCGGTGGGGAATCCCAAGCGACACAAGCCGCTACATCACAAACTGCCGCGCCGCAAACCCAGCCCAACGACTCTTCTGAGCAGTCTTCGCCCGCCGCCGACGCCCGCGAACGCAAGCCTCAGGCACCAGCAGCACAGCGGTTCGGTCTGCGCATTGACGATCCTGAAGAATATGCCAAAACTATCCGGCAGGCCCCAACTCGTGAGACTCCTAAGCCCAAGGGAGTCAAGGAAGACTAGTTTCCAACGCCAAAGAGGCATCTGACACAACAAAAAGTCCCCGCAACCAGGACAGTACTGGCTGCGGGGACTTTCGTCTGCGAAACTAGGAGACTACTGGGCGAGCTTCGCCATCCACGCCTCAATCTCTTCAACCGTGCGGGGCAGTGCCGCCGAGAGGTTCACATTGCCGTCCTCGGTGCACAGCACGTCATCCTCCAAGCGGATACCGATGCCGCGGTACTCCTCAGGAACAGATAAATCCTCATCCTTGAAGTACAGCGCGGGCTCAATCGTGAAGACCATGCCCGGCTCCAAAGTTGCGCCGGTGTACAGTTCCGCCTTCGCCTGCGCGCAGTCGTGCACATCCAAACCCAAATGGTGGCTGGTGC
>ERZ772904.647-NODE-647-length-10071-cov-3.57967_pt1 | contig 10071 bp, 8 predicted proteins | sample MGYA00512122_ERZ772904 | MGnify/ENA primary metagenome ERZ772904 (study PRJEB29015, sample SAMEA2738104) | human oral metagenome | biome: human oral; feature: human-associated habitat; material: saliva | place: China | collected 2269 ... | reverse complement strand
ATCTCTGCCAGACCTGCGAGGATCTCTTCCTTGTTAGCCATTCAGGGGCTCCTTTGTTGTTTCGATGGTCATCGCACCCGCCGGGTGGGGGTACGCGTGCATTACCGAGTTTATCGTGTCTGCGTGGTGTACGCATGGGTCAACTCGGAGTTTGTGGGGATGCTTTTCCGCTTTATTTTCTTTCTCGCGCACCGGCGCTGTACCGGTCGTGAGGAGCGGTGAGCATCGGGCTCCAGGGTTTTCCTTAGGGAAGGACGACTACCTGAGCTGCGAATGCCAGGCCGGCACCGAAGCCGATCTGCAGGGCGAACTTGCCGGAGAGTTCCGGGTTCTCCTTGAGCAGGCGGTGTGCGGCGAGGGGGACCGATGCGGCGGAGGTGTTACCGGCATCGACGATGTCGCGTGCCACTGCCACCGTGTCGGGAAGCTTGAGGGTCTTGACCATCTGGTCAATGATGCGGGCGTTTGCCTGGTGCGGGATGAGCGCGCCGAGCTCGTCGGGGGTGATGCCGGCGGTTTCGAGTGCCTGCTTGGCGACCTTCGCCATTTCCCATACTGCCCAGCGGAAGACGGAGGGGCCGTCCTGACGCAGGGTGGGCCAGATCTTTTCGCCCTCCTGAACGGGGTTTGCGACGAAGTCGCGGTTGCGGATGTCCAGCAGGGAGTGGGTCATGCCGACGGTGCCCCAGCGGGAGCCGTCCGAACCCCATACGGTCGGGGCGATGCCGGGTTCGTCGGAGACGCCTACGACTGCTGCGCCTGCGCCGTCGCCGAGCAGGAAGGAGATGGTGCGTTCGGTGTTGTCGATGAAGTCGGAGAGCTTCTCAACGCCGATGACCAGCACGTGCTTTGCGGTGCCTGCGCGGACGAGGGCGTCTGCCTGGGCGATGCCGTAGCAGAAACCTGCACACGCTGCGGAGATATCGTATGCGGGGCACTTGGAGCCGATTGCGTCGGCGACCAGGGTTGCCAGGGAGGGGGTTGCGTAGGGGTGCGAGATGGTCGAGATGATGACCGCCTCAATGTCCTCACCGGCTACACCGGATGCCTCGAGGGCGTCCTTGGCAGCTTCGATGGCGAGGTCGGTTACCGACTGGTTTTCGCTGGCACGGTGGCGAGTTGCGATGCCGGTGCGCTGCTTGATCCACTCGTCGGAGGAGTCGATTGCCTCAACGATGTCATCGTTGGGGACGATGACCTCACCGCGGGCTGCGCCGTAACCGAGGATGCGGGAGTAGCGGTTGATCTCGTACTGCTTGAGGGTAGTCACGTATTCAATCCTTAGTGCTGATGCTTGCAAGGCGGTGTGTGCCTCGCATGTCTAAAGTGCATGTCTAGTGTGAAGGGTTCCCAGTGCGGGGAGGGCGGGGTGCTCTCCCCCGGCGTTTAGCCCTTCAGCGAGGCAAGATCCTCGGGAGTGTTGATGGAGGTGCCGGGCACGCCGCGCATCGCGCGCTTTGCCAGGCCGACCAGGGTGCCTGCGGGGGCGACCTCGATAATGCCGGCGACCTCACGCTCGAGCAGGGTTGCCATGCACAGGTCCCAGCGGACGGGACTGGTGACCTGGGAGACGAGGATCTTGACGAACTCTTCACCGGATGCCACGGCGGAACCGTCGCGGTTGGTCAGCAGTGCGGAGGTCGGGTCGGAGACCTGCAGGGACGCGGCGAACTCTTCCAGTGCGGGCACGGCGGGTGCCATTGCCTCGGTGTGGAATGCGCCGGCAACCTTCAAGGGGATGACGCGAGCGCGTGCGGGCGGGTTCGCGGCGAATGCTTCGATGGCGGGGATGGGGCCTGCGGCTACGATCTGGCCGCCGCCGTTGGAGTTTGCTGCGACGAGGCCTGCTGCGTCGATGGCTTCGCGGACGTTTTCTTCAACGCCGCCGAGTACTGCAGCCATGCCGGTCGGGGAGGCGGCTGCCGCCTCCGCCATGCCGTTGGCACGCACGCGCACGAAACGCATTGCGTCTTCGTCGCTGAGTACGCCCGCGAGGGCTGCTGCGGTGATTTCGCCGACGGAGTGGCCCGCGAAGATGAGTTCTTCACCGTCGAGTTCACGCAGTGCGAGGCGACCGGTGACGACGCCTGCAGCCACGATGAGGGGCTGGGCGATTGCGGTGTCCTTGATGGTTTCTTCTTCGGCTTCGGTGCCGTAGTGAATCAGGTCAATGCCTGCCGCTTCGGAGAGTCGTTCCAGGTGCTCACGCACACCTTCAATCTCGAGCCAGGGGCTCAGGAAGCCCTTCTTCTGGGAGCCCTGTCCGGGGCAAACGAGTGCGCGCATGCGGTGCGACCTTTCTGGTTTTTAGTACTCGTACGCGGTGCCTCCGCAGAGACGGAGACCACGGCTAGTCTGTTACCTATGCTACCTTGTTCAGCCGCTTTGCATAAACATCGCAGTGCAAGAATTTTGGGGTGCACCGGGAGCTCAGACAGTGGTTGAACAGTGTATAGCTTAGATTGAATTCACCCATTCGCACAACCCGAACGGGCAAGGTTCAAATAGAGAGACAGCTAACTTTCGGGTTGCCACCCCTATGCTCGCGGATGCGCCCGCGCGTACGTCTCCGCCAAACGCTTCATCGACACGTGCGTGTAAATCTGCGTGGTCGCCAACGATGAATGCCCCAACAGCTCCTGCACCGAACGGATATCCGCGCCACCATCAACCAGGTGAGTCGCCGCCGAATGACGCAAAACGTGCGCACCCGACGCCTGAGTGTTCTCCACCGTGCGCAGCAGGCGGGTCAGGTCCTCACGAATCTGACGGGCATTCGCACGCCCACCACGAGGGCCAATAAACAGCGCCGTCACGCCCTGAGCGCCCTCCGGAATCCACTGCGGACGACCATACGAAACCCAACGATTCAACGCCTTGAGCGCCGGGGTACCCAACGGAACCACGCGCTCCTTATTGCCCTTACCCAGCACGCGCACGGTCTTATTCGCCCGGTCCACGCTCTGCAAATCCAGGCCGGTCAGCTCAGAAATACGCATGCCCGAGGCGTACAGCACCTCAACCACGGCTTCGAGGCGCAGCAGGCGTGCATCACGAGGATTCTGCGCCCGACGCTCCTGCAGGGTAGTCAGCAGCTGGTTCATCTGCTCACGGCTGAGCACCGGCGGCAGGTGATTCTCCCGCTTGGGGGTGCGCATACCGCGGGTGGGGTTGGCATGCACCAGCTCCTCCTCCTGAGCCCAGGTGAAGAACGTGCGCAGGGTCGAACCGCGGCGCGCCACTGTAGAACGAGCCGCCTGCCGCAGATGTAGCGAACCCAACCACTCACGAATCAGAGACGCATCAATGCTGTCCAGATGCCGCACGCCGCGGCGCGCCATGTAGCCGAAGAAGCCCTCCAAATCGGAGATATACGAGCGGATCGTCTCTTCGGAACGGTGCTTCTCATAGCGCAGAAAACGCTCAAAACGGTCCAGGACGGGGCGGAACACCTCGCCGGAAACCCCTAGCGCCGATTCGGGCAGAGCAGAGCCGGGTAGGGCAGAACCTGGACCCTCAGCTTGGGTTTCGGGATGATCCGCGGCAAGGCTGCGGGTGTAGGTCACCGGCAGGGTCGTGGAGGGAGACTCGTCCCGGTAATCTTCCCGGCTTTCGTGCTGGCGGGCGGGGGTCATGCGTCCCTCCTTTCGGGGTTCGGTCTTTCGACATTCTCTCCGCGCGTCTGCTGATAGCGCGGCGGGGTAGGCTGCGCGCCAGTACGCGCAAGCCTACCCCAATTGTAGAGAGGTTCAGCCTCCTCCACGCACCGCCCCGTCATGACCTGCCGTCCCGTCATGACCGACCGCCGCAACCCGCTGCTGCCTGGGTGTTCACTACGGGCGTTCAGACAAGGTTTTAGCGGGGTACTCAGCGGGGGCTCTTCTACGCCGCGACAGCCGGGCGGACCTTCCGCCAGCTCGTTCCACTGCTCTCCGCCAGACCGCAACGACCCAGGTGAAACAGGTCAGCCATCACGTCGCGAGCGCTCAACCCGAGGGCTGCGGCAATCTCATCCACACCGCGGTAGGAGCGCGGGCTCAAATCATCCCAGACCCTACCCTGTCGTTCGGTCAGCTCATCCAGCGCACTGGAGGAGGCAGCCCGATCCCACTCGCTCTCGTGCTCGGTGCCCAGCTCGAAACCCGCGGCGGCATCGTACTCGAGGATGTCCGCGGCCTCGGTGAGTGTTTGCGCTAGTCCATCGCGCAGCAGACGGTTCGTACCCACCGAGTTCGGCGAGTTAATCTGCCCCGGAACAGCCCAGAGAGTACGCCCAATCTCCATCGCGTGACGAGCCGTGTTCAGGGCACCGGAACGCCAGCGCGCCTCCACCACAATGGTGTGCCGCGCCAACGCCGCAATCAGGCGGTTACGCTCCAGAAAACGCCAACGCGTGGGGGTATTGCCCACGCTTACCTCGCTCATGATGAGCCCGCGGTCAACAATCATGTTCAGCGCATCCGAGTTCTGCGCCGGGTACAGCCGGTCCAGCCCACCCGCCATGAAGGCGATAGTCGGCAGGTCGCTACCCTGCTGGGTCAGCGCCGCCCGATGCGCCGCAATATCAATGCCCATCGCACCGCCAGAAATCACCGTGTACCCGCGGCGCGCCAGCTCAGCGGCGAGGTGGGTCGTCGCCTCCGTACCGTAGATGCTCGGGTCACGCGAACCGACCAGCGCCACGCTCGGGGTAGAGGCCACATCCAGCAGGTGCCGCGAATCGCCTCGGCACCACAACCCGTACGGTCGGGCGGGCCCCAAATCGTTCAGCTGCGGCGGCCACAGCGGATCGGCGGGAGTGACCAGCCATGCCCCGCAGGTTGCCGCCATGTGCGCCTCCGCGTTCAGGGTGCGTTCCATGCGGCGGTTCCAGCGCAGGCGGCGGGTCGCGAGCGCCTTGCAAAACTTATCGCGGCTCATCTGATGCTCACCCGGCGTGTAGTAGCCATTCGCGCTACAGAACAGGGCGGACTCCCCTTCCGCGGGTGCGCCCACGGAGTGCAGAAATTCGCTGAGCTGCGTATCCGGTTCGCCGTGCTCCCAGGTGTGCTCATCCGGGATGTGCCCGGTCAGCAGGTAATGCAGAGTCAGCGGCGCACCCAAGGTGGTCAGGGATTCGACCACGAGCTCATCGGCGGGTTCGGCGTAGCGCATCAGCTGGGCAGTGCAGCAGCGGATATACTCGCGGCACGCCGCCTCAACCTCCTGAGCGCTGAGGGCGGGGTTGAACAGGGGCGCAGGATTGAGCTGGGGTACTGGATTGGACAACGGCGCGGGGTCAGAACCGCTGGAGGCAGTGCCCGCCGGGGCTTCGGGGCGCTCACCCTGTAGCGCCTCGCTCTGTAGCCGCTCCGCCGGTTGTTTCTCATGGCTCAGGTCCTGCAGGTTCATCTCTTCCAGATACACCGGGTTCAGGCAGGAGGCGAGGAACCCCGGCAACCGCGCCGCGTTATAGGGGCTCGGTGAGGGTTCCTGCCCCAGCGACAGAATATGCGCCACCCTCTCACGCACCAGGGCGTGCCCATCCAGGGTGCGGCCTGGCAGGCGGATCTGCAGTTCCTCCTGCACAAAATCCCCCACAACGCTCTCCTCAGCCGCGCTCGCTTCTGGCACACGCTCTTCCAGCACTGCTTCTCTCAGCCCATTTTCTTTCAATTCGGCCTCTTCAGCTCGTTTTCTGAGCTTCTTCTCACTCATGATGTTCTTCTCCTCTCGTGAGTGATTCCTTCTATAAACCGGCACGCTATGTCCACTGTCCCTATTTCAGCTGGCACATTATTTCAATTGCCCCTGCTGCCGCAGAAAAAGCGCCACATCCAGGTGCTCCCGGCTCGGGTAGGCGGCACCTTCCAAATCGGCGAGAGTCCAGGCAATACGCAACACCCGGTCATAACCGCGAGCCGTCAGCGTTCCGCGATCCACGGCGGCGTTCAGCTCGCCGGTGAGCTTCGCATCCAGACGCAGCGGGCCGCGCAGAATCTTGCCGTTCATCTCCGCATTCGTCTTCAACCCGTACGATTCCAGGCGCTCCTTCTGAGCCTGCCGTGCCGCCATGACGCGCTCGCGAATCTGCGCCGAACTCTCATTCATCTGACCGCCCGCAAGCTCCGTGGAAGACACCTTCGGAACCGTCACATTCACGTCAATGCGGTCCACCAGCGGGCCGGACAGCCGCCCAAAATAGGCGCGACGCTCACGCGGAGCACACGTGCACTCCGTACCGGTGCCAACGTTCATGCCGCAGGGGCACGGGTTCGCCGCCAAAATCAGCTGAAAACGCGCCGGGTACGTCGCCGACGCGCTCGAACGGTCCAGGGTCACGATCCCCGACTCCAGGGGCTGACGGAGCGAATCGAGCACCGTGCGTTTGAACTCCGGCGCCTCGTCGAGAAAGAGCACGCCGCGGTGCGCTTTAGACACGCAGCCCGGGCGGGGAATACCGCTGCCACCACCCAGAATCGCCGGCGCGGAGGCGCTATGATGCGGCGCTTCAAAGGGCGGCTGACGCACCAGCTCGCTCAGGTGCTCCCCCGCCGAGCAGAGGGAACGAATCGCGGTCACCTCCATCGCGGCATCGTTGTCGAGGGTCGGCAGGATGCTCGGCAGGCGCTCCGCCAGCATGGTTTTACCGGAACCGGGCGGGCCGGTCAGCAGCATGTGGTGGCCGCCGGCAGCGGCAATTTCCAGGGCGAAACGGCCCTGCGACTGACCGGCGACATCGCTCATATCCGAGGGAATTTCAGCCGGTTTCGCCGCCGGGGTGCTCGCCTCCGTCTGCGGGGCGGGCGGATAGGTCAGCTTCTGGCTCTCAGCGCCGAGAGCAGCAAAAACCTCCGCCAGGCAGCGGAAACCGCTCACATGAGCGCCGGGAATGAGCGCCGCCTCCTCAGCGTTTTCGGCGGGCACAATCACGCGGTGGTGACCGGCATCCACGGCGGCTTTGACCGCAGGCAGGATGCCCGGCACGGGGCGTAGCGTTCCATCCAGGCCCAGCTCCCCCAGGAAGACGCTATCACCGCTGGGGTGCAGTTTCTTCTCCGCCTGCAACGCCGCAACCACAATGGCAAGGTCGAACGCCGAGCCGCGCTTGGGCAGGGTCGCCGGGGTCAGATTCACGGTGAGCCGGTGCTGAGTGAGGGTGATGCCGGTGTTCTTCGCCGCCGAGCGCACACGCTCTTTCGACTCGTTGAGGGCGGTATCGGGCAACCCCAGCAGCACGAAGCCGGGCAGGCCCTGCGAAATGTCAGCCTCGACGTCAACAATGTGCCCGCGCAGGCCAACCAGCGCCACGGAATAGGTGCGTGCGAATCCCATTACGCCACCGCCTTCAGATGTTCGAAGGTGAAGGTTTCGCAGGTTCCGGTCACCGCAATAGCGTCAATGCGAAAGCGCGGAAAATCCAGGTTCTCGCGCAGCCTGCACCAGAGAATCGCCAGCGAGCGTGTGCGGCGCGCCTTATCGCGGTCAATGGAAGCGAACGGGTGCCCAAAGTCTTCGCTACTGCGGGTTTTGACCTCAACGAAAACCAGTTCGTCCTCAGGATCAATAGCGATTAGGTCGAGCTCGCCGCGGATCTGTTCGTGTTCCAGCCCGGCGGGCGGTCGCCAGTTCCTTTCCAGGATGCGGTAGCCGTTCGCTTCCAGGATGCGGGCGGTCAGCTCCTCGCCCCACCTGCCGACGCTGTGGGCGCGGGGCGGGGTTCTGCGGAGCAGGGGTCTGTTGGGTGCGCTTCGGGTTGTGGCGCGGGCTGTTATTCGGGCTGTTGTCATGGGTCTCTCCCCGGTAGATAGCGGTAGTGCTTCTACTGTGCCCGCCGCGCGCGTACCCGAAGGCGGTTAACGAAAAACTGTGGATAACCTCGGCTCCCGGAAGGAATTAGAGGTTATCCACAGCCATTTATTTGAAATTTTTGGGTGCATTTTTCAAAAACACCGCTCGGGTGCCGATTCGGCGCGTCATATTCGCGCAAGTTCATCACGCAGTTTCATCACACGGTTTCATCGCACAGTTGCATCACGCGGCTTCATCACCTAAGCGCTGCCGCCCGGCAGCTCGTTAGCCGCGCTTACCCCCGGCAAGGCGGTGAACCGGGCGTGAGCTAGGCGTTCGTAATCTAGGCGTTGAAGTCCGGCATTTCCGGCACGGTGAACTCCTGGTTGGGCAGGCGCTCCTCCACGTTCACATCACGCACCGAGTATGCGTGCACCTTCTTCACAAAGCGGTTGGAGCGGAATACATCCCACACCCACACGTCGCTCATGCTCACCTCAAAGTAGAGGGTGCCGTCCTGCACGTGCGGGGTGACGTCCACCTGGTTCGCCAGGTAGAAGCGTCGGTCGGTTTCTACCGCGTAGCTAAAGAGCGACATGACGTCTTTGTATTCGCGGTAGAGCGCCATTTGGGCGTCGGTCTCGTAGTTTTCGAGGTCTTCTGCGCTCACTACTCTTCCTTTCCTGGGCTTTTGTAGTACTGATTCAGCGGTAGCACGTTAGGCTTTCGTAGCCTTCGGAGACGCGGTTTTCAGGAACGCCACGCGCCCTAGCCGCGCTTTGCCGCGGCGGCCTCAATCTGCTCGGCGGTCGCCGGAAGCGACCATGAGAGTCGATGCTGCGGGCTGGGTCCCTGCACGCTAATCGCCTCGCGGTGAGCAGCAGATCCGTAGCCCTTGTTCTTTGCCCAGCCGTACCCCGGGTAGCGGGTATCCAGCTGAACCATCAGCTCGTCACGTTCCACCTTCGCAACCACCGATGCGGCGGCGATGGAGGCGCACTTGTAGTCGCCCTTAATGACCATGGTCACCGGCATCTGCGCGGGCTCCCCTGCACCCTCCCACGCTTGGGCGAGTAGCGCGTTGTAGTGTGCCTGCGCCGGGTCCGGTGCCAGCGCGCTGAACAGGTCTTCCTGCGGAGGGGTAAACCAGTCGTGCTTACCGTCCAGCAAGGCGGCGTCGGCACGGTATCCGCGGCGCGCCAGCTCGGCGAGCGCACGCTGGGCGGCAAGCCTCAGCGAGAGGGTCATGCCGAGCCGGTCAATATCTGCCGGTTCCACGTGCCCGACCGCCACGGCGCACCACTGGCGGATTTCGGGAACCATGGATTCGCGGCGTGCCGGTGAGAGCGCCTTGGAGTCGATCAGCCCGCCCACTTCGAGGGCGGCGTCCGGGGTGAGGATTGCGACGCCCACGGTGACCGGGCCCGCCATGGAACCGCGGCCTACCTCGTCGATTCCGGCGACCGTGCGGGCGCCGGAGGCAAAGAGCTGGTGCTCGTACTCGAGGTCGGCGGCGGGCGGGGTTGTCTTCGCGGGCTTAGCTTGAGCGGGTTTCGTTGCGCTCTTCTGGGCGCTCACCATCATTGCCACGCTCGCTTATTCGCTCGGGGTGGAGGTCGGTGCGGGAATCGAGGAGAACACCGAGCTCTGATCCTGCAGCAGACCGAAGTGGTTCAGCGGCCAGGCCACCACGAACACGTTACCCTGCACGTCGTCCTTGGAGATGAACGCGGTGCCGTCGCTAATGTGGTAGCGGGAGTCGGCGGAGTTACTGCGGTGGTCGCCCATCACGAAGTACTTGCCGGCGGGCACGGTCACCTTAAACGCCAGCTCGGAGGGCGGGTTGCCCGGGTACAGGTACGGTTCGGTAATCTCTACACCGTTGACCTTGATCTTGCCGTTGCCGTCGCTTTCGACCACGTCACCGGGAGTACCGATAACGCGCTTGACCAGGAAGTTCGAGGAAGTATCCGGCAGAATACCCGCGAAGGACAGGGCGTCCTTGAGCGGACTGCTGGTCTTCTGGGTGGAGGGAATCCAGCCCTGAGAGTCCTTGAAGACGATGACGTCGCCGCGCTTAGGCTCGCTAAAGTAGGAGCCCGCCACGTTAATGAACACACGGTCGTTGACCTGCAGGGTCTGCTCCATGGAGCCGGAAGGAATGTAGAAGCCGCGCAGCAGGAAGGTCTTGACCAGGAACGCGATGACCAGCGCGTAGAGGATGACGGTGCCGCCCTCACGTGCCTGCACCCAGAACCATTCGCCGAGGCGACCTTCTTCCTGTGCCTGGGAGTAGGTCAG
>ERZ772904.643-NODE-643-length-10087-cov-6.85357_pt1 | contig 10087 bp, 7 predicted proteins | sample MGYA00512122_ERZ772904 | MGnify/ENA primary metagenome ERZ772904 (study PRJEB29015, sample SAMEA2738104) | human oral metagenome | biome: human oral; feature: human-associated habitat; material: saliva | place: China | collected 2269 ... | reverse complement strand
ACAAGGAAACTAGCGATGATAAGGCGGATTGGAACCGTTTGATGAATGCTATTGCGGAGGGCATCAGCAGTGGTGAAATGACTAAGGTCGTCTCCTCTCGTGAAGTGGAGTTTACTAGCGATACACCATATAATGTAGCTAGTATTTTAGCTAATCTAGTAGATAACAATCCTAATTGTTTTATCTTTGGTTACGAAAAGGATGGGCGTACCTTTGTAGGTGCTTCTCCAGAAATTCTAGTGCGTCATCGTGGCAGTGAAATTCTTAGTTATGCCTTAGCTGGAACGGCGCCTAAACATGGACCAAATGCATGGACTAAGGAGCAACTGTTAACAGATAAGAAAAATCTTTTTGAACATACTATCGTCCGTGATCGCATTGTAAACACTATGAAAGCTATTACTCCAGATGTGACCATAGGTGAAACGGGTATTATGGAGCTAGCTCACCTCTATCATTTGCGTACCATAATTACCGCAAAGGATAGCACAAAGTCCCTCGTAGAGTGGGCAAAATTATTACATCCTACGCCTGCTCTCGGCGGAGAACCTCGAGAAAAGGCATTGGCACTATTACAAACGTACGAAGCCCATGAGCGTGGCATGTACGCAGCTCCATTTGGCTTTATGAAAGATATGGGGGATGGCATCGTAGTCGTTGCCATTCGATCCGCTCTCATCATGGATAATGTATTATATGCCTATGCGGGATGCGGTGTTGTTGCCGACTCCGATGCGGATGAAGAATACGCAGAAACGAATAATAAAATGCGCACCATTTTAGATGCGCTATAATACATTTCCAAACCCTTAGGGGTTGTTGAAAGGGAATATAATGAACGAATATATTGCTGCCTTGGTAGACGAATTCTACCAACTCGGCGTCCGTCATGCCGTATTTAGCCCTGGCTCTCGTTCTACGACGATGGCCATACTTTTCACAGAGCATGAAGGATTTGAAACATATATGAATATAGATGAGCGCTCTGCTAGTTTTATGGCTCTTGGCATTGCAAAGGCTCATAAGGAACCAACTGTACTCGTTTGTACCTCTGGTTCGGCAGTGGCTCATTATTTGCCCGCTATTTTAGAGGCTCAATATAGCGGTGTGCCTCTCATTGTACTATCTGCAGATAGACCACACACGTTGTTACACGTAGGGGCTCCGCAAACAGTAGACCAACAGAAAATTTTTGGTACCGCTGTAAACTATTACGAAGAATTAGCAGTGCCTCAAGAGGCTCATTACTATACATATCCACGCCAAGTAGCGCGTAAAGCGTATATGAAAGCTATGGATACTAAAAAAGGACCAGTACATATCAATGTGCCTCTCTTTGAGCCCTTGGTACCTGAACTGGACAGTAAACACTTTGAAGCGGGACGTAGTCCCTTTAACGTAGCTAAGCCACATTATAGTAGTGGCTGTAACTATGATAATACAAGTCGTAAAAGTCATGTAAACAATTCTAATAGCAGTAATAATGATAGCGTCCTTGCCCGATATAAGAATATTCTTATATTAGCTGGACCACAGGTAGATGTTGTAGAAGCTAACAGTATTCTTTCTTTTGCTACAACGCTACAAGCACCTATCTTGGCAGATCCATTATCTAATGTAAGACGATGTTATAACTCAGATAGTAATCGTAGTGAGAAGGAAGGCATCGATATTAATAATGTAGTTATTTCTACATATGATGCATTTTTAGCGGAGAAAGAGCTATGGCCCATCTTAAAGCCAGATTGCGTGATTCAGTTTGGACAAATCGTTGTGTCGAAACGCGTGCAACAGATGGTGGCTAGTTGGACTGATGTGGAATATATTGAGGTTAATCCTACAATGGATTCCATGAATCCAACAGGTAAAACTACGATGCATGTACAAGCTAGCATTGATGTATTTACGCATTTATATGGTAAAAATAATAACTCTGATACGTACTTAAACATATGGCGATGTTTAGATCAAGTGGGTAAGAAGCAACTAAGCTTAGCTATTGATGAGCCTCATTGCTTTGAAGGTCGAACCATACGGGAGCTACAAAAACAAATCCCTGAAGATGGACAAATTTTTGTTGCCAACAGTATGACGATTCGGGACTTTGATTACTTCTGGTTTAGTGGGGAATCTAAGGCGGTTCTTTATGGTAATCGAGGCGTCAATGGTATTGATGGCACTATTTCTACGGCTTTAGGGCTAGCAGCAAATGGTAGACCTACATATTTAGTAATAGGGGATTTATCCTTGTTCCATGATTTGAATGGATTGGCTGTAGCTAAAACTCATAATTTAAACTTAACCATTATTTTGCATAATAATGATGGAGGCGGTATTTTTGAATACTTACCTCAAAAGGGAACAAAACATTTTGATTACTTGTTCTCCACTTCACAAGGCTTAGATTACAGTGGGGCTGCAAAGCTCTATGGCTGTGGCTACACAAAAATCTCCAGCCCCGATGAGTTGAGTTCTGTATTGGCTAATGTTAGTCAAGAATCAGGCGTTCATATCATTGAAATTCCTACAAATAGGGAATATAGCAGAGAATTGCATAAGAAATATACAAAGGTTTCAGTTGATATGGAGGCATTACTATGAGTCAGTATTTTTGCAGTATTGTAGATAATGCTTTGCGTAATCCAGCTCAACGCATGTACTTTGATTTGGGGGAATACCGCTACGGCTTGACTATAGTTGGCGATGGAGAACCTATTGTGTGTTTCCATGGCTTCTCTGAATCGAGCTACACTTGGGATGCTATTAATCTTCCCGGCTATCGAGTAGTCCGTATTGATTTGATTGGTCATGGTGATTCCGATATCCCTGAAGAGGGTGAGGCTTATACTATTCCTCAAATGATAGAGGATTTGCATACCGTTATTTATCATATGGTTGGTGATAGATATTACCTCATGGGTTACTCCATGGGGGCCCGCATTGCCCTTTCCTACGCTTTGGAATATGAAAGTGAAATCAAAGGACTTATTCTTGAAAGTGGCTCTGTAGGTATCGCCTCTGATGATGAGCGAGCGAAGCGTCGTAAGGCCGATGAAGAGCTAGCGGTACATATTGAAAATCATGATGGTGCATGGTTTGCGACACGCTGGGCAAAGGCGCCTATTTTTGAAAGTCAAAAGCAGCTTTTACCAGCGGTGACTGAACTAATCCAGTTACGTCGTGCTCATAATAGTCCGTATGCATTAGCATGTACCCTTCGTGGCTCAGGCCAAGGTGTCATGCCTTATGTGGGAGATAAATTAGAAAAATTATCTCTCAAAGGTTTATATGTGAGTGGCGCATTAGATACAAAATATACTACAATAGGAAGAGATGTATTTGGCAAGTTGCCAAACTTTACGCATGTCATCGTCGAAGGGGCGGGGCATAATGTGCATATAGAAAAACCGCAGATGTTTGAACGAGCGGTGTTAGATTTTTTACAGAAGAAAGGTTAAGTCCATGAGCAAATTTGATTGGAAAGTATTGGATCGTAATTATGAAGATGTAATTTACGAAACATATAATGGCATTGCAAAAATTACTATTAACCGTCCAGAGGTGCGCAACGCGTTCCGTCCTAAAACAGTTATGGAATTAATCGACGCTTTCACAGTAGCTCGTGAAGATAACGAAGTAGGCGTAATCGTATTGACTGGTGCTAACCACGGTCAAGGTGAAGATAAAGAAGCATTCTGCTCTGGTGGCGACCAAAGTGTACGCGGCCATGGTGGTTATGTAGGCGAAGATAATGTACCTCGTTTGAACGTTCTTGATTTGCAACGTTTGATTCGCGTTATCCCAAAACCTGTTATCGCTATGGTTAACGGTTTTGCTATTGGTGGCGGTCATGTATTGCACATCGTATGTGACCTTACCATCGCTTCTGAAAATGCTAAATTTGGTCAAACTGGTCCTCGCGTAGGGTCCTTCGACGCTGGTTACGGTGCAGGTTACTTGGCTCGCATGATCGGTCATAAACGCGCACGCGAAGTATGGTTCCTTTGCCGTCAATACACAGCTGCTCAAGCCTATGAAATGGGGATGGTTAACTGTGTTGTACCATTCGACAAATTGGAAGAAGAAACAGTTCAATGGTGTAACGAAATTCTTGAATTGTCCCCAATGGCATTGCGTATGTTGAAAGGTGCATTCAATGCCGATACTGACGGTCTTGCAGGCTTACAACAATTCGCAGGCGACGCTACATTGATGTACTACACAATTGATGAAGCAAAAGAAGGTCGTGACGCGTTCAAAGAAAAACGCAAACCAAACTTCAAACAATTCCCTAAATTCCCTTAATAGGGAGAGTTACTAGTCCTAGGTTGAGGACTAACTAATTGTTAACATAATAAGGGCGCCTCTATATGAGGCGCCTTTCTTGTAATGTCACTAGGATATAATGTTTGGATATGAGATTAATCATTAGGAATCATGTTTAGATACGAGGTGAGACGATGGACTGGTTACGTTATGGTGCTGAGCACTATCCTAATCGCATATGTATAAATGAATATACTTATAAGGATATTTATGGCGGAGTAGTCCTTGTAGCTCGTGAATTAGTGCCTTTAAAAACCTCTCGTGTGGCCATTTTATCGGACAACTCTGTGATTATGGCAATCTATGTGTTGGCAGCTATGCTAGCTCATAAAGAGGTACTATTACTTAATGTACATCTTAAGCCTAATGAGATAGAAAACCAATTGAAACAATTAGGTGTTACCACCGTTTTACATAGTCAAGACCGACGGAATCAACTGCCTGATTCAATGTGTGTTATTGAGTTTGAACCTCTAAAAACTATTCTATCTGACCGAGTTTCAGAAGATATCTTTGATTGGACATTTAATGATACAGACATTGCAGCAATTATGAACACTAGTGCTACAACTGGGCAGTTTAAGTCTGTTCCTCTTCGATGGGGTCAAATTAGAGCTCATGTACAAGCCTCTAAAGAGGTGCTAGGAAAAACTGAAGTGGATAATTGGCTCATGGTATTGCCTCTATTCCATGTAAGTGGTCTATCTATTTTGATGAGGTCTCTTTACAATGGAACGGCTATCACTATATTGCCTAAATACGATGAGGTAAAGGTTTTAGAACTCATTGAATCTGAGAAAATCAATATGATGTCTCTCGTACCCACAATTTTGACTCAATTAGAACCGAAGATTACACATCATACATTACGTGTTATATTGCTAGGTGGCGAGTTTATTCCTATGGCTCTCATCGATGCTTGTGAAAAGAAATCGCTGCCAATTTACAAGACCTATGGCATGACGGAGACCTTTAGTCAAAGCGTTACCTTCTCTGTATTGGATTACCCTCATAAACGAGATTCCGTAGGCAAACCATTGCCAGGAATGCGTATTCGCATTGATAATCCCGATGCAGATGGAGTAGGTGAGATTCACTTAACGGGCCCTATGGTTATGACTGGGTATATCGGCAAGGAACCTATCGATGGTGACCTTAATACTGATGATATCGGTTATGTCGATGAAGATGGATTTGTATATATTCTGAATCGCCGCAAAGACCTTATCATATCTGGTGGAGAAAACATTTATCCAAAGGAATTAGAGGATTTAGTCTATACATTGCCGGCGGTGAAGGAATGTGCGGTTGTACCTGTATCTGATCCTAAATGGGGCCAAGTACCAGCACTCTTTGTGACTTTTCACGATGGTGAAAGCATGACAAGCGATGAGATTCTATCCTTTATGACTAATTCTTTGGCAAAGTATAAAATCCCTAAATATGTAAAAATTTTACCTGCATTACCTCGTAATGGTACAGGTAAAATTGTGCGTAATGAACTACATTTAGAAGATTGAGGCGCTTATGAATGATATTTTAAACTTTAAAAGTATAACTACATATCGCCTTAAATTGCCGTTAAAGTTTAACTTTAAAACTGCCAAAGGTGAAGTAAAAGAACGAGAAACGATCGTCATTCGCATCGAGGATCAACAAGGTTATGTCGGTTATGGGGAATGCGTGGCTTTTACAGAGCCTTTTTATACAGCAGAGACGGTGGATACATGTTGGCAAAAACTAGTGGATGATTATATCTTTAATTTGCGCATGATGCGGCCTAAGCCGCTCATGACCTATGTACGACAGTTGCAGTTCTGGCTAAATCGAGATCATATGCCAATGACTATTGCGGCCTTAGAAAATGCATTGATTAACCTTCATTGCGAGCGATTAGGTGTAAACTCCGTTTCCTATATTATGGGGCGACCTTTACAAGATACCGTTGAAAGCGGCGTTGTTATCGGTGATGTACCGATGGAACAATTGCTAGATGTCGTAGAAGCTCATGTGGCAAATGGTTGTAAGCGCATCAAGTTAAAGGTGAATCCTACAGATGGATACGAACGGGCAGCCTTAGTACGTAAGCATTACCCCAATTTAGTCTTGGCAGCCGATGCGAATCAAAGCTATTCTTATGATGATATTGATAAGGTCCGTCAATTTAACGATTTGAAGTTAGCTTGCATAGAAGAGCCTTTTGCTATAACAACGCTTCAATCCTATAAGGAGTGGAAGTGGGGACGCCTCAACAACGATGATTGGCATATTGAAACGCCTATCTGTTTAGATGAATCTATATTGGGTTATGATGATTTATCCTATGCTATTGAGTATGGGCTGATTGACGTACTCAACATAAAAGTAGGTCGTATGGGTGGTCTCGTACCTACTAAGGCAGCTATTAATCTTTGTAGAGAATGTCATATTCCGTATTGGGTGGGTAGCATGGTAGAGTCGGGCGTTTCTAAAATGATGCACGCTCAACTAGCGGCTCTAGGTGATTCCTATATGGCAGGAGATCTATCTGATTCTAATAGATATTTTGAACGAGATCTCATCTATCCAGATTTAACCTTTAAGGATGGGGTTATGCACGTCCCTGATGGAGATGGCTTAGGTGTAACTGTTTTTGATGATAGATTAGAAGCGTATTGTGTGGAGAAACGAACACTATGAATTTGATAGAATCTTTACAAATTGAAAAGCCTTATATGACGAGTGATACTACATGTATTGCGAAAATGAATCTAGGCGACTTTCACAAGCAACCGCAAGGTTACCTAAATGGTGGAGCTACCTTGGCCTTTGCAGAAATCGTTGCAGGTATGATGAGTAATGAACTTATTGGGGCAGATAAATTTGGTGTTGGACAATCTGTAACAGCTAATCATTTGCGTCCTGTACGATGTGAAGGGGCCTTAACAGCTTACGGCACATTACTGGTAAAAGGGAAAACATCCCATGTGTGGCGCTTTGATATGATGGACGATGCAGAGCGACTTATTTCCCAAGTAACCGTAACACTAGCTATTGTGGACTTTGATCGGTAATAGATAACAAGTAATATACAATGATAAAAGGACAGTAAATACTATTTCAGTATCTACTGTCCTTTTATGGTTTTGAATGTCTTATTAATTACTTTTTACTTACGAGTTACTGTATATAAGTCTTCCATATCTGGAATATCGTAAATAACCCATGTGCCATCACCTAAATGACGCATCAAAACACGTATATCTTTTGTCATATTTCTTTTGTTGTTTTGGATTGTTACTGTTACAGTAGCTGTATCTCCATCGTCTTCAGATTTGATATTTTTAACCTCTACATCATGCGCTTTGAAGAGGCGACCATCTACAAGACGATCGACCATGGACATGTTGTCATCACTTTGAGCCGTATTATTAGTGTCTGTTGTAGTTGGCTGAGATTTAAAGCTATCTGGATCTTCAATATATTTTCGCATCACATCTTCAATTAAAGATGGACCAAATGTTTTAGCTGCTGCAATAGTAGCTTTGCCAAATGGATTGGATGTATCTATATATTTATTGCCTTCCCGTTCTAATATATTTTTTACGATAGATTTCGTATCTATATGACGTAAGGCTTCATCGGCATCTTTATCTTGTACAGCTTGATGGATAATTTTTAGTGTATACGCTGGTGTGTGGGGAATGTACCACATGAAATACCACGCTGCGGCTAAGGCGCCAACAATAGCAATAATTAAGATGGTTATAAGTGATTTTGATTTCATTGTATTGCTCCAAAGTATTTTATATTACATTCTTATTATTTATATAATATATATTTATTTTATCATAGTCAAAGGTCCTTCACTATAATTATTAATTAGTGATACTTAAAATAATAAAACTTTCAAATATATGCACTAATAAACTATAAAGAATATATATGCTGTAAAGTGGATAAGATATATTATTGCTTTAGCTGGTTAAAGGATATATAATAAAAGTATCTTTCATGAAACTTTCATATAAAAGAGAGGTAGATTATGGTTAGTAAAAGGGTTATTATCAAATCTTTAGTATGTACGGCATTGACTTGTAGCTTTGCTACATATGCTTTTGCTGCAGATAAGGATAGTGGGGAAACAGTTCAATCAAGCTGGATGGATCGTACGGATATCGGTATTGGGTTACAAGGTACTCAGAAAGATTCTTATCACGATTATGCAATGCCTAATAAACAAATGACTGATAATAATCTAAGCTATGATACACGATTCCATTATCGTAATCATAATTCTAAGCAGAAAATGAACGCAAAGTATTTTATAGAAACATTGCAATCCATAAAACAATATGGTAAAGATGGAAAATCCGTGGTGTTTGTACAAGGTCGCTTAGATGGTAATGGTGGCGAAAAAGTTTCCACTACTACATATTGGAATGGGTCGGACGCAGATTTTGGAAGAATTGACGGTCAAGGAAGTTATATTGATAAAGGTGAAGTAGTAGAACATGATACTCTTGGTGTTGTCGGTACTGCTGGTGTTGGCTATCGTCGCCTTAGTACACATGAGCATGCCTACGTCGGTGCCAATGTATTCTATGACTATGCTTTTAAGGATAAATTTTCTCGTGTTAGTGCAGGATTAGAATATGTAGCTGGTCTAAATACGATTAGTATCAATGTATACCATGGACTATCAGAAAAAAAGGTGGGGCCTTATGACATTAACACACCTTTGCGTCAAGTACCACGGGCAATAATTTTCCATGATAGCTTTAGTACAGCACCTGATGGTATTCGTAGAACACCTCGATATTCTTATGAACATGTATTGGATGGCTTTGATATACGGTATACACGAGATTATAAGAATGCCCGTTGGCTATCTAGTTATGTGGAAGGATATCATTGGAAAACAAAAGCGCCAGGAGAACATCCAGCAGAGATGTTCTATATTGACCAACATAAGTGGCAATCCATACATGGGCTAAAGGTAGGCGCTAAAATGAATGTGACGCCTCATATCTCTGTAGACTTAGGAATTGGTAAAAGCAATATTAGTTCTGTAGAACCTTATGTATCTGTTATGTATACTTTAGGTAAGTCTAGATATGCGTACTTTGGTGGTAAACATAGTGAAAATGTGATGACTTCGGCACGTTCTAAGATGTTTGATAAGGTTAAACGCAGTGATATGAAGGTTGAGTATTATTGGGAACAAGACTTGCGTGACGGTCCTTGGGATCATTTATAATTTGTATCATACTTGTGAAAATACTATAATAAATAATTTTATATTATTATATTTAAATTGGTACCTATTTTTCGTTAAAGAAATTTAGGTGCCAATTTTTTTATTATCCTTAAGCTGGTTCGTGACAAAGTCACAAATCAGAAAAGCATCCGTTTTATAGGTGATGGTGATTTTAATTTCTATGATTATAGGTATAATTTGAAGTATATTCAAGCATACTGAAAATAAATGGCTAATATTTGCGATTTTTAGTAGATAGTTCTAAATTTCACATATTTTAGAAAAATTCATTAAAAAATTAGAAAAAAGTACTTGCATTAGTCGGTTACATCATGTTAATATATATGAGTAGTCAACGAGAGTTGATACGCGGCCCCGTGGTGTAGCGGTTAACATGTCGCCCTGTCACGGCGAAGATCGTCAGTTCAAATCTGATCGGGGTCGCCATTTTTTTTTACAAAAAAACGTGCCTCGGTAGCTCAGTTGGTAGAGCAACGGACTGAAAATCCGTGTGTCGACAGT
>ERZ772904.638-NODE-638-length-10110-cov-4.51865_pt1 | contig 10110 bp, 10 predicted proteins | sample MGYA00512122_ERZ772904 | MGnify/ENA primary metagenome ERZ772904 (study PRJEB29015, sample SAMEA2738104) | human oral metagenome | biome: human oral; feature: human-associated habitat; material: saliva | place: China | collected 2269 ... | reverse complement strand
TAGTATTCACCTCTTCATGTACTTACATTGTCAACTATATAAACCACTCTTTGTTTACATTATAAGGAAATATGTGATTTTTATCAACTTATATTTTGTATTAAGTTAACAATATGCATAAAAATAAGGGACTGTAACACAGTCCCTTAACATATTTAGAAATTGATTGTATTAAATACTTGTAATACAGAGCCATAATAGGAATTAAAATCTGCTGTAAAGTATCCGCCATTATACAAGGCATTGATATACGAATACAGAGATGTAGCATTTGTCATGCCATCTTCTCTATAGTATGTCAAATAATTGCCAAAATAGTTTGCAAAATCAATAAAATCTGTAAAATGTCTCCAGCTGCCATCTGATGCTGTAACACCACCTAGATTATGATGTGTTGCTTGTAGTTGAGATGTAAACCCACCTGTTTCAATGTACCATTGAGTATATATAAATTTAGGATCTACATGCACTCCGTTTTCAGCTGCTTTTTGAGCTGATATTTTTGCCAAACTATAAAAATATTGATTAACTTCCACTAAACATCCTCCTATTATACATCAGTATTTTTGTTGTTCTTTCAAACGCTTAGCAATGTCCCGTTTTGCATCCCGTTCTGCCATATCTTGGCGTTTATCGTACAATTTTTTGCCTGTTACAAGACCAACCGTTACCTTCACATAGCCACGGCTAAAATGAAAGTTCAACGGAATCAAGGAGAATCCCTTTTCTTTCACTTGTTGGAATAATTTTTTTATTTCCGATTTATGCATCAATAGTTTACGTGTTCGCTCAGGCTCATGATTAAAGCGATTGCCCTGTTCATAAGGACTGATATGAACACCGTAGAGAAGCATTTCGCCCTTATCAATGCGGATAAAGCTATCCTTAAGATTTAATTTACCTTGGCGAATTGATTTAATCTCTGTTCCCGTCAATGCGATGCCCGCTTCATAGGTTTCATGAATATTAAAATCATGACGTGCCTTACGGTTATCTGCAATTAATGATGGAGCATCTTTCTTTGCCATAGTCACCTCACAATAGGTATTAATATTTTTATTATCGTTTACGTTTCTTTACTTTTTTCTTAGACTCTTTATGGTCTTTGCGTCCCTTTTTATGCTTTGTAACACTAGATAAGCCAGAATATCGTTCTCTTCGTTTAGAAGACTTGCTATGTCCCTTGCCTTTTCGTTTAGATTGTTTAGAGATACCAGAACGCCCAAACGGTTTCTTTTCTCTTACCCCTACATAACCTTCGGAATTCTTCATCATTTCTTGAATTCTCATAAGATTATCCACTTCGCCGAGTACGAAATCGATTTGACGTTTTTCTACATCAGCTTTCACCAATGTCACCGTTACCGTATCACCTAAATGATAGATTTGACCCGTGCGCTTGCCAACTAAGAGGAAATGTTCTTCATCGTAAAAATAGTAATCATCGGTCATCATATTCATATGAACAAGACCATCGATACCATTATCTAACTCTACAAACATACCAAAGGATGTGATGCTAGATATTTTACCCTCAAAGACTTCGCCAATAAATGGAACCATATATTGGGTTTTCTTTAAATCGACTGTGTCGCGCTCAGCAGCTACAGCCACTTGTTCACGTTCTGAAGAATGCACAGCAGCACGTTCTAAAAATTCTGTTTTAGTATCGCGGTTTGCATATCCATCAGGCCATCCCATATCAGCTTTTAATAAGCGATGTACCATGAGATCTGGATATCGTCTAATAGGCGATGTAAAGTGTGTGTAGCATTTCGACGCCAACCCAAAATGACCTGCATTATCGATGCTATATTTAGCTTGTTGCATGGAACGCAATGTCATGATTTGAGCCACTTGTTCAACATCAGTTCCCTTAACAGCATCTAAGATATGCTGGAACACGCGTGGTTCCAATTCATCAAGATGTAAACGAATATCTTGCCCTAAGTAATTGAGAACCTTTTGATACATACTCATCTTTTCTTCGCTCGGTGTTTCATGGATACGATATACACTCGTGCGATTTGTATTCTTTAGATGAGTAGCTACCGTTTCATTAGCTATAAGCATACATTCTTCAATAAGTCGTTCTGCTAATGTCCGGTCGCGACGTACAATGCGCAATGGTGTGCCTTCTGTATCTAAAAGCACCTTATATTCAGGGAAATCAAAATCCAATGCACCACGACGACGGCGCATATCATTTAAAGTTTTTGCGATGTCCGATAAATTGTGAATCATCGGCATAAGAGGTGCCAAGTCATCAGGAATAATATCTTCGGTTAATGCTTTATAAATCTCTTTATAACTGCAACGGCGATTCACATGGATGATAGATGGTTGAATTCGATAGTTCACTACCTTACCATGCGTATCAATTTCCATCATACAGGTCATGGCATACCGATCTTCACCAGCATTCAAGCTACAGATACCATTGGATAGTACCTCTGGTAACATGGGGATAACTCTGTCTACTAGATAGACAGATGTACCGCGTTTATAGGCCTCTCTATCGATAGCCTTTTGTGACACTACATAGTGGCTTACGTCGGCAATATGTACACCTAGTTCATAGTTACCATTATCGAGTTTACGACCACTGACTGCATCATCAAGGTCCTTTGCATCTTCACCATCGATGGTAACCATTGGCACGTCGCGTAAATCCCAACGTTTAGGATCATCTGTAATGGTCGTGTTGATATGTTGGCTTGCTTTCACAACATCCTCAGGGAAGGAAAACGGCAAGTCATAATTAGCCATAATACAGTTAATATCAAGGCCTACGTCACCTTTATAGCCCAATACTTCTGTAATGACACCTTCTGGTTTCTTATCGCCTTCTGGCCATTTGATAATTTTTACAAGCACCTTAGCACCACTACGAGCATCTAAGGTATTATGTAAGTCAACGTAAATATCTGTTCCCAATCGTTCATCATCAGGGATGACAAATCCAAAGGAATGCTGTCTGTCATAGGTACCTACAACAGTTTCATTAGCTCGTTCTATGACTTCAGTTATAACGCCTTCTCGTTTATGGCGTGAATCTCGGGATGTGATAATGCGCACACGAACCTTATCATTATGCATAGCAGTGCCCTTATTTTGTTCTGCTATATACACATCCTCTTCATCAGGAGCAGTAATAACAAATCCAAAGGATTTTCTATATCCCTTGTAAATACCTTCAATAAATTCTGTATCATTATTATAGGCATATACATCTTTTCGTATAAAGCTTAAGCGCCCCTCTTTTAATAGTTCTTTAGCGGCATCCATAAAGGCATCCAGTTCACGACCGCCCTTAATATGACAATCCATAGCAGCATCATCGATATGATACGTATGAGGATAAATAGATTTATAAAACACTAACACTTTTTCTTTCATACAAACACCTCCTTTGCATAGTATTCATATATGCTGAAAAAAAGAAAAGCCTGCTAGGCAGGCTTTCAAATTAGAATTGGTTAATCATTGCCCCTAGAACTAAGCTCAACACAGCAAAGATAATACCTAAAATGATTGTACAGCGAGATAAGAACCCATCTAAGCCACGTTCTTTACCGCCGAATGTAGAATCTGCCGCACCAGAAACGGCGCCGCCCATACCAGAACTCTTACTAGTTTGAGCAATTACAACAACAATCAATAAAATGGACACAATGATTTCTAAAACCATCAAAAAATTTGTCACAATAGTCATCCTTCCTGTGTAGGAGCATCTAATACACGATGTTCCAAAAACTTCTCTAATTTACGTTTAACCCTTTGTAAAGCATTATCAATCGACTTGATGCTACGATCAGTACCTTTTGCCATCTCTTGATATGATTTACCATCTAAATAGCCTTCTAACACTTGCCACTCTAAATCACTTAAAATATGTCCTATGTTTTTTTCTATATCATCTAGCTCTTCTTGGCTAATAATGAGGTCCTCTGGATTTGTACTTCGTGCTGATGAAAGCATTTCTAACAAGGTCCGTTCAGACTCTTCTGTATACACAGGTTTATTTAAAGAAATATAAGAATTGAGTGGTGCGTGCTTTTGACGCGTCGCAGATTTTATGGCCGTAATAATTTGCCGTGTAATACATAGTTCTGCAAAGGCCCGAAAAGAGGCTAATTTATCATATCTAAAATCACGAGTAGCCTTATACAAGCCAATCATGCCTTCTTGAATGATATCATCTCGATCGGCACCTACAAGAAAATAGGTACGCGCCTTAGCGCGCACAAAATTTTTATATTTATTGACTATATAGTCGATTGCAAACTCATTTTGCTCTTGTTGAGCTATGACCACAACTTGCTCATCAGTCATTTCTTTGAAATTGTAATCGGACTGTTGCATATGAAAATTGTTCATAGGTCCTCCATACAATCACATATTGTAGAAATACCAATATATGTTATTATACTTGAATTATATATGTTCTGCAATATTTATGAAATAGAATGTACTTCATACTACTACAGCAGGTCTATCTGTTGTGCTTACTTTGTACCTCTCCGTATAGCTTCTAATTTTTTAGCCACATCGGGATCTAAGTGGTCATATACCTCATTTCTCCTGAGTACCATTTGGTCACGATGATGTTTATGTGTATATTGCAAGCGTTCCTCTTGCTTGGCAAGACGCATATCATTTTGCAATTCTCTTGCTGGAATCCGAAGTCCACCAGAGCCTAATATTTGATTTTGTTCAGCTCCGTCAGAAGTAACGACATATACATTAGTATACTTACCTTGACGCAAGAATACTTCTCGTTCAATAAAAGAATCTGCCGTTTCACCATCATCGGTATATACTTCTATAAACCCTTTAGTGATTTCTTCGATACTCGCTATCGACTTAGTATATTTACCATCAAACACGAGTATAACCTCATAGCCTTTAAATTTACCATAGTTTAAAAGCTGATTACGTAATTCCATTCGAGCGTGTTCCAAGGATTCATTAGCCAGTTTTTTTAAACTTTGCCATGCGAAGATGACATTATACCCATCGACGATTAAAATATCCTTTAACATGTAGCACCTCTATTTTACCTTCATAGTCCGTTGTCGAACTGCCTCATACATGAGAATAGCAGCTGCTACAGATGCATTTAAAGAATTTAAATTACCATACATAGGGATGGTAACCAGGAAATCACAAGCTTCTTTTACGACACGACTAATCCCCTTGCCTTCATTTCCAATAACAAGGACGGTAGGTATAGTTAAATCGGTTTCATACAAGGTACGATCACCTTCCATATGAGCACCAAGAACCCAAAATCCTTGCTTTTGAAGCTGTTTAATCGTTTGTGTAACATTGCCAACTTGAACAAGGGGAATTTGTTCCACTGCACCAGCAGATGTTTTGGCAACCGTTGCGTTAATTGGTGCATTATGACGTTTGGGAATTAAAACCGCAGTAGCTCCCACACATTCAGCGGTCCGGATAATAGCCCCCATATTATGAGGATCCTCCACACCATCCGTTAAGATAAGCAATGGATTCTCATGATTCGACTCTTGCAGTACTTCTCCAAGGTCTTTGAATTCTACAGCATTAACAAATGCAATAACACCTTGATGAGGTACATCCGTTTCATATCGATTCATCTGTTTAACAGGTGTGGGACGAACCTCTACCCCCTTGGATTTCGCTAGACCCACGATGTCAGATAAACCCGTTTTAATTTTATCGTCACTCACTAAAATGCGTTGTATAGAACGGCCTACTTTTAATGCTTCCTTTACGGCATTTCTGCCTACAATATAATTATCCATGTGAAAGTCCTCTTAATGTAATAGAATAGGCCTCTTTCATCAATTCATTAAGTCGATCCTGCTGACCTGTTTCATATAAGAAACCAAGGACTGCTTCAAAGGCGGTACTATTTCGATATTCCCGTACAGAACTACTCTTAGGTACATTGACATTACTATTTCGAGCTCGTCTAGCAATTGTTTGTTCATCCTCTGTAAACATTGATTCTAATTGTTCCAATGCTTTTGACTGAGATTTTGCACAAATAAATTCAGTTACCAATGTATGTAGAATCTGAACCTTTGAAATACTCATTTCTACAACGCGTTGTCTAATGTACATAGAATATACAGCATCACCAATATAGGCCAACATAACAGCATCTGAAGCTAAAACTTCAGATGCTGGTTTAGATACAAAAGAATGGTCCTCAGTATCTAAGAGTATTAATTTTTTAATAGCTTCTTGTTTCAGAAATTGAAATTGCTTAAATTTCACGCTTTTTCCACCGTGCTCCTGCAGGAGAATCTTCAATAGTAATGCCAATTTCAGCTAATCGGTCGCGAATGCAATCCGCAAGAGCCCATTGCTTTTGTTCACGGCATGCTTGACGAACAGAGAGAATAACATCCATCAATTGTTCGTATTCTGCTGCGTCAGCACCAGTATTACCTTCCCAAGCTTTTTCTAATACGCCAATAACCTCTGTCATAAATTTGAAGATACGTTTTACCTCTGCGATAGCATCTTGGCAAACAACGCCTTCTCTACCTGTTACAACTTGATAGTAAATATTAATTTCCTTAGCAAGACCAAACATACTAGATGTAGCTAATGCAGTATTAAAATCATCGCTCATAGCGGCTTCGAATTCTTCTTCATATTCTTTAGCTTTTTCTAATAAACGTTGAGCATCGTCACAAGGGCCAGCTTCACATTTTTCAAGATATAAAAGATTTTCGATAGCAGTACCTAATCGTTCCAAAGATTTATTTGCTTCTTCTAAGCGTTCATCGGAGAAATCCAATGGGCTACGATAATGTGTGCTAAGTAAGAAGTAACGCAAAGCATCTGGACTATATTGTTCCAAAATATCTTTCACCAAGAAGAAATTGTTCAAGGATTTAGACATTTTTTCGGAATTAATCGTAATGAATCCATTATGCAACCAGTATTTTACAGAAGGATGATGTCCAGAACAGCCTTCAGATTGAGCAATTTCATTTTCATGATGAGGGAAAATCAAATCACTACCACCACCATGGAAATCAAATTCTTCGCCTAAATATTTTTGGCTCATAGCGGAACATTCAATATGCCAACCTGGACGACCGTTACCCCAAGGACTTTCCCAGAATGGTTCACCTGGTTTAGCAGCTTTCCAAAGTGCAAAGTCCATAGGGTTCTTTTTACGACCATCTACTTCAATACGAGCGCCTGCTTCCATATCATCTAATGTACGACCAGACAATTCACCATAATGATCAAATTTTTCTACGCTAAAATACACATCGCCATCTAACTCATAAGCATAACCCTTATCAATAAGCGTAGAAATCATATTGAGAATATCAGGGATATGAGTAGATACGCGAGGATATACATCGGCACGTTCTACGCCAAGTGCATCCATTACTTCAAAATAGCTATCGATATAACGATTAGCAATTACGTCCCAGGCCACGCCTTCACCATTAGATGTATTAATAATCTTGTCATCTACATCAGTGAAGTTTTGTACATACGTTACTTTATATCCTACATGTTTCATGTAGCGACGAATTACATCCCACGTTACAAAAGGACGAGCATTACCAATATGAGGGTGATTATATGGTGTTACACCACAAACATACATCTTTGCTTCACCTGGTGTTACAGGAGTAAATACCTCTTTTTGGCGCGTCATTGTATTATAAACTGTAATTTCTCTCATCGATACTGATGCCTCCATGTTCGAAAAATAAAAAAGAACCCTCATCTCATACAGAGACGATGGTCCGCGGTTCCACTCTGTTAGGCACCAATGTGGTACCCACTCATCGCATAACGGCGCGTCACCGGACAAACCTACCTATAATCGGAATGTCAGCTCGTGAATGCATTTCGTCTACCTATCCTTGAACCCTCCCACCATCGGTTCTCGCTAAAAAGTTAGTTGTAGAGTACTTCTTTCAATCTTAGCTTTTAATGTATACCTATATTAAGATATAAAATAATTTTACCAATAATGCTATATAATGTCAATAATTACAAGAAAAACCTCCAGCTTCAAAACCATTGAATATGTCCCTTTATCAAGGGAATTAAACATATTAAGGATTATAAAAATGGAGGTTTAACTGTATATTTTATTGAAATATATTATCAATTATAAGTTATTAGAACGATTTACTTAATAAGTTAATGACTAAGCTTGTTCTAACTTCTCTTTATCATCATGTTTGCGGCAAATACCGGCAAAAATAGAGCCTGTAAAATTATGAATAATCGAGAAAACAGCACCAGCTACCGCTGCTTGAGGTGTGAAATGTTTCATTGCTAGTGAAACGGATAATGCAGAGTTTTGCATAGCCACTTCAATTTGCATAGCACGGCGAGATGATACATCGATGTTAAGAATTTTACAAATAAAGAATGTAACAACGTAGCCACTCAAGTTTTGTACTAAACAAGCTACAAAAATGATGAGACCTGTTTCAGCAATTTGTTTTTGGTTAACCGCTGTTACGGCTGCCAAAATAAGTAATACTGCAATAGCTGCTATGGTAGGACATACAGATTTAACAGGTTCAATTTTAGATCCAATAAAGTAATTCAATACAATACCTAAAATGATTGGAACCAATACGATTTTAACGATGGATATAAACATCGGCATAAATTGAATTTCAATGGATGATGTAGCACCTGCGTACAATACTACGAATAATGGTGTTAAAATTGGAGCCAACAAGGTAGATACGGTTGTAGCAGATACGGACAATGGCACATTGCCATTAGCGAGGAATGTCATGACATTAGAAGCCGTACCACCTGGACATGCACCTAACAAGATGAAACCTATACCAATTTCCGGTGGAAAGTTAAAAATAAGAGCTACTAAAAAGCCTGCTAAAGGCATCCATAAAAATTGAATGACAGATACGAGGATAACCTTCATTGGTTGTTTGAATACATCAAGGAATACTTGTGCTGTTAACGTTAAACCCATGGCAAACATAACAAATTGTAACATATATGCCACATATGGTGTCATCCATGCAAAAAATGTCGGTAGCATATAAGCTAATACGGCCATCAATAAAACTATCCAAGATAGATAGCTATTGAAGAGATGGTTAATAGATCGAATTAAACTCATCAAAACACTCACTTTCATAAAAATCAAAATAAAATACGCCGATAATTATAGCAAATCTGTACATTATATACAACAAAGGCCCTCACACCATAGGTATGAGAGCCTTTCAATAGTTCTATTATTTAGTTAAAGCACCTACATTGTCTAAATGATGTAAGCATTTTTCTTTACCAAGCAATGTAACGATATTGTTTAAGTCAGGACCATGCATTTGACCAGTCAAGGCAACACGCAATGGCATGAATACAAATTTACCTTTCAAAGCAGTTTCTTTCATAACAGCCTTGATAGCCTTTTTAACGGCTTCTGGTGTAACTTCTTCCATATCTGCCAATTTTTCTTTGAAAGCATTCAATACAGTTGGCGCAGATTCTTCGTTAAGCACTGCCTTTAACTCTTCTTCATGACCTTCTTCGAGGAATACTGTTTCCCCCATGAACATGCCTACATGATCTTTAATTTGAGCACCAAAGCTAATATGATCACGGAATGTAGAACAAAGTAATGTTAACCAATCAATATCAGATTGATTCAAGCTATCTGGAGCTAAACCAACTTCTTTTAAATGTGGCAAGCAAAGGCGGAATAATTCTTCATCGCTCAAATTTTTCATGTAATGGAAATTGATGTGGTTTAATTTATCGATATCAAATACAGCTGGGTTCTTAGCAACGCGATCCATGGAGAAGGCTTGAATCAATTCATCTTGTGTAAAGAATTCTTCTTCACCTTCTGGAGCCCAACCAAGAAGTGCCAAGAAGTTTACTAATGCTTCTGGCAAGTAGCCCAATTGTTTATATTGATCAACAGATGTAGCACCATGACGTTTAGACATCTTCTTATAATCTTTGCCAAGAATCAAGGAGATATGACCAAATATAGGAATTTCCCAACCAAGTGCTTCGTAGATAGCCATTTGACGAGGTGTATTGGATAAATGTTCTTCCGCGCGAATAACGTGAGTAATTTTCATC
>ERZ772904.635-NODE-635-length-10132-cov-5.47216_pt1 | contig 10132 bp, 4 predicted proteins | sample MGYA00512122_ERZ772904 | MGnify/ENA primary metagenome ERZ772904 (study PRJEB29015, sample SAMEA2738104) | human oral metagenome | biome: human oral; feature: human-associated habitat; material: saliva | place: China | collected 2269 ... | reverse complement strand
GTAGGAGACAAGTATGGCATCCCTACCCCTGCCCAGGTCATCGACCTCTTGGCGTTGATGGGCGACACAGCCGACAACTTTCCAGGTTGTCCGGGCGTCGGTGAAAAAACAGCAGCCAAGTTAATTAATCAGTTCGGAAGTATTGACAACATGCTTCAACACACCGACGAGATAAAAGGTAAACTACGTGAGAAAGTAGAGAATGCCGTTGAAGACATAAAGATGTCTAAGTTCCTCGCCACGATTCGAACTGATGTTCCGATGCAACTCGATTTAGATGAACTCAAAGTAGAGCAACCCGACGAGGCTAAATTGCGTACAATATTTGAAGAGTTAGAGTTTAGGACACTTATTAACAAGTTTCTTAATAAAAGTGAAGTAAAGTCAAAAACCGACAACAATCAGCTTGATTTATTTGCAGAAAACACGGCCAATGAGTCGAGTGAACCCAAATTTGCGAAATATGAAAGCATAAAAACAAATCAACATGAGTATCAACTCATTGAAAATGAGGGTGAATTACGTCAGTTATGTGACTTTTTTATTACAAAGGAGTTTGTTAGTATAGACACTGAAACGACCTCAACCGATGCAATTAATGCTGAATTAGTTGGTTTAAGCTTCTCAGCTGAGGAAAGCAAGGCCTTTTATGTTCCCGTACCAGCCAATTACGAAGAAGCGTTAAAAGTCGTTCAAATATTTAAACCACTATATGAGAGCGACAAAATCATGAAAATCGGACAGAACATCAAGTATGATTATGAGGTGTTAACCCGATATGGCGTGACCATTCAAGGTAAGATGTTCGACACGATGATTGCCCACTACCTCATCCAACCAGAGTTACATCATAACATGGACTATCTGGCTGAGACCCTTCTTGGTTATCAGACGATACACATAGAAGAGCTGCTCGGTCCAAAAGGAAAGAAGCAGAAGAACATGCGCGACGTCTCCCCTACCGACATCTATGAGTATGCAGCGGAGGACGCAGACATCACCTTGCGCTTGAAAAACGTACTTGAGCCTCGATTAAAGGAGCTTGGCGTCGAAGAACTCTTCTGGAATATAGAGATGCCATTGGTCCGTGTATTAGCAGATATGGAACTAAATGGTGTCTGCTTAGACACAGAAGCACTACAAGACACGTCAAAGATTTTCAATGAACGTATGAGAGAATACGAGCAGGAAATATACAAGGAGGCCGGTAAAGAGTTCAATATCTCAAGTCCAAAACAAGTGGGTGACATCCTCTTTGGTAAGTTGCAGATCATGGACAAGCCTAAAAAAACAAAAACAGGACAATACGTAACGAGTGAGGAGGTGCTTCAGAGTCTTGAAAACAAAAGTCCTATCGTACGTAACATCCTTAATTACAGAGGGATGAAGAAACTTCTCAGTACGTATATTGACGCACTTCCTAAGTTGATAAACCCACGTACAGGACATATCCACACATCGTTCAATCAAGCGCTCACCGCTACTGGACGTCTCTCATCAAGCGACCCAAATCTACAGAATATCCCTGTACGCACGGATGATGGGAAGGAGATACGTAAGTGTTTCATCCCAGAAGAGGGTTGTCTGTTCTTTTCAGCAGATTATAGTCAGATTGAGTTACGTATCATGGCCCACCTTTCTGAGGACGAAAACATGATGGAGGCCTTCCGTGAGGGGCATGACATCCATCGTGCAACGGCTGCAAAAATATGGCATGAGGACATAGATAAGGTCACTGACGCACAGCGAAAGAAGGCAAAACAAGCCAATTTCGGTATTATTTATGGTATCACCACCTACGGACTTGCCCAACGCATGGACATCTCAAATGCTGAGGCAAAAGACCTCATACAAGACTACTTCCGCACATTCCCAAAGGTACAAGCCTATATGGAACATGCGAAAGAGGTGGCAAGAGCCAAAGGCTATGCCGAAACACTCTTCCATCGTCGCCGCTATCTGGCTGATATAAACAGTCGCAACGCCACTGTCCGCGGGTTTGCTGAGCGTAATGCCATCAACGCACCGATACAGGGAACGGAGGCAGACATCATCAAAGTGGCAATGGTACGCATCTGGGAACGCTTTAAGAAAGAAGGAATCCGCTCAAAGATGATTCTTCAGGTGCATGATGAACTTAACTTCTCCGTCTACCCAGAAGAGCGTGAACAGGTGGAACGCATTGTCATTGAAGAGATGCAGAATGCCTATCCACTGAACGTCCCACTGATAGCTGATGCCGGATGGGGCAAAAACTGGTTAGAAGCACATTAAAAAGAAAAGGCCTCCCCTTGTCCCTCTGAAGGCAGGGGGAGGCTTACAAAAAGAGGTATAAGGAGTATATAGGAAATCAAATAATGCTTCTTTTATAGACTATAATATGTATAATAATAGACTATAATAATCAACCAAGCATAAAGAAAAGACTTTATTACGTCCTTATAAAGCATCCCCATGAGTACTGATAAGGCCAATTAGATAGCTAAAAAATAGGCTATACCGTCGCAAAAGAAAAGGATTAAGTCCCTACCCTACCCCTTTCATCGGATTTTCTTCATGACAAGAAAGAATTATTTTCACGACAAGAAATATTTATTTTCATGAAGAAAAATATTTTTTTTCATGAAAATAAATTAGAGAGGGGGCTGATAGCTGAGAATAAAGGCGAATGAAAAGTCACCTTAGTAACCATGCACAGAATACAAGGAAAGGCCCATCATGCAGCTTAAAAGCAGTGTTAAAATATAGAAAAAGGCTACTCGTTTAGCTTTTTTGGCGTAATTTTGCAATTTAATCAACCAGAGAAATTGAATGAGTCTTACTAATATAGTAAACAAGTTGTACTTCCATCCGCGACGTAAGGAGCTTGAGCACTACCTCACGGATGGAGAGGCTATCCAGCGGGAAGTCATGCAATACCTCGTTGAACGAGCCAAGGACACCGAATACGGACGCAAACATCTCTTCTCAACGATAAAGTCATACGAAGATTTCACACAGAACATTCCAGTCAACACATACGAGGAATTGAAGGGTGACATCGACCGTATGCGCCATGGAGAACGTAATATTCTATGGCCAGGACAGGTGAGATGGTATGCTAAGTCGTCTGGTACAACAAACGATAAGAGTAAGTTCATTCCTGTTTCCCACGAAGGATTACAGACCATTCATTACCAAGGAGGAAAGGACGTTATCGCTTACTACCTTAGTAATCACCCAGAGAGTAGACTCTTCAACGGTAAGAGTCTTATCTTAGGTGGGAGCCATTCTCCAAACTACAACTTATACAACTCACTTGTAGGCGACCTAAGTGCTATCCTCATAGAGAACATCAATCCACTCGCAAACCTGTGTCGTGTACCTAAGAAATCAACAGCTTTACTGAGCGATTTCGAGGTGAAACGCGACCGAATTGCACAGGAGACTCTCAAGCAGAACGTGACCAATCTATCTGGTGTTCCGTCTTGGATGCTCTCTGTCATAGTACGTGTTCTCGAATTGAGTGGTAAACAACACTTAGAAGAAGTATGGCCTAATTTAGAGGTGTTCTTCCATGGTGGCATTGCTTTCACACCCTATCGTGAGCAGTATGAACAGCTCATTACCAAGCAAGGGATGAACTATATGGAGACATACAATGCTTCTGAGGGCTTCTTTGGAATACAGGATGACCCAACAGACAGCAGTATGTCGCTCATGCTCGACTATGGCGTATTCTACGAGTTCTTGCCTATGGACGAGTTTGAAAGTGAACATCCGAATATCATCCCACTGTCGGGTGTGGAGATAGGGCGCAACTATGCGATGCTGATTAGTACTGCTTGTGGCCTATGGAGATACGAGATAGGAGACACAGTACAGTTCACTTCGACCAATCCTTATAAGTTTGTTATCACCGGAAGAACTAAGTATTTCATCAATGCCTTTGGTGAAGAGCTCATCATGGACAATGCCGAGAAGGGCCTCGAAGCCGCTTGCAAGGCCACTGGCGCACAGCTGTCTGACTACACAGCAGCCCCAATGTATATGGATGCGAAGGCTAAATGTCGTCATCAGTGGCTCATTGAGTTTGCGAAAGAACCCTCTTCACTTGACGAGTTTGCCAAAGTTCTTGATGACAAACTACAAGAGGTTAACTCAGACTACGAGGCGAAACGTTTTCATAACATTACCCTTCAACCACTTGAGATAATAGTTGCACGCAAGGATCTCTTCAATGACTGGCTCAAAATAAAGGGTAAGCTCGGTGGTCAACATAAGATTCCACGCCTTTCAAACAGCCGTAACAACCTTGAAGAACTACTGAGTATGAACCAGCAAAAGACTACAGAGTAAAAAGGATAAAACAACCTTTATGAGGTAAAAAGCAAAAGGGTAAACAAGTAAAACCAGCGATATGAAGAAACAACAACAGAGATATTGCCAAGAAGTTATGGGTGGAAGGGATGGCCTTTCAGCTAAGGTTAGTCCTTACCTTGCGGTGTTCTACCAGCCAAAGGTTTTACTTCTTTTCCTTTTTACCATACTCCTTTTGACACTGTCGTCCTGCGCGAAGATGCGACAACCAGATGGTGGATGGTACGATGAGACCCCACCAAGAGTGTTGGCTGCATCCCCTTCTGAACGAGCAACTGATGTAAACAGTAAGAAGGTGAACATCTATTTCAACGAGTTCATCAAGTTAGACAACGCATCTGAGAAGGTTGTCGTATCGCCTCCACAAATAGAAGCACCCGAAATAAAGGCTACAGGAAAGCATATCACAGTGAGTCTGCAAGACAAGCTACAGCCAAACACCACCTACACCATCGACTTCTCTGATGCTATCTCAGACAATAACGAGGGCAATCCATTAGGGAATTACACCTACAGCTTCTCTACTGGCGATCATATTGATACCCTTGAGGTGTCTGGCTACGTGTTAGAAGCAGAGAACCTGGAGCCTGTGAAGGGTATTCTCGTGGGTCTTTACAGTAATCAGAACGACTCTGCTTTCGAGAAACTACCTATGCTTCGCGTCTCACGTACCGATAGTCGTGGTCGCTTCAGCATACGAGGTGTTGCCAAGGGAGACTACCGCATTTACGCTTTACAGGACATGGACGGTAACTATAGGTACAATCAAAAGAGCGAGAAGTTGGCCTTCACGCCCGAAGTCATTATGCCTTCATGGAAGCCAGACATACGACAAGACACACTCTGGATTGACTCTTTGCATATTAAAGACATCAAACAGGTGCCTTACACCCATTTCCTACCAGACGACGTAGTACTGAACTCGTTCACAGCTACGCAGACTGACCGTTTCTTCCTCAAGTCTGAACGCAAGGAGCCAAACCACTTCACGCTCTTTTATAGCTATGGTGATGCCGACCTCCCACAGCTTAAAGGACTCAATTTCAATGCTAAAGACGCCTTCATAACAGAGCCAAGTCTGAACCAAGACACCATCATCTATTGGCTTCGTGATACGGCCCTTGTCAATCAAGACACGCTGCGAATGCAGATGACCTATAACATGACGGACAGTATGGGTAAACTTGTGCCTAAGACAGACACGCTGGAGATACTCTCAAAGGTGCCCTACGCAAAGCGTCTGAAGCGTCAACAAGAAGAGTACGACAAGTGGTTTAAGAAGCAGGAGAAGGCCAAAGAACGTGGAAAAGACTTCCAAACGGCTATGCCGGTCACACCTTTAGAGGTAAGATACAACGTCTCCTCGCAAATGGACCCAGACCAAAACCCAACGTTTGAGCTCCCTACTCCACTTGAAAAGACCGATACCTCCAAGATACATCTCTATGAAAAGATAGACTCTATGTGGTATCGAGCGAAATACACCTTCGGTGCCGAACCTGGTAGACCACGGTTAATGAAACTCGTCAGCACTTGGGATCCGGGTCATGAATACAGTCTTGAGGTCGATTCAGCAGCCTTCACAGATATCTATGGAAAGGTGTCTGCAAAGTATAAACAGGGCATCCGTATCCCGTCAATAGACGAGTATGGCACGTTGATGATGACCTTACAGGGCATGGAAGGTAAGAATTGCCTATTGCAACTACTCAATGAAAGCGACAAGCCTGTGAAGGAGACGTATGCAAAGAACAATCAAGCGACCTTCCACTACGTAAAGCCTGGGGTCTACTACCTACGTGTCATCGTCGATGAAAACGACAATGGTAGATGGGATACAGGTGATTATGCGACCCAGCGACAGCCCGAAGCCGTCTATTACTACCCCAAGTCTATCGAGTGTAAGGCCAAGCGTGACGTACAGGGTACGTGGAATCCGCGTCTACTCCCACTCTACAAGCAGAAGCCTGCAGCCATAACAAAGCAGAAGGCTGATGCCCAGCGCAAGATAAAGAGGCGTAATGCCGAACGCGCTCGCAGCCTTGATATCCCTCTACCTGCCGACCTCATCAACACAGCTCATTAGAAACAATAGAAATAATAACGCACAAAACGCAGGTTTATCACAACCTATCAATACCCATAAACGCCCTCGTCTATCCCCTACTCTATTAAGTTTTAGGGTCGACGAGGGCGTTTTTAGTCCTTATATATGCCCCTGTGTAATGGTCAAACCAATTATCTACATATCGTCCAAAGATAAACAACCAAGACTTAACTTATAGGTCCGAAGCTCTGAACAGTTCTGCAATAGATTATCTACCTTAGCCCGAAGGATAGCCTCGTCATATTTGTTAGCATTGCGTTTCACCTCATACACCCATGCAACCTTATCTATTTCGTTCACAGCAATAAGGTCTATTTCATTCTCGCCCTTGCGGTCCCAGTACCTTCCTATCCGTGTATAATCACCAGTCTCACGCAGTTTACGCTCAAAATACCTTTCTAACATGAAGCCTTCAAGCATGTTGATATCACGTTCGATAAGGCGTGCAAGTTGATTCAAAGCACCATTCTCAACGAAAGCCTGATACTTGAAGAAGAAACGAAACCACAATGTAAGGAAATTATCGCATAGTGTGTAGCGCACCTTCCGAGAATTACTCTTTGCGAAAATAGGCTGATGACGTTCTATCAAACCATAATACTTCTCCAGTCGTTCAAGGTAGCTTCCAATGCCACTGGCCTCCATTCCGATCTTATTCTCTATCTCTTTACGCGTAAGTTGACCCTCAGATATACAAATAAGAATAGAAAAGTAAATGGAGTAATCAGCCCCAAACTCCTCTATCAAAACGTTCTTACCCTCATTGATAAAAGGCGAATTGACCTCCGTAAGCATACTGTATATCGACTTTCTTACCGTCCGCTTGTTATCCATCAGTAAACTGATATACCACGCTACCCCACCCGATACAGTGAAGAGTGCCAACAAGTCCTCTGCAGTATAGGATGGATTAAAGTCACAAAGAATCACCTTTAAGGTGTCAGTAGTAAAAGGCTGCAGATTTATAATGCGTCCTGCACGTGAGAAAAGTGGCTCCTTACTATCCTCAAATAGCTTATGCATCATCGAATAAATCGAACCACTAACTATCAAATTAAGGTGACTTCCGCCCTTATTCAAGTCCCACTCACGTTGTAACTCACTGAAAATAGAGGAATTAACACGCCCGAAATCCTGAAACTCATCAATGATTAAAGTGAAAGCACGTGTCTTAGACAATTCCATCACATGATGAAAGAGCTTTGAAAAAGATGTATATCGTCCAATAGGAACCTGCAGTGTCTCTTCTATCACAGCACGAAAATCATCACACAACAGTGCTTCCGACTTACGTGCTACGAAGAAATAAAGCAGCGTAAGGCGCTCTCCACTCTTCAAGGTAAGCTCGGTCTTGCCAATACGTCTACGACCAATCAGCACCGTCATTTGGGCCTCTTGGTGGCTCAATAGCTCTACATCAGAGAGCAGTTTTAGCTCATTTATTCTATCATAAAACCTCATAAACAGTCCTTTTTAGTAATAGCTATTACCGTAATAGTCATTACTTTATTTTGCAAAGATACTCTCTTTTATTGATAAAAGCAAGGAAATCAGTTACTTTCACCCCTCATCAATATTGCATACAAGTATCAACAAACACCTCGAAATAGGCTTTTAGGTGTGATAAAAGTAAGGTAAACAACCCATAAGATTTCTTTTCATGGATTTTTTTTCATGAAAATAAATATTTTTCTTCATGAAAATAAATATATCTTGTCATGAAAATAATTCTTTCTCTTCATGAGAATAATTCGATAAAGCGTATCAGTTCAAGTTTATATCACACTGTTCGGCTATTGAATAAACATGGGGAAAGAGACATCAAAAGACCTATAAGGAGTGCTTAGGAAGCCAAAGAATAAGACAGACAGCACTCAATAGGAACCATTAACATGGCGTTAAAAATAGAGAAACAACAACATATCCGTCCTTGTCAAGTGTTACCAAGAAGAAAGCATACATACGAAGATTGCGATTTTCAGCTTTCTTTTTTCTTATTTCAAGCGTTTTATCTGTTCGCCTTCAGCATACCAAACACCATCACAACCGGTTTTCTCAGCCTTTGGAAGTAAGGTTTTCAACTGGTTACGGTCTGTTATCTCTTCGTTAAGGATAGTTTTTGGCCATTGATAACCAGTCTGTTGAGGGACAGAATACCCCCATCCAAAAGCCTCGAAGGGAATCACCCAGAAAGAAGAATATTTTGTTTCGCCTGTATTTAAATGTATCACCATCACCTTGTTTACTGGTCGGTCGCATTGACTAACGATACTCTTTGCCATCCGTTCGCCCGTCTTTCCCGATAGCCAAGAGGCATAACCGTGATGGAGTAGGGTAAAGGTAGCTGTCAAAAGGTAGAGCAAAGCTGATAAAAACAGGGCTTGTCTGTTCTTAATGCGTTCGCATAGTAGGGCTATCATCAGCGTTACAAAAGGCAGGACAGCATAACAGTGCATCATTGAGAAGACTGTCATAAGATTTACGAAAGCCCCAATAAAGAAAGATAAAAGCAGTACTACGAGTGTTTTCTGTAGCCTAAAAGAACGCAGTAGGAGCCAAAGAAAGGGTAGGGGGAGGAGCCCTGTGATTACAACAACTACAAGATGGCGATGTTGCGGATGGATAAGACTGGCATAATCGATAGGGTAGAAGGACATTCCTAACAGTAAACAAAGATTGCGTAATAGCTGTTTTGCAGTAAAAACCATGTACGCATTGTTCTCAAAATGAAAACTATCAGTCAGCAAAATACGGCAAACAAGATAAAAGACAAACACAAGACAGCCACAAAGAAGCTGCTTTAGCGTATGCTTAAAACAGTCTTTTCCTGTACTCCACACGACGAAGGGTGGGAAAGCAAACCAAATATAGCCTGACTCTTTAGCGAAGACAGATAGCAGAGAACAGAGTAACCACAAGGCAAGCTTTCGATATCCAGACAGGCTGATGTAGCTATATAAGGCAAGAAGTCCCCATAGAAGCGAATAGACTTGGTTTAGTGAATCAATATTTAGGACCGCCCCCAAGGTGCCTGACGACAAATAAAAGAAAACGACGGATAGGTTGCGTGACAACGTACTAACCCTAAACCATTGCAGAATCCTATATACCAACCATGTGTTGAGGATATGCCCCAATAGGATAAAAAAATGGTTTAAGAAGGGAAAAAGTCGGTAATTAAGTCCGAGAAGATGCCCAAAGAGTACATCAAAAGGGCGCCAATAATTACCATCAGGGAGCAGATTTTGAAGCGTAAGAGGCTCTGTCTGCGGTACGGTATAGTAGGTCCAATCATCAAAGGTAGGCTGAAGTTGACAAAGCAACAGCAATGCCAACGGAGCTGTCAATAGTATCCAAAAGATTGGATTACGTCCTATCTGTGTATTCATCACCTCTATTAATTAACCACTGCAACCTTACAAACAGTGCCATTATCACCGTTTTCGTCAGCAGTCTGCACCATATAAACACCTGATGCAACACGCTTTCCGTTCCTATCCTTACCATCCCAAACGAAAGAACCACCATTGCTGGTACCTTCAGCAACGAGGATTCCATTCGTTGTTACAATCTTCACATTCGCATTCAACGACAAACCAACAATCGTGATAGGCCCTGTATAACCTGGTTTCACAGGGTTTGGATAAGCGTATGTAGTCTCATCAT
>ERZ772904.627-NODE-627-length-10217-cov-13.2779_pt1 | contig 10217 bp, 8 predicted proteins | sample MGYA00512122_ERZ772904 | MGnify/ENA primary metagenome ERZ772904 (study PRJEB29015, sample SAMEA2738104) | human oral metagenome | biome: human oral; feature: human-associated habitat; material: saliva | place: China | collected 2269 ... | reverse complement strand
TATCAGGTAAAGATGTTAAAGCCGGTGATACAACTACTATTGATGTTTCAGATGCTCTTTATATAGAATCACAAAACTTTGAAATTCGAGATACAGCAACTAATAATCTCATCGCAACTGGTAAAATTGATGAAACTAAAAAACATATCATCTTAACCTATACTGATTATGCTGAAAAGCACTCTGACACCAGTGGTTCTTTCTTTGTCTATACTCGAGTGGACTTTCAAAAGAATCCTGAAAAAGGAGAAATTCCTGTTCAAATTACTATCAATGGTAAAGTATATAATGCCGGTAAGGTGAATTTTACTGGAGTTGGAGAAGCCAAACCAGAGTTGTTCTCAAAAACTGGATGGATAAGTAATGAAGAACAAAGAATTCTTTCTTATTCCATTTCAATCAACCAGACAAAAGAGAGTTATAAAGATGCAATAGTTGAAGACGCATTGAAGTTCTCTAACGCATCTTACATCAAAGATAGTATTCATATTTATAAAGGGAAATTCAACTATGTAAATGGAGAATGGGAATTTAACGATAAAACAGATGTAACTAATCAACATACTGTTACAGTTAGTGAAGATGGTCGATCATTTGTTATTCAACTTGGAGATATCACTGAAGCTGATCAATACCGTATTGAATATAATGTTCAAGCAAATTATGCATTTGCAGATGGTGAAAAATTAGATAATGATGCTGTTTTAAAAGCAAAAGAAAAAACTTTGGGAAATGCCACTCAAACTACTGTTGCTCAGATAGCAGGTGGTTCAGGTATTGGATATGTCTTCTCGATTAATATCCATAAAGTAGATGAAACTAACCAACCACTAGCGGGTGCTAAGTTTAAGGTTGTTCGGCAAGCTAACAATCAAGTGATTGGTGAGTTTACAACTGATGCTGAAGGTAAGATTACAGTAACGGATCTTTTGAGAGATAAGTACATCCTAACTGAGGTAGAAGCACCTAAAGGATATGTGATAAAAACACCAGAGACTGTAGTGAATGCAACAGATTTTGGAGAAGATAAGTCAGTTATCAAAACGATTGTAAACTCAAAAGAAGAGACAACAATAACTACCACCACAACCACGACGACTGAAGCTCCAACGACGACAACCACGACAACGGAAGCTCCAACGACGACAACCACGACGACTGAAGCTCCAACGACGACAACCACGACAACGGAAGCTCCAACGACAACAACCACGACGACTGAAGCTCCAACGACAACAACCACGACGACTGAAGCTCCAACGACGACAACCACGACGACTGAAGCTCCAACGACAACAACCACGACGACAGAAGCTCCAACGACGACAACCACGACAACGGAAGCTCCAACGACGACAACCACAACGACTACAACGACAGAAGCGCCGACAATAACATCAACGACTACAACGACAGAAGCGCCGACGACAACATCAACGACTACAACGATAGAAGCGCCGACAACAACATCAACGAGTACAACGACAGAAGCGCCGACGACAACATCAACAACCACAACAACTTCAAAACCAGAAGTATCTGAGACAACTACTACAGAAGATAAGCCAGGTCTTCCATATACTGGTGAGTCTACAGGTATTGCATTAGTAATTGCTGGTATATCTATCTTGGCAGGTAGTCTCGTTATGAAAAAGAAATTTTCTAAATAATTGAGTTTAGAAAAAGATAGTTAATAAAAAGGACTTTAGGGTCCTTTTTATTTGTCAATGAAAAATAATGAAATGCACTATTTTTCTTGACAATTTTTATCAATACATGTAAAATAGAATAGATCTTGAACTTGAAGGGAGTGAAAATAATGTCTAAAACAGTAGTACGTAAGAATGAATCTCTTGACGATGCACTTCGTCGTTTCAAACGTGCGGTTACTAAAGCTGGTACTCTTCAAGAAACACGCAAACGTGAATTCTATGAAAAACCTTCTGTAAAACGTAAACGTAAATCAGAAGCAGCTCGTAAACGTAAAAAATTCTAATTTGAAATGAAAGACTAGACTTATCTAGTCTTTTTTTGCTAATCACAAAGAGTAAAATCACAGTGAAGATTGTTAATTCAGTGTTAAACAGATATTCTAAACTTGGAAGCTTTTTGATTGTAGTTAGGTGTTTTATATAAAGTTAAAATGTTGACGTTGAGAAAGTATCCTCGTTGAGGAAATTAAAAACATACTGACAGAAGTATAGGAAAACTGCTAGATATAGGTGCTGACAAAAACTATTAAAAGTCAATTTTTGAGAATAGATTTACTGATAAAAGAAAATTAAAACTCATCAATTAATCTGAAATAGTGTTGCTAAAGTCATTTGGCGCAGTAAAAATGACATTTTGTATTTTACCCCCCCTTTTTCTTGTTTTTTTGGTATAATTAAAAATATTAGTAGAAAAAATCTGAGAGGGCTTTATCATGAGAAAAACAAAAGTCGCAGTCGCTTTAGGAGCATTTTTGTTTCTTAGTGTCGGCGCGAGAGTAGAAGCGGACACAACTTCGCGGTCCGACGTCAATCGGATTCATTTCATTAATACCAAAGGAAGTCCAGGGACTGATGCCATTTTACTTGAAAGTAACGGGCATTATGCGTTGATAGATATGGGTGAAGACTATGACTTTCCAGATGGGAGCGATCCGCTTTATCCATTAAGATCGGGTATTATTACTTCAAATGTCTATGCAATTGAAGATCGACTTTTCCGTCATCTTGACCATGTAGGTGTTAAGAAGTTGGACTTTATGCTTGGAACGCATGTCCATAGTGACCATATTGGTGGAGCTGATGAAGTTCTAAAAAAATATAAGGTTGATAAATTTTATCTAAAACGATATTCGGATGATCGAATTGCCACTCAATGGGGTTTGTGGGATAATCTTTTTAACTATAATAATGCACTGAATGCCGCTAGAAAATATGGCGTTAATCTTATTCAAGATATCTCAGATAATGATAGTCATTTCAAATTGGGTGATATGGATATTCAGTTGTATAACTACAAAAATGAATATGGCCCAGATGGGAAATTAAAGAAAGTATATGATGACAATCCCAATTCTATTGTTGCTGTAGTTACAGTAAATGGGAAGAAAATTTATCTGGGTGGGGATCTTGATAACGTTTATGGAGCTGAAGATCGCTTAGGCCCACAAATTGGGAAAGTTGATTTAATGAAATGGAACCATCACCTTGACGGAAAAGTTTCAAACAGCATTAATTTTCTTAATAATCTTTCCCCATCTATTGTTGTGCAAACAACAGGATTGGATATAAATGTCCAAGCAACGAGAGATAAATTGAAACAGATGAATGTCCAAGTTGTTCATGCTTCAAGTGATAAGAAAGATGCGACTGTTTTTGATATAAAAACAGATGGCATTAATAATATTTCTCAAGAATTCCCAGATATTCCGAATACGAATTCACGTTGGGTCACTGAAGATGGATATAAGAAGTATTATTTCGCTGATGATCAGATGGCAACAGGTTGGCATACAATTGATGGAGCAAAATACTTCTTCAATGGGAAAGGACATCTGCAACAAGATAAATGGCTTCAAGATTTTGATGACGAAGGTACTCTTAAGTCTTTATATATGGATAAAGATGGGAAGTTACAAACTTCCAAATGGCTTCAAATTGACAAGCAATGGTATTATGTGGATTCTAAAGGATATCGAAAAGAGTCCGAGTTAGCAATCATTGACGGTAAGACCTATTACTTTGACGAAAAAGGGATTATGCAAACTGGTACCAGAACAGTGAATGGAGCAACTCTGGTCTTTGATGATACAGGTGCGCTTTCAAATGAACTAAGAGCATCATCCTGGAATAAAATCGGTAATAAATGGTATTACCTAGATGAAAATAAAAAAATGACCATTGGTTTCAAAGAAATTGATGGAAAGATGTACTATTTCAATGAAGCCGGAGAAATGGGAACTTATTGGCAATATACGCACCAAAAATGGTATTACTTTAGCGCTTCAGGTGAAATGAAACGTGGTTGGCACAATGATGCAGGTAAATGGTATTATCTAGATCCTAAAACTGGAGAAATGTTCACTGGTTCAAATAAAATTGACGGCAAACTCTATCGCTTCAATGATGGAGGCGTCATGGCAACTGGTTGGGAACAGTTTGATGGCAAATGGTACTATTATACATCTAGTGGCGATCAGAAAAAAGGCTGGCTTAAATACAACAATGACTGGTACTATCTCGAACTGAAAGATGGAGAGATGGTTACAGGAACCAAAGAAATCGATGGGCAACAATATAGCTTTAAAGATAGTGGTGCTATGGTTACTGGCTGGAAACAAACAGATGACAAATGGTACTATTATGCATCAAGTGGTGAATTGAAAAAAGGCTGGATTAAATATGCTGGTGATTGGTACTATCTTGATTCGAAAGATGGAGAGATGGTTACAGGAACCAAAGAAATCGATGGGCAACAATATAGCTTTAAGGCTAGTGGTGCTATGGTTACTGGCTGGAAACAAGCAGAAGACAAATGGTACTATTATGCATCAAGTGGTGAACAGAAAAAAGGTTGGATAAAATCTGCAGGTAAGTGGTACTACTTGAATCAAAATGACGGCGTTATGGTGACCGGCAGACAGGAAATTGATGGTGTCAAATATAGCTTTAACCAATCTGGAGCTATGGAAACCGGATGGGTATTTGACGGCAAAGATTGGTACTATCATAAAGAATCTGGAGCCATGGAAACTGGTTGGTTTAAATATTCTAGCAAATGGTTCTTCCTAGATGGTGATTCTGGAAAAATGCTTACTGGTATCCATGAAATCTCTGGAGATAACTATTACTTTAATATTGCAGGTGAAATGCAAGTTGGTTGGATTCAAGAAAAAGGGGACTGGTATTATTTCAAACCAAGTGGTGAAATGCTTCGTGATGGAATTACACCTGATGGCTATAAAGTCGCTAGTGATGGTAGATGGCGTTCAAATGGAGTGACTACCACAACGACGAGTGTAGAAGAAACAACTTCAAAAGATTCATCGCTTAGAGAAGCTTTTGAACCTACAACAGATGCTACCCAAACTAGTGAGGAAAAATCAGTTCCAGTTAGTGATGACAAAGCTTCTAACTAATCACTTTGTCGAATAGATTTTAAAGAAGGGATTAAATAACAGTTTGTTGTTTAATCTCTTTTTTTATAGGTTAAATCTTTTAAAGAGTTCTTCCTAAATAAATAGCGTAAAGACTGTTAAAAACATAAACTTATTTCGACAATCTGATATAATAGTAGGAGAACCCTATTGAAGGAGAAAAATATGTCGGTTTTAGTCAAAGAAGTAATTGATAAACTCAGACTAGACATTGTCTATGGTGAGCCAGAATTACTTGAAAAGGAAATCAATACGGGCGATATTTGTCGACCAGGTCTCGAAATGACGGGCTATTTTGATTACTATACTCCAGAACGTATCCAATTGTTGGGAATGAAGGAGTGGTCCTATCTCATTAGCATGTCTTCTCACAACCGCTACCAGGTTTTGAAGAAATTATTTCAACCAGAAACACCTGCAGTTATTGTTTCGCGTGGTTTAGTAGTTCCAGAAGAAATGCTAAAGGCTGCTAGAGAATGTAAAATCGCGATTTTAACAAGTCGTACAGCGACAAGTCGTTTGTCTGGTGAATTGTCAAGTTACCTGGATTCTCGCTTGGCAGAACGTGCAAGTGTGCACGGTGTTTTGATGGATATCTATGGTATGGGTGTTCTGATTCAAGGTGATAGTGGTATCGGTAAGAGTGAGACCGGACTTGAGTTGGTCAAACGCGGACATCGTCTAGTCGCAGATGATCGCGTGGATATCTATGCCAAAGACGAGATGACACTTTGGGGTGAGCCTGCAGAAATCTTGAAGCATTTGTTAGAAATTCGTGGAGTTGGTATCATTGACGTCATGAGCCTTTATGGGGCTAGTGCCGTTAAGGATTCTTCACAAGTTCAATTGGCTGTCTATCTAGAAAATTATGATACCGATAAGGTCTTTGACCGTTTGGGGAATAATGCGGAAGAATTGGAAATCTCAGGTGTTTCTATTCCACGTATTCGTATCCCAGTAAAAACAGGACGTAATATCTCTGTCGTTATCGAGGCGGCTGCAATGAATTATCGTTCGAAGGAGATGGGCTTTGATGCGACACGCCTCTTTGAAGAACGATTGACAAAACTAATTGAAAGGAACGAGATGAAGAATGATTGATCCAGTTGCTTTTCAAATTGGTCCTTTGGGTATTAGATGGTATGCACTCTGCATCGTTTTAGGTCTTATTTTAGCAGTCTATCTTGCAAGTAAAGAAGCACCAAAAAAGAACATCTTATCCGATGACATTTTAGACTTTATTTTAATTGCTTTTCCTTTAGCTATCATTGGTGCTCGACTTTATTATGTCATTTTTAGATTTGACTACTATAGTCAGCACATGGGAGAGATTTTTGCCATTTGGAATGGAGGTCTTGCCATATACGGCGGTTTAATCACCGGAGCAATCGTACTCTATTTCTTTGCTGATCGTAGATTAATCAACACATGGGATTTCTTGGATATTGCTGCTCCAAGCGTTATGATTGCTCAGAGCCTTGGACGTTGGGGGAATTTCTTTAACCAGGAAGCCTACGGAGCAGCTGTTGAAAATCTTGATTACCTACCTGGTTTTATTAAGAATCAGATGTATATCGATGGCTCATATCGGCAACCAACCTTCCTTTATGAATCTATCTGGAATCTCATTGGGTTTACGTTGATTATTATTTTTAGACGTCGATTAAAGAGTATTCGTCGTGGTTATATCACTGCCTTCTATCTAATTTGGTATGGATTTGGACGAATGGTTATTGAAGGTATGCGTACAGATAGTCTCATGTTCTTTGGACTTCGAGTATCTCAGTGGTTGTCAGTCCTTCTAATTGGACTTGGAATTTATATTATCGTTTATCAAAATAGAAAAAAGCACCATTTTATAATGTGAAAAAGGAGAATTAAAATGTTAGAAGTTGCTTATATCATTGTGGCAATTGCCTTGGTTGTATTCTTAGTTTATCTGATTATTACCCTTCAAAAAGTTGGTCGTGTAATCGATGAAACTGAAACTACTGTTAAAACCTTAACTTCAGATGTAAATGTTACTCTACATCACACAAATGAACTGCTTGCAAAGGTCAATGTTCTTGCTGACGATATCAATGTTAAAGTTGCAACGATTGATCCACTCTTTACAGCAGTTGCAGATCTTTCTGTTTCTGTTTCTGATCTAAATGAGCAAGCTCGTGTCTTGAGTAAAAAAGCTTCATCTGCAGGTTCAAAAACGTTAAAGACTAGTGCTGGTTTGTCTGCCATTCGTGTTGCAAGTAAATTTTTTAAAAAATAAAAAGGAGATAGCTCATGGGTAAATTATCATCAATCCTTTTAGGAACTGTTTCAGGTGTTGCCGTTGCTTTATTCCTAACAAGTGAAAAAGGGAAACGAGTTACGAGTCGAGCACAAGACTTTATTGAAGATTTGAAAGAAGATCCTGAATACGCTAAAGAACAAGTCTGCGAAAAGCTGACTGATGTCAAAGATCAAACCAAAGAATTTGTTCTTAAAACAAAGGAACAAATCGAATCTGGGGAAATTACTCTCGATACCGTCCTCGATAAAGCAAAATATCACGCTCAACAAGCTACTGAAGCTTCGAAAGAAACCTTGAACAGTCTCAAAGAACAATTGGAAGAAAAAGTAGTTGTTGAAGACCAAGAAGATGGTCAAGAAATTGTCATCGATATTCAAGAAGACTAAATAGAATCGCCATTTCCTGATTTTCAAATGAATCAGGAATGGTGATTTTTTTCTTGAGTGAACTCTTTGTGGTATAATAAATACTATGCAGAAGAAACCGACATCAGCTTATGTGCACATTCCATTTTGTACACAAATCTGTTATTATTGTGACTTTTCAAAAGTTTTTATCAAGAATCAACCGGTAGATAGCTATCTAGAGCATCTGCTGCAAGAATTTCATTCTTATGACATTCAAAAGTTGCGTACGCTTTATATTGGAGGTGGGACACCGACATCCTTGTCTGCGCCACAGTTAGAGTTGCTTCTGGATGGATTGACTAAAAACTTAAATTTATCAGTCTTAGAAGAATTGACCATTGAGGCCAATCCCGGTGATTTGGATGCTGATAAGATTGCTGTGTTGAAAAATTCTGCAGTTAATCGTGTTTCACTTGGTGTTCAGACCTTTGATGACAAAATGTTGAAAAAAATAGGGCGTAGTCATTTGGAGAAGGATATTTATGAAAATATCGACCGCCTCAAATTGGCTGGTTTTGATAATATCTCTATTGACTTAATCTACGCCCTTCCTGGGCAAACCATGGACCAGGTCAAGGACAATGTCGCTAAGGCAATTGCCCTTGATATTCCTCATATGAGCCTCTACAGCTTAATTTTAGAAAATCATACGGTCTTTATGAATCGTATGAGACGAGGGAAACTACCTCTTCCTAAGGAAGAATTAGAAGCTGAGATGTTTGAGTATATCATTGCAGAGCTAGAAAGAGCTGGATTTGAGCATTATGAGATTTCTAACTTTTCTAAACCAGGATTTGAAAGTCGCCATAATCTTATGTACTGGGACAATGCCGAGTATTATGGTATTGGTGCAGGTGCATCTGGCTATATAGATGGTATTCGCTATAAAAATCATGGGCCTATTCGCCATTATTTAAAGGCAGTAGAAGATGGGAATGCTCGTATTAACGAAGAACATCTGACTCAAAGGGAGCAAATGGAAGAAGAGATGTTCCTTGGACTTCGAAAGAAGTCTGGAGTTTCCATGGAGAGATTTGAAGAAAAATTTGGACAGTCTTTCCAAGAACTTTATGGAGATATCATCAAAGACTTGATTCAACAAGGTCTTATGCAGGTTGATGGCGATCATGTTCGTATGACTAAGAGAGGTCTCTTCTTAGGTGATACAGTAGCAGAACGATTTATATTGGAGTAAAATTATGGGCTTAACTTATCAAATGAAAACTAAAATCCCTTTTGATATGGCTGACATGAACGGTCATATCAAGCTACCAGATGTTATCTTGTTATCCCTACAAGTATCAGGAATGCAATCAATTAATCTAGGAGTGAGTGACAAGGATGTTTTAGAACAGTATAATCTAGTTTGGATTATCACTGATTATGATATCGATGTGATTAGACTTCCTCGTTTTGCTGAGGAAATTACCATCGAAACAGAGGCCTTGAGCTACAATCGTCTATTTTGCTACCGCCGATTTACTATTTATGATGAAGATGGTCAAGAAATCATTCGCATGGTAGCTACATTTGTCCTTATGGATCGTGATAGTCGGAAGGTTCATCCTGTAGAACCTGAAATAGTCGCACCTTATCAATCTGAGTTTTCTAAGAAACTGATCCGTGGACCAAAATACGCTGAGTTGGAAGAAGCGATTAGCAAGGACTATCATGTCCGTTTTTACGACTTAGATATGAATGGCCATGTCAATAATAGCAAATACCTAGACTGGATTTTTGAGGTCATGGGAGCAGAGTTCCTAACCAATCATATCCCTAAAAAAATCAATCTAAAGTATGTCAAGGAAGTTCGACCAGGTGGTATGATTACTTCTAGTTATGAATTGAATCAACTAGAAAGCAATCACCAAGTTACAAGTGATGGCGACATCAATGCTCAGGCAAAGATAACTTGGCAAGAAATTAACAAAGATTAGAAAGAAATATATGACTTATAAAGGCTATTTGATAGATTTAGACGGAACAATCTATAAGGGAAAAGATAGAATCCCAGCTGGTGAAGCATTTGTTCACGAGTTGCAAAAAAGAGAGATTCCGTATCGCTTTGTGACAAATAATACCACTCGTACACCAGAAAGTGTTCAGGAGATGTTAGCCAATCACTTTAACATCGACACACCTGTATCGACAATTTATACTGCAACCTTAGCGACTATTGATTACATGAATGATTTGGGGCTTGAAAAGACAGTCTATGTGATTGGAGAAGCAGGGCTCAAGGAAGCGATACAAGCAGCTGGTTATGTTGAAGATAAAGAAAATCCTGCCTATGTGGTTGTAGGTTTGGACTGGCAGGTAGACTATGAAAAATTTGCTACGGCAACCCTAGCTATCCATAAAGGTGCTCATTTTA
>ERZ772904.626-NODE-626-length-10218-cov-3.19581_pt1 | contig 10218 bp, 5 predicted proteins | sample MGYA00512122_ERZ772904 | MGnify/ENA primary metagenome ERZ772904 (study PRJEB29015, sample SAMEA2738104) | human oral metagenome | biome: human oral; feature: human-associated habitat; material: saliva | place: China | collected 2269 ... | reverse complement strand
GGACGCGCCCTCGCGCGGCGTGCAGGCGCCCTGCCCGGTGCCCGACGTTGTGATCGTCGATGACCTGCAGGATTGCACACCTTCGACGCTGAGGCTGATGGAGGCCTGCCGCGATGCTGGTGCCCGCATCGTCGCCTTCTCGGATTCCGACGTGGCCGTGGCCGGGTATCGCGGCGGTGAGCCGCACCTGGACCGCAGGCTTGCTAGCGCCCTGGGCGTTGAGATCGCGGAGCTGGGCCAGGTCTACGACATGTCCCGCGCCGTGCGCGAGTTGGCGCGCCAGGCCTGCGCGCGCATCGCCCAGTCGGGATCACCCGCCCGACGCGAGGCCGCAGTTGGCGACGACGCCCCGGACGGACGGCTTGTCACGCACCTGGGTGCCACTCCCTCGCAGATGGGTGCGCTCATCGCCCGTGCCCTCAGGTCTCACCACCTGCACGACGGCATCGTTTTTTCGGAGCAGGTCGTCATCGTGCGTAGCGCGTCGATGGTTGCCGAAACCATCCGCTACCTGGAGCGTGGTGGCGTTCCCGTCGCGGGCGGCGGCCGGGCCTTCGACTTCGCGACCCAGCCGACCACGCGCCTGCTCCTGGACCTGGTGACCATGCCGACGGGGCAGAGCGACACGGACGTGGCCGTGCGCCGAGAGCTCGCCGAGCGCCTCCTGCCGTCGCCCCTCGTGCGCGCGGATGCCCTCGCCGTCCACCGTCTGTTGCGTCGCCTGAACGCCGCGCGCGCCCAGGCCGCCGAGGACGCGGGCGACGAGTCCGCGCCGATCCCGCTGACGGCTGCCGACCTCGTCAGTGACCCGCAGACGTGGAGGCCGTTCATCGAACAGGCCGAGCAGGCGGGCGGCAAGCGCGCCCGCGCAGCCGCACTGCTCGCGCGGCCCCTCGAGACCGCCGCACGCCTGTGGGAGCTGGGGATGAGCGGCAGTGCGCGCCCCCAGGAACGCCTGTGGTCCCTGTGGGAGGCGTCCGGGGTGGCCGGCGAGTGGCGCTCGCGGGCGATCGCGTCGGACGAATCGTCGGGCTGGTACGACGATCAGCTGGACGCGGTTGTGGCGCTCCTGCGCGTCGCGGACGTGTGGGAGCAGCGCAACCCCGCCGGGTCCGCCGTGGGCTTCGCGTCCGAGCTGCTGGCCGGTTCGGTCCCCATCGACACGATTTCGCGCGTGGGTGTGCGCCCGGGCGGCGTCGAGGTCCTCACCCCCGCGCAGGCGATGGGCCGTCACTGGCAGGTCGTCGTCCTCGCTGGCCTGCAGGACGGGGCCTGGCCGAACCTGCGCCTGCGCGACCGGATCCTGCGCGCCTCCTCGCGGACGTGGGCGCGGGCCGCGTCGCCGTGGGCGAGGATGGGCGCGAGGAACTCATCGACTCGACGCGCCAGGCCCGGCGTGCGGTGCTGGACGACGAGTATCGCCTCTTCGTCGCGGCCGTGACGCGCTCGCGCAGCATCGTGCACGCCGGCGCGGTGCGCTCGGAGGACGCTGCACCCTCGGTGTTGTTCGACCTGGTGGCGCGCCTGGCGGGCACGCATCGAGAGAATGACATTGTGCCGGTGGATCCGGTCGAGGCGCCGCTGTCACTGTCCGGGCACATCGCTGACCTGCGGGCGCGCGCGGCCAACCCGGACGATCCGGTAGACGCGCAGCTCGCCGCCACACTCCTGGCCCTCATGGCGCGCGAGGGCATCGCTTCCGCGCAGCCGCAGCGGTGGCTGGGCGCGGGTGGCACGCCGACCAGCGCGCAGGACTACCGTGGGCAGATCGTCTTGTCGCCGTCGCAATTCGAACGCGCGCTGGCGTGCCCGCTGCGCTGGTTCCTCACCACGATCGGAGCCGATGCGCCGTCGAACGCGGCCGCCAGCCTCGGCACGCTCGTCCACGCGGTCGCTGAGGAGCATCCGCACGGGACCCCCGAGGAGATGACCGCGGTGCTGGAGGCTCGCATCGAGGAGCTGGGCTACAACCTGGACACGTGGGCGGGGCGCGTCGCCGACCGGCACGCGCGCGACATCGTGAACAACCTGGCGGCCTACGTCGTCGGCGTTCCCGGTGACGTCACGGTGGAACAGACGGTGTCGGCCGAGGTCGAGGGCGTGACCATCCGAGGCCGGATGGACCGACTCGAGCAGGTGGACGAGGGCGTGCGCGTCACGGACCTGAAGACCGGCAAGAGCGGTTACACGAAGGCCAGCGTCACAGAGAACCCGCAGCTGGCCGCCTACCAGATGGCCCTCCTCGCCTCGGGCGAAAAGGTCGCGGGGGCACGCATCGCGCTGCTGGGTGGTTCTAAGCCGCAGATTTTCGATCAGCCGGCGCTCGAGGGCGAGGAACTGGAGCGGTGGCGCGAGTGGGTGCACGAGGCGGCACTCAGTGCTCGTGGCCCGTACTTCGAGGCGAGGCCCTCTGCGGACGCCTGCAGGTACTGCTCCTTCGATCGGTTGTGCCCGGCGCGCGAGCGCGGCCGCAAGGTGGTGGAGTGACGTGGGAAAGGACAGCGCAATGGCTCTGAGCGCCCTGCAGATTCAGGCGATCGTCGACGCGACGAAGACGCCGACGCCCGAGCAGGTGCGCGTCATCGAGGCCCCGCGTCGCCCGCTCCTCGTCGTGGCGGGAGCGGGGTCGGGTAAGACCGAGACCATGTCGATGCGAGTGCTCTGGCTCCTCGCCAATCACCCGGACTTGAGCCCGTCGTCGATTCTGGGCCTCACCTTCACACGCAAGGCGGCAGGCGAGCTGGGGGAGCGCCTGCGTGAACGCATCCGGCTGCTCTCGCGCGAGATGCCGCAGCTTCGCGAGCGCCTCGACGAGGACCCCGTATCCCTCACCTACAACTCCTTCGCCGAACGCATCGTCTCCGAGCACGGGATGCGTATCGGCATCGACCCCGATTTCTCGATGCTCTCCGAGGCCGGGGCCCTCGACCTCATGCTGCAGATCGTCGAGGCGTGGCCCACCGACCTTGACGAGGACCTCACGCCCCTGGGCGCGGTCGGCCAGATCCTGCACCTGGCCGGGGAGATCGCCGAGCATGGGTACACGGTGGAGAGCGCCCGCGAGGCCCTCGTGGAGTTTGGGCGCGAGCTTGAACAGGTGGGCGAGACGAACGACGACGCGCGGCGCCTGCTGCGCGCGAACCGTCGCCGCATCGCCTTCCTCGGCCCGATCGAGGAGTATCACAAGCGCAAGCGGGACATGGGCGTGCTGGATTTTTCCGACCAGCTCGTCCTGGCCACGCGCATCGTGCGTGAGGCCCCGGCGGTTCGCAAGTCTCTGCGCGAGGAGTTCCGCGCGGTCCTCCTCGACGAGTTCCAGGACACGTCCGTGATCCAGATGGACCTGCTGTCCATGCTGTTTGGGGACCACGCTGTCACCGCGGTGGGCGACCCGAATCAGGCTATTTACGGCTGGAGGGGGGCCTCGGCCTCGTCCCTGGAGTCCTTCTTGGATCGATTCCAGACGGGGGAGGCGCAGGAGAGCCAGACGCTCACCCTGTCCACGGCCTGGCGCAACGACCAGGCGATCCTGGACGCGGCGAATCGCGTGGCGGCACCCCTGCGGGAGGTCGCCTCATACCAGGAGGGCAAGCAGCACCTCAAGGCCCAGTCGCCCGTCCTGGTCGCGCGAGACGGAGCTGGACCCGGGCACGTTGACGTCGCCTACACCCCCGACTACGAGGCTGCGTTGGGGACCGTCGTCGACTTCGTGCGCGGCGTGCGCTCCCAGGCGAGCCAGGGTGGCAAGCGGCGCACGGTCGCGGTGCTGTGCAGGCGACGCAAGGACTTCGCGTACGTGGACGCGGCCCTGCGTGACGCTGGAATCCCGACCGAGATTGTGGGGCTCGGCGGTCTGCTCGACCAGCCCGCCGTGCAGGACGTGCGCGCCGCGCTGGAGCTGGCCTATGACGTCGAGGCATCCCCGTGGCTGGCGCGCCTGTTGGCCGGCATCGACCTGGGTGCCACCGACCTGATGGCGCTGGGCGATTGGTCGCGTGTCCTGGCCCGCTCGGAGGGGACGAACCCGCACCAGGCGGTCCTTCTGGATGCGGTGGACTCTCCGCCGGAGCCGGGGTGGGCGGCCGAGGGGCGACCCGCAATCAGCGAGGAGGCGGTGCGCCGCGTGCGGCTGCTGGGCGAGCGCCTGCGGCAGGTGCGCGAGGGCGTGGGACGTTCGGTCACCGAGCAGGTCGAGCGGGCGATTCTCATCATGGGCACCCTGGATGACGTGATCGCTGATCCGCTGTCGATGGGTGGGCGCGCCGCGCTCGATGAGTTCATCGCGGTGACGGCGGCCTACGAGAAGGACACGCCGGGGGCCTCCCTCGGCTCGTTCCTGGCCTACCTGCGCATGGCCGACGAGCGCGAGGACGGGCTCGAGGCGCCCCTGGGTGAGCCGGACCCGCGCGCCGTGCAAATCATGACGGTCCACGCCTCCAAGGGGCTCGAGTGGGATTGCGTCGTCGTCTTCGGGTTGAGTGATGGAGTCTTCCCGTCGCACGATAAGCGCAAGACGGTGTCGTGGCTGGATGAGCCGCCGATCGCTACCGCGTGGCTGACGGATGCCAGCGCCTTGCCGCACCCGCTGCGCGGGGATCGCGCGGACCTGCCTCCGTTCCTCTTGGACGTGGAGGGGGAGTCCAAGCCTTCCGCCGCGTATTCGAAGTGGGTGAAGGGACACTACGGGCGCGCCCTGGGCGTGCACGCGGAGCGTGAGGAGCGCCGCCTGGCGTACGTGGCGATGACGCGCGCTCGGAGCGTCCAGCTCCTCGTGGGCTCGTGGATCTATCGGACGGGTTCGACCTCGCGCCAGCCCTCCCGCTACCTGATGGAGGCACGCGCACAGCTGTTCGGTGATGCGCCGGATCTGGTCGACGACTCTCTCGTGCGCGTGGGGGACCGCGGCGTGTGGGCCAGGGGAGATTGGCGCAGCCTGGGGGTGGAATCGGTCTCCGGGGCCGGTGTGTGCCTGGTCGCGCCGGAGCCCGGCGACGAGGACATCGTCGAGAACGAGGCCGCCGTGGCGTCGGTGTCGTTCCCGCAGGAGGCTGGTCCCTCTCGCCAGAGGGCCGCTGCGGCTGCGCGAGCCGTTGAGGCGCAGATTTGCGACCTGGCGCAGGATCAGGACGTGTACGAGGCCTTGGCGCAGCTGGGAGATGACCCCGCGGTGCGCGATACGGTTGCGCTCATCGAGGAGTATCACCTCGGACTGGAGACGCCGGTCGTGGACCTGTGGGCTGAGCGCGTGCCCGCGACGTCCGTGTCGGCCCTCCTGCAGGACGCGGACGAGTTCGCGCGAGATATGCGCCGACCGATGCCGGCTCGTCCCAGCTCGTTCTCCGCGCTGGGCACGGTGTTTCACGCGTGGGTGGAGCGCGAACTGCACCTCGCGAGTGCGGATCCGGCCTCGGAGATCACCGCGGGCCCCGGCGTGAGCACGGGGGAGGATGCCGCGTTGGCAGGCGGCGACGACGGGGCTGACGAGGCTCTGCTGACGGATGGTGAGCGCGCGCGCCTGGAGCGGCTGCGAGCGAACTTCCGTGTGTTTATTGCGGACGAGCTGGCGGATTACCGGGCCGTCGCGATCGAGGAAGCCTTCTCGGTCGAGGTGGGCGGCGTGTCCGTTCAGGGTCGTATCGACGCCGTGTTCGAGCGAGTGCGCGGCAACGGGCCTCGCTTCCTGGTCGTCGACTGGAAGAGCGGGCGCCCGGTGAGTGCGACGACCAAGCCGGACAAGGTCGCCTACTTCGTCACCCAGCTGCGTCTGTACCAACGCGCGTGGGCGGCTCGCATGGGGGTGGATGCGTCGGAGGTGGGTGCGATGGTTGCCTTCCTGGCGGGTCCCTCGCACCACACGCTCGAGAGCCTGGAAGCCTTGCTCGGGTCGGGCACCGCCTCCCTGGACGAGGCGCTGAAGGAAGTATTGCGTCCATGATCATGCACTGAAAAATTACGAGATTTCTGCTCTTATGAGTGGCGTAGAATTAAGGTGAAGGAAAAGCAATGGTTTTTGGAACGTCAATTAGAGAAATACTACTATCTGTTCTCTTGGGATTATTTGGTGGGATGCTACTCAAGGCTTTCTATTCCATGGTGAGAGTGAAAGCGCCGACGGCGTATGCTTATGGTGTATCGCATCTTCAGAGGAGTGCGCGTTCATCAATCGCCCAGTATCTGTGTTTTCGTTTCGCTCCAGTTTTTCTTGTTGGCCTCGCAATTTCTGTAACTGCTGAGCGTTTGGGGTTAATGGTGGCGCTTGCGCTCCTATCATGTATCGTGCTGTTCGTTATCCTTAGCTCAGGTAGATCAATTTACTGTCGATTGGTTGCTCCTGGAAAGGGGGCCGGCTTCCATACTGTTCTGCAGCTCGGTAGTGCGGTACTCGCGGGGCTAATTGCCATTATGTCGTATTATTTGTATCCACTCTTTTTCTTCCTTGTTCCCGAGCCGAGTGAGTTCGTGATCGCTATCTGGACTGCAGCATTCGTGGCGATTGTTTCACATACTTTTGCAAAGGTGACATCTGGTGTAGGTGACTATTTGGATGATTCTGAGCGTATTGAAATGGTAATCGAGGATATTGGTAAAGATAAATGGAGCTGGATACTTCAGGAATGTAGAAACAGTGGTGTTCCTTCGTGTGTTGTTGCCGCAATTGTTGTAGTTGAAGTTAATGAGAGGCCGTCTTGGATGAGGGTTCTTGAGCGTGTCTGTGGCTATATCTGTCTTCAGCGCGTAGTTATGAGCTATGGCATTACTCAAGAGCGTTCAAAACCTGTTTTGACGGATGAAGAATCGGTGAGGGTTACGATTCGTTGGGTTTCGGATCACTTATCTGCACGCACTATTGAGCTACTGAGTGTTCGCCGTAGAGATAGTTTGTCGGAGAGAGGTTTGGGAAGTAATGAGCTTATATCAAAGGCGTTCTATGAAGTGCAGGAGCTTCTTGATGCTCGTAATCCTGATGGGAAATATGGAATGATGGTTGAAAGGATGGCGCGCTGTCTATATTACCGCTGTCTGTGATTTTTTTGAATGGTGGGCGGTGTTGTATGGTGCGAGCAATGGTTGAGTTGCAGGCAGGGGCGCTATGGTTGAATGGGGTGGACTGCGTCAGCTCGGCCGGATCCGACGAATCGTTCCACCGGGCAGCTGGCGGGTTATCCCCGGAGCCTAGAAGGGGCTCTGGGGGTGTACTCGATGGACATGGCGGGAAGCACTCCTTTGTGATTGCTCTCAACTTTCTCCGTCGGGAACAAGTCTACGGCGAGCGCTTTTGCCTGCCAACAGTTTGTTAGGACAAAATGTCAATACCTTGTCACTGTGCGAAAAGGCTGGCCTCGAAGGAATAGCGCGATGCGCGGTAGATGTGGTCGCCGTACTCCACGATGCGTCCCGAGGGGTCGTACGTTGTGCGCTGAGTCGTCAGGAGGGCGGCACCGCGGTGTTCGGACAGGAGCTTGGCTTCCTTCGTCGTCGCGCTGCGGGCGCCGATCACCTGGCGGGCCGAGGCTAGGGTGACCCCGCGCTCGCGCATGAGGTCGTAGAGGGAGGCGGACTCGAGCTCCTGCATGGTCGGTGCGATGTCCGTCGGGATGAAATTGGTGAGCACGGCGATCGGCTCGTCGTCGGCAAAGCGCGTGCGCTCGATGTGGACGATGAGGGTTCCCTCGGCGATCTTGAGGATGTCGGCTTCCTGAGCGTTGGCCGGGCGCGCCTCGTAACGTTGAATCGTCGTGTGGACCTTGTGTCCGGCGTCGACGAGGTCGCGCATGAGGGAGGTGAGCTCCATGGGGCGGTGGACGTGACGCGGGGACACGATCGTGCCGACGCCGCGACGGCGCGTCAGAAGGCCGCGGTCGACCAGGCGTTGGAGAGCCTGTCGTGCCGTGGGGCGGGAGACGTGCAGTCGCGCAGCCATCGACAGTTCGTCCTCCAGGCGCGTGTCCGCGGGCAGCGCGCCGGAGTTGATGAGCTGCGCGATGGGCTCCGAAATTTGGAAGTACAGCGGCACGGGGGAGGAGCGATCCAGCGTGATGTCTGGAACGTAGGGAGTGTTCTCCGAGGTGGGCGATGTTTTCGACATGTCAAACCTTCGTGTGTGGCGCGACGGTTGTGTTAATTAAATACGGTTACATGGTATCAGTGTTGATGTTGGAGAGGGGATGACGGGATATTGTCTATTGTGTGCACATAATATGACGATTGCCTGTCGGTAGTGGATCCCTGAATCGGGTGTTTCATGGACTGCCCCTGTCGAGGGAAGGCGCCCCATGCCCTTTGGATGTCGCTACGTCGATATTCTGATCACGAGGTGTTCAGGTATTGGACCGTATCGACCGTCGGGGGTACATGATCGTCTCGCTGCCAGATGATACCAACATCCACGGTCCTGAGAGCGTGCGCTTCTACACGAAGGCCAAGGTTGTCACGACCCGCTGGCCCAAGCGTGGCGAGAAGGTGGCTACGTTGGCATGAACTTCTCGACGAATGCCTGAGTGTGACAACTCTCTGAGTGGAGGGGTGGGTGCAGTATGCCCACCCCTCCACTCTATACAGTCATAGGTGTGGGCTTGAGTGCGCCGGCGACGAGGTGTTTGCGGGCGCCTTGACCTTGATATCCTCAAGGGGTGCGACCGTCGTCCGTCTGATATCTGCCGGGAAGCGGTGCGTACACGGGCGCGGCATTATGCTAAGGATGCTGTCTCGTTCATCCGGATCGCTCCGACGAGGAAGTGCAGAGGAGAACCATATGCCACACACTCCAACGATTGACGACTACACGCCCGACAGGGTGCGCGAACTCGTCGAAAAGACCCCCGCTTCCGGTGCGAAGCGCTCCCTGGGCGCAGTTGCAGCCATCGCGACGCTGGGCTCTCTCCTATTCGGCTATGACACCGGCGTCGTTGCTGGCGCCTTGCCATACATGTACATGCCCGGAGGTGCCGGTGGCCTGAACATGACCACCTTCGAAGAAGGCTGGGTTGGCGGCCTGCTGTGCATCGGTGCTGCCGCCGGTGCCTTCTTCGGCGGACGCCTCTCCGACCGTTTCGGTCGCCGCCATAACATCACGCTGCTGGCCATTATTTTCCTGTTCGGCGCCATCGGCTGCGCGATTGCCCCGAACATCTGGGTCCTTTACCTGGCGCGTATCATCCTTGGATTCGCGGTTGGTGGCGCTTCCGCGACGGTTCCCGTATTCCTCAGCGAAACTGCTCCCAGGCGGCTGCGCGGTTTCCTCGTCGCGACGGATCAGATGATGATCGTCTTTGGCCAGTTCCTGGCCTTCTCTATGAACGCTGTCATCGCTCACATGCAGGGTGGTCCCACTGTCACCTTGACCGGTGATGCCGTGGATGCATCCGGGCACGTGCTCGGCCACGCTGGCACGTCCGTCGCGTGGGAGACCGTCCAGGCCGCCGTCAATATTGCGGATGTCGCCGGCACGGGCAATGGTCTGACCTGGCGCTACATGCTCGTCCTGTGCTCGCTGCCCGCCATCGCCCTGTGGATCGGTATCCGCACTGTGCCCGAGTCCTCGCGCTGGTACGCAGCTAATCTGCGCATTGTCGAGGCCATCGGCTCCCTCAAGCGTGTGCGCGACGAAAAGAAGGATGACGTCGCTGGCGAGATCAACGAGATGCTCGATGTCCAGCGTGCAGAGTCTGCTCAGGAAAAGTGGTCGCTGTCCCAGATCCTCACCGTGAAGTGGGCACGCAAGCTCCTCTACATCGGTATCGTCTTGGGCATCGCCGACCAGCTGACCGGCATCAACACGGCCATGTACTACACGCCGAAGATCCTCAACGCCGCCGGCGTTCCCATGGAAGACGCCATCACCCTGAACGTCGTCTCCGGTGGTATCTCAGCGATCGGTTCCGCCGTGGGCCTGTGGCTCGTCGCCCGATTCGCTCGCCGTCACGTGGGCATGTATCAGGAGCTCGGCATCACGATTTCTCTGGCTGCGCTGTCTGCCGTGTTTGCAGCCTTCATCAGCCCCTACCTGGATGGCGAGGGAAACATCTCCGGCGCCCCGACCTTCGCGCCCTGGCTCGTTCTTGGCATCGTCTGTATCTTCGTGTTCATCAAGCAGTCCGGAACGGTGTCCTGGGTGCTCGTCTCCGAGATATACCCTACCGCTGTCCGTGGCACTGCCCTCGGTATTGCGGTGGGTACGCTGTGGCTTGCCAACGCGCTCGTTGCCGTTGTTTTTCCGCC
>ERZ772904.622-NODE-622-length-10247-cov-3.59537_pt1 | contig 10247 bp, 7 predicted proteins | sample MGYA00512122_ERZ772904 | MGnify/ENA primary metagenome ERZ772904 (study PRJEB29015, sample SAMEA2738104) | human oral metagenome | biome: human oral; feature: human-associated habitat; material: saliva | place: China | collected 2269 ... | reverse complement strand
CCTGCGCAGGCGCTAGCATATGCGTTATGAACGCCACAATTAGCCCGTCGATCCTGAACTGCGACATCGCCGACCTGCGCGGCGAACTCGCGAAGATCGCCGGAGCCGACGTCGCCCACGTCGACGTCATGGACAACCATTTCGTGCCGAACCTGTCGTGGGGGCTCCCGGTCGCTGAGGCCGTCGTCAAGTCCGGGATCCTCCCGGTGGACGCCCACCTCATGATCGAGGATCCCGATCGCTGGGCGCCCGGCTACGCGGAGGTCGGATGCCACTCGGTGACCTTCCACGCCGAGGCTGCGGCCGCGCCGCTTCGCCTGGCGCGGGAGCTGCACCGTCTGGGGGCGCGCGCGGGGCTGGCGCTCAAGCCTGCGACGGACATCGCGCCCTTCGTGGATATCCTCAACGAGTTCGACATGATCCTGATCATGACTGTCGAGCCGGGCTTCGGCGGCCAGTCCTTCATCGAGCAGATGATTCCCAAGATCGAGCGCACCCGGGCGGCCATCAACGCCGCCGGCCTGGAGGTCTCGATTCAGGTGGACGGCGGGATCTCGCGCGCGACCATCGAGCGCGCGGCCATCGCTGGCGCCGACAACTTCGTCGCCGGCTCCGCCGTGTTCCGCGCGGAGGACGCCCACTGCGAGGTGGAGGCGCTGCGCGAGCTCGCGAACGCCCACACTCACTGAGCGCGACTGCGCGCACGAGCGGGACGGGGCTCGGGCCTCGTCCCGTTCGTGCACCGCGAACTCCTCTCGCAGCCACACGCCCCGCGTGGCACAATGGCAAGCGAGTACTCCGGGGTCGGTGAAAGTCCGAACCGGCGGTGATAGTCCGCGACCCGCCCTCACAGAACGAGGGCGGTTGAGCCGGTGAAATTCCGGCGCCGACGGTTACAGTCCGGATGGGAGGAGTGCATGAGGCGCATGCGTGCGTCTGCTGTGCTGCGCGTACCCCCGGTGTCGGAAAGTAAGTCGTGGCATCTCGGAACAAGCCTCGCGGTGTGCTCACCGTCGCGGCACCGATCATCTTCTTCGCCCTGTTGCTGGCGGGTTGGTGGCTGTCGACCACGCTGACCGGCATCGAAGCCTGGCGCCTGCCCGATCCGCTCGCTGTCGCACGCAAGGGGGCGGCGCTCGTGCAGCGCCCGACCACCTGGCGCCAGATCGCGGTCACGGGCGGCGAGGCGGTCGCTGGGTGCGCGCTCGGAACGGTCGTTGCGCTGCCGTTAGCGTATGCGATCTACCGCTGCCGCCTGCTGGCTGCGGCGGTGGAACCCTTCCTCGGGGCAACCCAGGCGTTGCCCGCCATCGCAATCGCCCCCATTCTCGTGCTGTGGGTCGGGTACGGCATCACGCCGATCGTCGTGCTGTGCGCGCTCATGGTGTTTTTCCCGATCCTCGTGTCTACCGTCGTCGGACTGCGTCATATCGACCGCGAGCTGCTTGAGGCGGCCGCTCTCGACGGCGCGACGGGGTGGACGATGGCCCTGCACATGGAGATTCCGCTTGCGGCCCCCGCCATTCTCGGCGGTCTGCGCAACGGTTTCGCCCTGTCGGTGACGGGCGCAGTCGTGGGGGAGATGGTCATGGGAGGGTCCGGGCTCGGGCAGGTACTCACTCAAATGAGAAGCAACGTGGACACCGCCGGCATGTTCGTCATCATCGCGATCCTGTGCGTGATGGCGACGATCCTGTATGTCATCGTGTACCAGGTCGAGCGGTCGAAGCGTTACGCCATCACGCAGTGAAGGAGACATCCCTTGAAGCTTTCCACTATTGGTCGCGGCCTCGCACTTGGTGCGTGCGCCTCGCTCGCACTGTCCGGTTGTGTGGCCGGTTCGAACGCAGGCCAGTCGGACTCGTCCGCGACCGGCGACGTCACCATCGGTCTGACCTACATTCCGAACGTGCAGTTTGCGCCCGTCTACGTCGCCGACGCGCAGGGCATGTATAACGACGCGGGAGTGACGGCGACGGTGCGCCACCACGGCTCCGACGAGGGCCTCTTGACGGCGCTGTTGGCCGGGCAGGAGGACGTCGTTATCGCCTCGGGCGACGAGGCAGCGGTGGCCGCCTCGCAGGGCCTGGACATCGTCTCGATCGGGCAGTACTACGCGTCCTACCCCGGCACCGTTATCGTTCCCGCGGATTCTCCGATCGTGACCCTCGCAGACCTGAAGGGCAAGACGATAGGCATCCCCGGCGAGTATGGTTCGAGCTACTACGCGACCCTCGCGGCGATCAAGGCCGGCGGCCTGCAGACCTCCGACGTGACCATTTCGTCGATCGGCTACACGCAGCAGGCGGCCCTGGCGGCCGGCCAGGTGGACGCCGTCGTCGGCTTCACGAACAACGACGCGGTGCAGATGCGCCTGTCGGGTCTCGACATTCGCGAGATTCCGCTCGATGACGGTTCCACCCCGCTGGTCGCGGCCTCGATTATTACGACGCGCGACTGGGCGCGCACGCATCCGCAGCAGGCTCGTGCGGTCGTGGCGGCAACGGCCAGCGCGATGAACGCAATCGCCGAGAATCCTCAGGTCGCGCTCGATGCGACTGCGCAGTGGGATACGACGCTGACCGATGAGACGTCGCTCAGCGCGGCGAACGCGGTGCTCGCTGCGACCGTTCCGCTGTGGCTCGGCGACGACGCGCGTGCGGACGGGGTTCAAGATCTCGCGACGTGGTCGTCGATGGTGTCGTTCCTGTCCTCCATCGGCGTCCTCGAAGGGGACGTGGATCCGTCCGCTATCGTGACGAACGAGTACGCCGACGCCGGTGCGGAGGCCTCGTCTCAATCCTGACGGTGCGCCGCACGCACAGGACGCGCACGCGTCGCGTAGGGTGGGTGGGTGAGCACCGCCCCTACCGCCAACGTGCGCGTCCTTGAGCTGTTCGTCGAGCTCCTGGGTGCGCGGCCGGGACGCACCAAGGCGCAGTTGCGTTCCCTTCCCGGCTATCGAGGCCTGGCCGACGACGCGTTCGAGACGCAGTTTCAGCGCGACAAGGACGCCCTGCGCGAGGCCGGGGCGCACCTGAGCATCGGGCGCGGGGAGCGTTATTCGATTGCGCGCGATTCTTTCGCCCCCGACATTGAGGTCACGAGTGTGGACCGGGTGCTGCTCTCGCTTGCTGCCCGCGCCTGGGACCGCGAGGATATCGTGGCGGATTCGATCGACGCGAAGGCTGCGGCCGCGTCGGACGAGGACGTATCCGCGCCCGCGATTCGCCTGGGGCTGCGGGGGCTGGAGGCCGCGACGTCTTTCGCGCGCGCTATTCGCGAGCGCCGCGTCGTCACCTTCGAGTACCCGGGGTCGGGGGACCTGACCGAGCGCGCCGTGGAGCCGTGGGCCCTGAGCGTTCAGGGGCGGGCGCTGTACCTGTGGGGCTGGGACCTGGATCGGGGCGCGGAGCGCACGTTCCGCGTGTCTCGCGTGCGCTCCGCGGTTGAGTTCTTGGGGGAGGAGGGTGACGCCTCCCCGGCCCCCGCGCGCGTCGCGCCGCGGGTCTCCTCGCTGGTGTCGCCGCTTGTTCGCATCCGACGGGGCAGCGCCGCGCGGAGCCTGCTCGCGGGGTACGAGGCCTTGGATGAGCGCGCAGCGGGCGTGCGCACGCGCGAGGGCTGGGAGCCTGTGAGCCTGGAGGATGGGGAGATCGGCACGTGGATCGCCCGGCTCTTGCCGTTGGCAGCCGACGTGGTCGTCATCGGCCCCGACGCGCTGCGCGCGGCGATGCTCGACCGCCTGCGATCGGCTGCGGCCTGGGGAGGAAACGATGCCTGAAACCGTGTCCTTGGCCATCGTGCGCCTGTCCTCGATGATCGCGTGGATCGCCGAGCATCCGGGGGTGCACGTGGATGCGTTGTGCGCGCACTTTGGCCGCACGCGCCGCCAGGTGAGGCGCGACATCGAATACGTGGCCTCCGTTGGTGATTCGTTGCCCGGACAGTCCTTCGAGGTCGACTGGGGACTGTTCGAGGAGGAGCAGCGCGTGTCGCTGCGCGCGACGCTGGGGGCGAGCGCGCCTCTGCGTTTGTCGGAGGTGGAGGCCCAGGCGCTCTTGATTGGGTTGTCGGCCATCGGCCCTCTCCTGGCACCGGATGTGGCCGCGCACCTGCCTCACGCCGCCCTCGTCGTGAGTGCGCTGGGTGGACTTCAGGAGGCGGGGGCCCAGGGCCACATTGACGCCTCGCCTGTGCCGGCTTCGTCCGCCGTCGCCGACGCTCTGCGCGAGGCCCTCGCGAAAGCTCAGCGCGTGTCTTTCGACTACGTGTCCGCCCAGGGGCGGTCCTCGCACCGCGTCGTCGACCCGTGGTCGTTGGAGGCGAGCTCGACCGGCTGGCTGCTGCGCGGATGGTGCACGCAGGCGGAGGGGCCTCGCACGTTTTCGCTCGCGTCGATGTCGAACGTCGGCGTCGTCGGACCGCGCGTGCACTCGCCGCGCCGGGTGCGCGACGACGCACCCACCTGGACGCTCGACGTGGACCGCGCCGCCCGCTGGATCGCCGACGAGTACGCGGGCAGCGTCGTCTGCGAGCTCCCCGATGGGGGAGCGCGCATCCGCGTGCCCGTGTGGAACGAGGAGTGGGGGCTAAGCCTGCTCACCGACATCGCCGCGCACCTGCGCGCCGTGACGCCCGACCACCGCGCCCAGGCGGGCGCGCGTGCGCGTTCGATCATCACCGAGTGGAGCCGGGAGGAAGAATCGTGAGCCCGAAACGACGCAGGCACCGAGCGCCGCACGCACGCTCTGGCGAGGTCGAGGAACGCACGCGCGTCGGAGAGGGCAGCGCCTCCCAGCGCTACGTGGCCTACAAGGAGCACGCGCGCGCCGCCGCGTCGCTGCGCGCTCGCTGGGTCGAGGGGTTGAGTTTTACCCCCGATCCCTTCCAGATCGATGCGCTCGACGCAGTCGAGGCGGGAAAGTCCGTCCTCGTCGCGGCCCCGACGGGTGCGGGCAAGACGATCGTCGGCCAGTTCGGGGCGTACGTGGCTGTGCAGCGAGGCATGCGGGCCTTCTACACGACTCCCATCAAGGCGCTGTCGAACCAGAAGTACCTGGAGCTGTGCGAGCTGTACGGGGCTGACAACGTCGGCCTGGCGACCGGCGACACGTCGATCAACTCCAAGGCTCCCATCGTCGTCATGACGACCGAGGTGTGCCGCAACATGATCTACGCGGGGGCGCCGCTGGAGGACCTGGGCGTCGTCGTCCTGGACGAGGTGCACTACCTGGCGGACAAGATGCGCGGCCCCGTGTGGGAGGAGGTCATCATTCACCTGCCCGCGCACGTCGCCATCATCGCTTTGTCGGCGACCGTGTCGAATGCCGAGGAGTTCGGGGCGTGGATCCGCGAGGTGCGTTCCTCCTGCGAGATCATCGTCTCCGAAAAGCGCCCGGTGCCGCTGTACCAGCACATGATCGTCGGCGAGGAGATTTTCGACCTGTACGCGCCGACCGGCAAGGGCAGACTCAACCCTGAGCTGGTGGCCGCCACGGGCGACTCGGGGATGCGAGGCGGGCGCGGTTCGCGCTCGTGGAACCGGGCGCCGCGCGTGCGCCGCGAGTCGCGGCCCTCGACCCTGATCTCGCTGGACCGGGCGCACCTGCTGCCCGCGATCACGTTCATTTTCTCGCGAGCGGGCTGTGAGGACGCGGTGCGTCAGGTTCTTCTGACCCGCATCACCCTGACGACTCGATCTGAGGCGGCCGCCATCGAGCGCTACGTCGACGAGGTGATCGCGCTCATCGCCCCCGAGGACGCCGTCGTGCTCGGCGTCGACGCCTGGAAGCGCGGCCTCATGCGAGGCATCGCGGCCCACCACGCGGGGATGCTGCCGCTCATGAAGGAGACGGTTGAGCACCTGTTCTCCGAGGGTCTGGTCAAGATGGTGTACGCGACCGAGACGCTGGCCCTGGGCATCAACATGCCCGCCCGTACCGTCGTCATCGAGTCCCTCACGAAGTGGAACGGCTCCGCCCATGTGTCCCTGTCGGCCGGGGAGTACACGCAGCTGTCTGGGCGCGCGGGGCGCCGCGGCATCGACACCGAGGGGCACGCGGTCGTGTCTCACCGTGGGGGAGTGGCCCCCGAGGAGGTTGCCGCCCTGGCGTCCAAGCGCACTTATCCGCTGATCTCGGCCTTCACTCCGACCTACAACATGGTCGTCAACCTGTTGGCGCGCTCGACTCGTGCCCAGACCCGTTCCGTCCTGGAGTCTTCCTTCGCGCAGTTCCAGGCGGACTCCGCGGTGGTCCAGCTGGCGACGCGCCTGAGCGAGCTTGAGGCCCTCAGGGACTCGGCGGCCAATGACCTGTCTTGCTCGCGCGGTGACGTCGGCGAGTATCTCATGATGCGCGAGCGCATCAGCCAGGCCGAGAAGGCGGGCGCGCGCGCCCGCAAGCGCGAGACTCGCGAGGAGTCGCGCCGCGTCCTTGCGGGGGTGCGCACGGGTGACGTGCTGGCCCTGTCCAGGGGCCGCAAGGTTCGTTTGTGCGTCGTCGGCGCGAAGGCGACCGCTGCCTCGGGTCGCGTCGAGGCCTCCGTCATCGGCGAGGATGCCACGTGGCGCGCGCTCGCCCCGGAGGATGTGCGCGGCGGCATCGCGGTTGTCGGGCACATGTCGATTCCGGGCGGTTCGGCCCTGCGGCGCACGAAGGAACGCACGCGCATCGCCGGAGAGCTGCGCTCGGGCGCGGCCAAGGGGCGATACCAGCTGCCCGCCGACGCAGCGGGGGAGGACACGATCGGCCAGATGCGCGCCGCCATGCGGGCCCACCCCGTGCACCGCTGCCCCCACCGCGAGGAGCATGCTCGCGCGGGCGCTCGGTGGGCGCGTATGGGGCGCGAGATCGAGCAACTGCGCCGCGCGATCGACTCTCAGACCGGTTCGGTGGCCGCCCAATTCGACCGCGTGTGCGCCGTCTTGGAGCGCCTCGGATTCCTCGACGGTGACCGCGTGACGGCCTCGGGGCAGCGCCTGCGCCGTATCTTCGGCGAGCGCGACCTCGTCGTCGCGATGTCCCTCAACGAGGGGGCGTGGAACGACCTGGACGAGGCGGAGCTGGCGTCGATCGTCTCGGCCCTGGTGTACGACTCGCGCAGCGACGACGAGGCGAACGAGCTGGCCCCCACGGGGGTCGGGGTCCGCCTGCGCACGGCCTGGGAGGAGTGTGTGGGCACGCTCGCGCGCGTGCACCGCGTCGAGAAGCAGTGCGGCTGCGAGCCCACGCCGTCCCTGGACGCTGGGCTGATGTCCGCGACGCTCGCGTGGGCGCACGGGTCGACGCTGGCGACCGCGATTGACGGGGCCGAGATTCAGGCCGGCGATTTTGTGCGGTGGATGCGCCAGGTGATGGATTGCCTCGGGCAGATCGCCTCCGCCGCGCCAACAAGCGATCTCGCGGGAACGGCCGAGGCCGCCAAGGACCGCATCGGTCGCGGTATTGTTGCGTGGTCCACCATCTAGCGTGCCGGGAGGGTAGCGTGAGGACTTCGCAGATACTGCGCCGCGCGTCGATCGCACAGACGTGCGCGGACGCCATGATCGGGGCGGTGGCCGGGCTGGCTCTGTACTCGTCTTTTCCGCCGCTGGGGTGGTGGTGGATGTCGATCCCGGCGCTCGCGCTGTTCATCTCCCGCATCGACGAGGCCCGGGCCCCCAGGGCGCTTGGCGTGACCCTGTCCTTCGGCATGAGCATGTGGCTGCCGCTCATCGACTGGATCCCCATGGCGGTGGGAACGCGGGCGGCGTGGTTCGTGCTCGCCTTCGTGCAGACGCTGTTCCTGTGCGCCTGGGTCGTGTTCGTCCGGTGGACGAGCCTGTGGCGCGCGGCTCGCTCGCCGCTGGCGCAGGCGCTCCTGTATGCGATCAGCTGGGCGGGGGTCGATGCCGCGCGCTCGCGCTGGCCGTGGTCGGGCTTCCCGTGGGGCTCGGTGGCCCTGCCTCAGGTGGATTCCCCGCTCGGGCATCTCGCGCCCGTCGGCGGGACGAGCCTCGTTGCGGCCGCCGTCGTCTTTATCGCCGTTCTCCTGCGCCGTGCGTTCGCCGGGCGCGATGGTGCCGTCAGCCCTGAGCGCCGTTTCTCTCGGCCGCTCCTGGCGCTGAGCGCGTGCGCGCTTGTCGTTGTCCCTGCGGCGATACCGCTGTCGAACGAGGCGGAGGCGGGCACCGTGCGCGTCGGCGTGGTTCAGGGGGACATCGCATTGCCGGGCGCGCAGGCCTACAGTCATCCGGGTGAGGTGACGGGAAACAACCTGCGAGCCTCACTCCAGCTCGCCGCAGACCCCGCCGTGGAGGAGCGGCCGATTGACGTCGCACTGTGGGGCGAGGGCTCGGTGGATCGAGACCCGGTGGTCTTTCCCGCGATCGGCGCGATGGTGGACGAGGCTGCGCTGGCCCTGGATGCGCCGATCGTCATCGGCTACACCAACCTGAACGAGCGCGACCGCGTGAAGAACTGGCTCGCCGTGTGGGAGCCGGGGCGAGGCGTCGACGAGGAGGCGCGCTACTCCAAGCACGTGCCCGTACCCTTCGGGGAGTTCATCCCCTTCCGCGAGGTCATTTCATCTTTCGCCACCGAGGTCGCCCAGGCCAGCAAGGACATGGAGGCGGGGCAGGAGGCTCCCCTCATGACGCTTCGCCTGCGCGACGGGCGCGACGTGCCCGTGGCCGTCGGCATCTGCTTCGAGGCGGCCTACCCTTCGGTCATCGGGCAGGGCGTGGCGCTGGGCGGGCAGCTGATCGTGACGCCGTCGAACAACTATCATTTCCGTTCCTCGGGGGAGTCGGCCCAGCAGGGCCAGCTGCTGCGCATGCGCGCGATGGAGTATTCGCGCGCCGCCATCCAGTCCTCGACGACGGGCAGCTCCTACGTGATCCGGCCCGACGGGAGCGTGCTGGCCTCCACAGACACGCAGAGCGCCGCCACGCTGGTCGCCGACGTTCCCCTGCGCACCTCGACCACGCTCGCCACGCGGGCGGGAGAGCTTGTCCCGAGCGCCTTCATGGGGGCGACGCTCCTCATCGCGCTCGTGGGGCTCGTCGGGGCTCTTCGCGAGCGCGCCTCGACGCGCCCAGCAGGTGCGACCACTCGTTAAAACAGGCAGAATGTGACTCATGACTAACGCGCAGCGTCTTGCCCCCACCCCTCAGGGCGACCACACCCTCGTCGTCATCCCGACCTACAACGAGATGGAGACGCTGCCGAGGATCCTCGACGAGGTCTGGGCTCAGCTTCCGGCGGCCCACATCCTCATCGTTGACGACTCGTCGCCGGATGGCACGGGAGAGTGGGTCGACGAGCGGCGCGCGGGGGAGGAGCGGCTCTTCGTCCTGCACCGCCCCGCGAAGTCCGGGCTGGCAACCGCCTACGTGGACGGCATGGGGTGGGCCATCGCCCACGACTATCCGTTCATCCTCCAGATGGACGCGGACGGATCGCATCGTCCGGTCGATCTGCCCAAACTGCTGGCGCGCATGGGAGGACCCGACCAGCCCGACCTCGTCATCGGCTCTCGTTGGGTCGCCGGCGGGCGCATCAACGGGTGGTCGGCCAAGCGCGTCGCCCTGTCGAAGGCGGGCAATTATTATGTCCGTTTGTGCCTCGGGACCCCCGTGCGCGACGCGACCGCGGGTCTGCGGGTTCATCGGTCCTCGTTCCTTGCGAGCCGGGGCGTGTTGGAGCGCGTGGCGACCACCGGTTTCGGCTTTCAGGTCGAGATGACCGAGCTCGAACGATCCCTCGGGGCCGTTATCGCCGAGGTACCCATCACCTTCGATGAGCGAGTGGCGGGGGAATCGAAGCTCGACTCGTCGATCTTCGTCGAGGAACTCGCGATGGTCACAAAAGGCGGCCTGAGCCGTCTGGCCCAGGCCGCGCGTTCGGCGTTTCGCAGGGGTTAGCCCTTGCGGTAGGAGCCCTCGGGGCGCAGGTGTCCCTCGCGGTAGGCGGTGAGCTGCTCGCTCAGGACGACCTCGAGCTCCTCGATGGAGCGACGCTCGAGCAGCATGTCCCAGTGGGTACGCTGCGGCTTGACGGGCTTGTTGTCCTCGTCTTCTTCGGTTTCGCCGATGAGCTCGGCGGTCTGGCCGCACTTGCATTCCCAGGTCGCGGGCGCCGTGGCCTCGCTGGAGAGCGTCACCTCGAACTCGTGTCCGTTCGGGCACGCGTACCGGACGATGAAACGGTCGGCGAAAACGACGCCGTCCTCGGACTCGAGGGACTTGGCACCGATCTGCATGC
>ERZ772904.620-NODE-620-length-10252-cov-6.78621_pt1 | contig 10252 bp, 4 predicted proteins | sample MGYA00512122_ERZ772904 | MGnify/ENA primary metagenome ERZ772904 (study PRJEB29015, sample SAMEA2738104) | human oral metagenome | biome: human oral; feature: human-associated habitat; material: saliva | place: China | collected 2269 ... | reverse complement strand
AGTTTACAGAAGATGCCTGGAAGGATTATTGTTACTGGCAAAGTCAGGACAAAAAGACATTGAAGCGAATCAATACCCTGATTAAGGAGATCCAAAGGGATCCATTTGCAGGGATTGGTAAGCCTGAGCCCTTGAAATATGACTTTCAAGGAGCATGGTCAAGGCGGATTGATGCAGAAAATCGCCTGATTTATATGCTAGATGAGTCAGGAGTTGCCTTTCTGTCATTTAAAGATCATTATTAAGTCTTTGTATTTAAAGATCTTGTTTAATCGTTTTACTTAAAATCTTATTTGAGCCCGCTTTATAAGTGGGCTTTTATGGTATAATAAAAGCGAATGTTAATATAAAAACAGGGGAAGCAAATGTCTAATTTTAAAGAAAAACTACCATTATTTCAATCGAACGACGTTCAGATTTCAAATGTGGTCAATGCAGTTTGGTCGATTGCCAACACCTTACGCGGGGCTTATCGTGCAGATAAGTATCGAGACGTCATCATTCCTATGTTTGTCTTGACTCGTCTAGAAGCCGCCTTATTGCCAACCAAAGACGAAGTAGTGGCCCTTTATCAGTCAAATCCCAATACACCAGAGAAGGTTCTTGAGAACAAATCTGGCTACAAATACTATAATACTAGTCCTTTCACACTTGAAAACCTTCAAAATGATCCCAATGCAATCGAAGAGAATTTTCTTGCCTATCTAGATGGTTACTCTTGTCGTGTAAAGGACATTATCGAAAATCTGAAGTTTAAAGAACAGGTCCATACGCTTGCAAAGTCTGGGCGTCTTTTTACTGTCATCAAAAAGTTCTCTCAGATTGACCTATCGCCAAGTTCGGTGGACTCTATGGTGATGGGCTATATGTTTGAGGATATTATCCGTCGCTTTTCTGAAAATGAGGAAGCTGGATCGCACTATACACCTCGTGAAGTCATTGCTCTGATGGTCAACCTGCTCTTGATCGAAGCCGATGAAGAATTATTTGTCGATAAAAAAGAGTTGAAAATCTTAGATATGGCCGCTGGGACAGGTGGTATGCTAGCGACAGCAAAAAGTTACATCCGTCAACTAGATACAGGAGCGACTGTCCGTCTTTTTGGTCAGGAAATTTTAGATGAGACTTTCGGGATTGGTCGAGCGGATATGTTGATTCGTCAGGAAGATTCGGATTATTTTGTGAAGGCAGACACCCTAAAAGATACCGATCCATTCCCAGATACGAAGATGAGTTTTGTCATTGCTAATCCTCCTTTTGGTCAATCTTGGGGCGGGAAAGATGCGGACGATGGCGTCGAAGAAGCTGTTAAGGCAGATCATAATCTCTTTGTGACTACAGAAGGTCGACAAGGACGTTTTGTAGCGACTCCGGGAACTGGCGATGCCCAGCTGCTTTTCCATCTTCATGGTTTAGCTAAACTAGAGGAAAACGGACGAGCTGCTATCATTTCAAACGGTTCACCTCTCTTTTCTGGTGGTACTTCATCTGGGGAAAGTCAGATCCGTCGTTACATCCTTGAGAATGACTTGCTAGAAGCTATTATTGCCCTTCCAGGACAGTTTTTCTACAATACAGGAATTGGGATTTATATCTGGATTTACAATAAAAACAAATCTCCTGAGCGTCAAAACAAGGTCCAATTTATCGATGCGACGGAAGAGTTTGTTCCTTTGCGTAAATCTCTGGGACAAAAACGTCGTGAGTTGTCTCAAGATAATATCCGCCAGATCCTCAAATGGTATGATGATTTTAAAGAAAATGACCATGTGAAGATCTTTGATAAGAATGAGTTTCTTTACCGAGAATATACGGTCATGCAACCTCTACAACGTCGTGGCTACATTACCAAGGAAACCATTGAGAAGGCCAAAAGTGTTCCTTTCCTAGCTAAACTATTTGACGAATACCAGTATCAAGAATTACTAGAGATGGAACCACGCTCAGCCAAAGAGGAGAAGAAATTACAAGACTTTGAAGCCGGGAAAGACAAGCAAGAAGCTATCTTAGATGCTCTTCGTGAAGGAATCACAGATGACAGTTATCCTAACTTTGAAAGCTTTGTCCAAGTCATTAAGGACTTATTGGGGGATATCAAGGTAACGCCTGCCAATATCAATGCGCTAGCCATAGCTATGAGTGAAATGGACAAGACAGCAGAAGTCATCCGAACTAAGAAGAAAGACAAGCCAAATGAGATTGCTGGAGGGATTGTCTATGATAAGACAACCAAGGACAGTGAAATCGTCAAACTGACAGAGAATGTTGAAGACTACTTTGCGCGTGAGGTCTATCCCCATGTACCTGACGCCCATTACTGGTTTGATGAGGAGAAGGGCTATGGAGCGGAGATTCCTTTTACCCGATATTTCTATCAATATCAAGCACCAGAAAGTGCAGAGAAGCTCTTAGCAGAGTTCTATGACTTGGAAGCAGAACTACAGACTCTCTTGGAGGAACTAAAACATGACTAGGATGAAAGAGAGTGGCATCGACTGGATCGGACAGATACCAGAAGAGTGGGAAGTGAGTAAATTAGAACAGTATGTAGATATATATGGAAGAATAGGTTTTAGAGGATACACTACAAATGATATTGTTAACGAAGGCGAAGGAGCTATTTCATATAGTCCCTCAAATATAATTGACTATAGTGTGATTGATAGTAATAATACTTATATTTCGTGGAGTAAGTATGATGAGTCTCCGGAAATCCAAATTAAAACTGGTGATGTCTTGTATGTAAAGACAGGATCTAGTTATGGTAAAACTGGAATTGTCAATAAGCTTTCAAATAAAGCAACGATAAATCCTCAATTGGTAGTTCTAAAACCTAAAAAAAATACAGATTCACGCCTAATTAATTATTTTTTGAACAGTTCTGTGGGAAAGGATCAAAGTGAGTTAATAGTCGGAGGGAGTACAATCCCAACTATTACACAAGAAAGTATAAAAAAAATGATATTCCCCAAAATGTCTTTTGAAGAACAACAAAAAATTGCTGATTTTTTAGACAAGAAAACTGCCCAATTGGATAAGGTAAAAGCACTACTGGAGGAGCAAATTCAAAAACTCAAAGACTACCGCGCTAGCTTGATTTATGAGGTCGTCACAAAAGGACTGGATAAAACAGTCCCAATGAAAGATTCAGGAATCGACTGGATCGGACAGGTGCCTGAAGGGTGGGGAGTGAAGCCAATTAAACATGTAGTAGCTACGCCTGTCACTGATGGACCACATGAAACTCCTTTACTATGCGAGACAGGTATTCCATTTTTATCGGCAGAAGCTGTAAAAAATGGTGTATTGGATTTTAATTATAAGAGAGGTTTTATCTCGTTACAAGACCATGAACGTTTTAAGAAAAAAATATCTCCTAAAAAAGACGATATTTTTATTGTAAAATCTGGTGCAACAACTGGGAATGTTGGTATAGTGAACACTGATGAAATATTTGATATTTGGTCTCCACTTGCTCTAATAAGGTGTAAGAAAAGTTTAGCTGTTCAAAAATACATATATTACTATTTAATATCTAATATTTTTAAAGCTCAAGTTGAATTCAATTGGTCTTTCGGAACTCAACAGAATATAGGTATGGGAATTATTGAAAATATAAAGCTTATCTTACCGCCTTTATCTGAACAAACAAAAATTTCAGATCTTCTGGATAAGAAAACATATCAGATTGATCAACTAATTCAAATAAAAAACAAGCAAATTGAAAATATTAATAAACAACGACAAACTCTTATTTATGATTATGTGACAGGGAAGAGAAGGGTATAGTAGAGTAACTTGTATTTGGTTGAAACAAATGAATGATAGGATGGTCTTAAAATATGGAAGAAAATTATAGTCTATCTGTATCTCAAATAAAGAAATCGATTAAGGGAAATTCTTTAATCTTATTTGTTGGTGCAGGGATATCTGCTAATTCAAATTTACCGACTTGGAGAGAATTGATTCAATCATTTAAAAAAGAATTGGATTTGCCAGATGACGATTCGGATGATTATTTACGAGTTGCTCAGTATTATTATGATACCTTTGGGAAAAATCAGTATATAAAAAAGATAGAGGAAGTTTTCTTTAGTAAGGGAACAAGTAAACCAAACGAGTTACATACACTAATAGAGAAAATAGCTCCGAAACATATTATTACGACAAACTATGATTCTCTACTGGAAGATCAGTTTGAAAATGGCTTGCTAAAGTACAATGTCGTCGCTGAGGATAAAGATATTCCATACACAAGTTCTGAAAGATATTTAATTAAAATGCATGGAGACTTCAGCAAGAAAAATATTGTTTTAAAAGAGGATGATTACTTAGACTACGCGTTGAACTTCCCAATGGTTTCTACTTTAATTCAGTCATTGATAATGAACCATACCTTATTGTTCGTAGGTTATTCTTTAGGTGATTCTACTTTTAATTCTATATTTCGATTGATTCAGAACACATTTAAATTGGATGCTAAATTTGCCTATTTTTATACACCTGAAGAACCTTCGATGATTATTAGAGAGTATTATAAAAAACAAGGCATTATCATTGTTTCTAACGAAACTTTTTCAGATGAAGAAACGGACAATCAGAACAAAAAGTATTTTAGTACAAAGAGATTTTTAGAGACTCTTGCTGAAAATAGAAATAGCACGGTAAAGAATGCTGAAGATTTATGGAACCAACTTGCTTTTTTAGATAGACTCAGTTTTATCGATTCGAAAGATTTTTCGACATACTCCACTTTAAAGAGAAGAGCTTTAAACAGGGGTGATAGCTATAGCTGGTTTGGAAAAGATGACTTAAGATTTGAAATTGCGGATCATGAAGAACTACGAAATATGGTCACTAACAAATCTCTCTTAAAACATTTTTTTGATATTGACTTTGAAGAAACCAGAGAATTCAAAGCAAATGGATTTTTAATGGAGGCATTTGAGTTATATGAAGAAAAACAATATGATTTAGCAAAAGTAAAGTTTAGAGAGTTAGCGAATACAGCATTTCGTCAAAAAGACTATTTTAATTTCCTTGTGTGTGAATTTAATTTCCAACACATCCCCATAAATCTTTTTGAAGAAACACCTAATTATGCTGAATCATTATATAGTGGAGAACTAAATGAACTCACGGAACAAATCATTAACTCGGTTACAGGTGATGAGAAAAAAATAATCGAATTTTTTAGAGATTCAATCCTTAACTTCAATTTTTTATACAGAAAATTAGAAGCGATTAATGAATTATTCGATGAAATTCGTGAAGAGCATGAAAACTATAGGAGGGGAGGACATTCTTTTAATAACCATCTCTATAATGCTGAATTTGAAGTGAAAAATCTTTATAACTTTATAAAGCTAAACTGTCTGTGTGTTGAACATTATAGAATGTTTAAATCAATCATTAATAGATACTTAGAAATGTTATTACTCAGTTATGATAATTCATATGTAAACCATGAAAAATCTATTTTTGAAGGAACAGCATCAATGATTTGGGAACTTGATTTGGATGACGTTCAATTGATTCTTCCTAGTATAGATTTTAAAGTAGTAAATTTATATTTTAGAAATTATTCATTTAGTAAAATAAAAGTTACTGAAGAAGCAAGAGAGTTTTTATTTAATAGAATAGCCTATCTGCAAGAAAAAGTTAAATCTCATGTAGATACTCATCTCCATGAACTCAGAAATCTGCTAAATTTTTTGCCTCTGGTTGATGATATAGATGTATCAAAAATAATAAATGTTTTAGACTCTCAAACACTATATTTTAATTTAGATAAAGAAATTAAGGGGCTTATTAAAGTCGTCCTTGATAATAAAAGTGCAATTAACAATGATTTGTTGAAATCTAAGATACTTGAGATTGTTAATAAACATTTAAACATAATTTTAGGGAATGATTTTTCTTTATATCATTCAGCGTATCCATTATATTCTCAGTTATTAAAATACTGCTCAACTGAAGAAGAAACTGCGAAGATAATACTTGAAAAGCTCAATATAGATATTTTAAAAATTAAACATCAAAATAATGATGTTCAAAATATTATGGAGTATTCTGATTTGTTACGTTATTTATTTAAAAATCTTGAAGAGGATACTAAACAAGATGTTCTAGAAATTCTAAGCACTTATGAGGATTCAGAAAATATCGATTATTACAAAGTAATTGAACTGATGCTTGCTAAAGTATATGATTTTTCTAAGCTACAAAATAAAATCTACCAATACTTGATTGAAAGAATTAATAAAAGTTATGAGGATGGTATAAAAAACTTCCCAGATCCAAGAGAACAGTCAGTAGGTGATTTATACAATCTAAGCATAGAAGGATATTTTTCAGAGTTTGACATTTTAAAAGATATCAAAGAAAATATCCGAGGGCTTTACCCTGAAGTAGACTGGACTTGGTACAATGATAGAAGTGATGAAGTTATTCATCGTTTATTAGAGCGTAGAATTCCAATTAATATTAAAACTTATGTTTCAAAAAATGAAGAAGATAATAAATTGATTGATGAGTATATAATCAGAACTCTCAATGAAGAAAAAATTACGTTTAAGAAATGAATTGAACCAACGAAATGTTAGAAAGTGAGAAACTATGGCAAATTTGGGCTTGAAGGAGCGCTATGATTTCCAGCAGTGGATTATCAAAGACTTGAAAGAAAAAAATGGTTATATCCAGCGGGATGCGGCTCAGTACGACCCTCGATTAGCCATGGATGTGGAACTCCTCTGGGATTTTCTGATGGAAACCCAGGAGGAGACCATGGATTATCTTCTTAAAAAACTGAGTAAGGAGACGATCATCAATCTCATCAATACAGAAATCGTCAAGGGTGGTTTTTTGTTCGCTTTAAAAGAGGGTGTCTTTATTGAAAACAAGCAACTGCGTCTTCTCTATCGCAAACCTGCGACTAGTTTTAATGAGAAAGCTGTTCAGCAATACCAAGCCAATCGCTTGTCAGTGATTGAAGAAGTGGTTTATGAAGAGGATGATCGCATCGACCTTGTTATCTTTATCAATGGATTGGCTCTTTTTGCTATTGAGCTTAAGTTTAATCCAAATGGACAATCAGTCCAGGATGCTATCAAGCAACTGAAAGGTCGCAATCCCAAGAATCGCCTCTTTCGTTTTGAGCAGGGAGTTTTAGCTTCCTTTGCGGTAGATACCTTGGAAGTCTACATGACCACCCAGTTAAAAGGCCAAGAAACCTATTTCCTACCTTTTAACATGGGGAAAGGAGAAGGGATTGAAACAGGAAGTGGAAATCCCCATAATCCAGACGGAGTGGACACAGAGTATTTATGGCTAGACGTCCTGACCATGGACAGTATTCTCCAACTGGTTGAGAATTTCATCTTTTATGAAGTCGATAAGAGTAACTCTAAAAAGAAAACTCTTATTTTCCCAAGATATCATCAGCGTAGAGCCGTTAGTCGCCTTCTGGAAGATATGAAGACCAATCATACGGATAACAATTATTTGATTCAACACTCAGCTGGCTCAGGAAAAACGAACACTATTGCTTGGCTTGCCCACAGCTTAGTATCTCTTCATGATGATCAAAACAGAAATATCGTCGATACAGTCTTGATTGTCACAGACCGTATTGTAGTAGACCGTCAGTTACAAGATGCTGTTAGACAGATTAATCATAAGAACGGTGTCGTGAAAGTGATGGGTGATCGTGAGACATCAAGTGATTTAGCGGATGCTATTGCAGGGAATACAAAAATTATTGCAACGACAATCCATAAATTCGCACAGATCAATCAGTCGGATTGGATGTCTGTAGGCAATACCGCCAATAAGAAGTTTGCTATTTTGATTGATGAAGCTCATAGTTCGACGACAGGCTCTTATATGAGTTCAGTTAGTCAGGTCTTGACTGAAACGGATACAGAAAATGGAACTATCGATGAGGTTCAGGAAGTAACCGTTGCGGATGCGATTGAGCAGGAGATTGCGCGTACAGGTAAGCAAGATAACGTTTCAATCATTGCCTTTACAGCAACTCCTAAGGCGACTACCCTACAGTTGTTTGGCTCGACACAGCCAGATGGCTCGAAAGCTCCATTTGACGTCTATAGTATGAAGCAAGCAATCAATGAAGGCTTTATCTTGGATGTCCTCAACAACTACACGACCTATAAGACCTATTGCAAGCTAAATAAAGCTGTAGAAGAAGATCCTGAACTAAAAACTACTATTGCCAAACGTAAGATTGCTAAGTTTATTGAATTATCTGATGAAAACATCAATCAAAAAGTGGAGATCATCATGGATCATTTTATCAGTCATGATATTATGGCTGAGTTAGGTGGACATGGGAAGGCAATGATTGTGACATCTGGACGTGAAGCCGCGGTTAAATACCAGCTAGCCTTTCAGAAGTATTTCGAAGACCATAGTATTACGAGCATTGGGACCTTGATTGCTTTCTCAGGTAAGGTAAATTATCGTGGTAAGGAGTACTCTGAATCACAGATGAATCGCTGTAAAGAAGATGCTTTAAAAGATCAGTTTAATACAGATGACTATCAGGTCCTGATTGTGGCCAATAAATACCAAACAGGGTTTGATCAACCTAAGTTGGTAGCCATGTATGTAGATAAGAAATTACGGAGTGTTGCGGCTGTTCAGACATTGTCTCGTCTAAATCGAATTTTCAGAGGTTACAACAAGAAGACCTTTATTCTTGATTTTAAAAATACTTATGAAGACATTCAATCTGCTTTTGCCCCTTATTATCGCACAACGATTCTATCAGAAACGATTTCACCTCGAGATGTCTTAGATTTGGATCGGAAATTAGACGAATATGGCATTTTAGATACAGAGATTGTACATGAGTTCAATCAATATTTGTATCAAGAGAAACGCTCTAGTCGAGATAAACAAAAGATGGTGGCTCTTCTGAATCAAGGCTATGAGAGAGTTAGACGCTACACTGATAAAGAACAGTTATCCATTCGAAAGGTGATTCGAGGTTTCTTACGCATGTATACCTTCTTGATTCAAGCAACTGCTTATCAAAATGAATTCTTACACGAGAGATACAATTATCTTCAACGCTTAGTGAAGATGATTGATGTTCGGATTGGTAGTGATGACTTTACGATTGCCGATAAGATAGTCGTTGATTATATGAAACATAAAAAGACAGGTTCGTTTGTGGGAGTTTCTGAATTAGATCAAAAGTATGAGGTGAACTTACCTAAACCAAGTTTAACATCAGTGACAGAAGACCAAGAAAAGCGCTTATCAGAAATCTTGGAAGAAATAAATGAGCAGTTCGATTTGAATATTGAACCTGAAGTTGGAATGAGCGGTGCAGTCTCTATTCGAGAGTTATTGAAGAAGAATCCAAGGCTTAAACAATCAGCACATGTGAACTCTCGTGAAGATTTTAAGTTTGCTTTTGAAGAGGAAATAGACAATGCATTAACAGAAGGGTATTCTCAAAGTCAAGATTTGTATGGAGCACTTCTCAACAATGAAGCCTTTAAAAAACGGATTGCCAATATCTTCATTGATGATGTCTATCGACATTTGAAAGCTGAATAGTATCCTTTCTAAAAATAGAAAAATCTAGTCTAACTTCAATGATTTGTGATATAATGTTAAAGATTGAAAATAATTTGAAAAAAATTAAGGAGAATCCTCATGGGACGTAAATGGGCCAATATTGTTGCCAAGAAAACTGCCAAAGATGGTGCTAACTCAAAAGTATATGCCAAATTTGGTGTTGAGATCTATGTAGCCGCTAAAAAGGGTGAACCAGATCCAGAATTGAATACTGCTTTGAAATTCGTTATCGACCGTGCTAAACAAGCGCAAGTGCCAAAACACGTGATTGATAAAGCGATCGACAAGGCAAAAGGAAACACTGACGAAACCTTTACAGAAGGGCGTTACGAAGGGTTCGGACCAAATGGTTCCATGTTGATCGTTGATACCTTGACGTCAAACGTTAACCGTACAGCTGCCAATGTCCGTGCGGCTTTTGGTAAAAACGGCGGTAACATGGGAGCTTCTGGTTCTGTATCTTACCTCTTTGACAACAAGGGAGTCATTGTCTTTGCAGGTGATGATGCGGATGCCATCTTTGAGCTTTTGCTTGAAGCAGATGTGGATGTAGATGATGTTGAAGCAGAAGAAGGAAGCATCACTGTTTACACTGCTCCAACTGATCTTCACAAAGCGATCGTTGCTTTGCGTGAATCAGGTG
>ERZ772904.617-NODE-617-length-10270-cov-3.38698_pt1 | contig 10270 bp, 10 predicted proteins | sample MGYA00512122_ERZ772904 | MGnify/ENA primary metagenome ERZ772904 (study PRJEB29015, sample SAMEA2738104) | human oral metagenome | biome: human oral; feature: human-associated habitat; material: saliva | place: China | collected 2269 ... | reverse complement strand
ATTGTAAGTTTACAATTATATCGTTTAACGAATACGGATATTACCATTCTCCAAAACGAAAAACTTGATTTAAATGAGCAAATCGCAACGTTCTTAAGTATCTTAAAATCTGAAAAGACTCTTCTTCAAGTAATGAAGAGTGAACTTCGTGATTTGAAGAAGAAATATGCAACTCCTCGTTTAACGCAAATTCAAGCAGAAATCGAAGAGATTAAGATTGAAACTGAGGTATTAGTTACTGAAGAAGAAGTGTATGTTGTTGCTACTAAACAAGGGTACTACAAACGTGTTAGCCCACGTTCGTTTGCTTCAAGCGCTCCAGAAGAAAACGGCATGCGTGAAGGGGATGAAGTAATCCTTTGCCAAAAAGCTTCGACACTAGATAACTTAATTCTATTTACTTCAAAAGGGAATTACTTACACTTACCAGTGCATGAAATTCCAGAAGCGAAATGGAAAGATGTTGGAAACCACTTAAGCCAGTCTATTTCTTTAGGTAGCAACGAAGTCATTCTTACTGGATTCGTAAAAGCTAAAGATAGTGATGAGTCTTATAAAGATTGGACGGTTGTCTTCTTTACAAAAGAAGGCTTAGTGAAACAAACATTATTCAATGAGTTCACAACGTACCGAGGATACAAGACTCGTACAAGTAACGCGATGAAACTTAAGACTACGACTGATGAAGTAGTGAAAGTAGTTGTGACAAATCCAGAAGGCTTAGAAGTATTTATCGTAACGCATTGTGGATTTGGTTTACGCTATGAATTAAGCGAAATTCCAGTAGTTGGTACAGTAGCCAGCGGTGTAAAAGCAATCAATCTTCGTAAAGAAGATTTTGTGGCTGGAGCGATGGTGTACTCATTAGAACATAAAGTTGTTTCTGCATTCCTTACAACTCAACGTGGTGCTGTGAAACGATTCAATGTATTAGAAATCTCAATGCTCACACGTGCAAAACGTGGACTCATGGTTTTACGTGAATTGAAGACAAAACCACATCGTGTCGTATTCTTAGATGGAGAAATCACTTCAACTAGCGAATACACGATTGTTGCTGGAAACGCCGAAACTAAAGTTGTGAGACCAATGGACTTAACACTTGTGGATCGCACAAGTAATGGTTCAGCACTTTTAGGAGATAATGACCAAGAAGTGAAGGCTGTTTTAGCAAACTTTGATTACAGTTCATTAACACAACAATAAAAAGACATAGAAAAGGACTTCCAAATGATTTTGGAAGTCCTTTTTGATTAGAATTTAATTTCAGTTGAATATTGAGAAGCTGCGTTCCAGAGCAGATACTCGGTTACACCGGCTTCTTTTAGAGCTTGAATCTCTTCGCTAATGACATCAGCAGTATAGAGCTGATAATTTCCTTCGCCAAGGAAGTCGGCCGTGAAGGCTTGAATCCAAGGTCTTGAGATAGGAGAAGGGTTTAATGTCTTCACATATCCTTTTTCAATCACCATATAACGTTTCACGATTTCGTAAGGATCTTTATCAGGATCTTTTACATCAAGCGCGTAATTAACCCAGTGACTTGGGAAAATCATCGGAGAGATCACATCCACTTTATCCGCAATATTGACAAATTTTTGTCCGATACCACCGATTTTTGATTCAGTAATCGCATGAGCTAAAATATCCGCTGATAGATGAACACCATATGGTTGTAATTTTTCACGAATGAACGCTACAAAGTCAGTGATAGCAGCGATACGAGCTTCATCATCGTTTTTAATATGAGCGTAGTCACCTTTATCAAATACTAAGTCGTCAGATACTGTCTCGAATCCAAGAGGGAAACGAACGTAGTCTAACTGAATATCTTTAAATCCTGCTTTAGCAGCACCGATTGCGATTTCAGCAATATACTCCCAGTTTTCTTTTAGGAATGGATTTAAGAATGTTTCACCGTCATCCGTATACCACAGTTGGCCTAATGCGTTTCTGAATGAACGCTCAGGGTTTTCCTTTGGAACGTAACGGTCCCCAAAACATACAATGCGCGCAATTGGATAGATTTGTTCTTGCTCAAGTCGTTTTAGAAGAGCAGTCGTATCCGTAACTTCATTGACGGTATGTTTTTTAACTAATGGATTATCTGTATCAAGAGGCATGGTAATTTGTCCATAACCATCACGTACATCGATAACTAATGAGTTAATTGGAGTAGACTTCACGAATTGAATCATATTTTCTAAGTCTTGTCCTTTTGCACGGAAGGCTTGCAGGTAAACTCCTTTAACTCCGTCTGCAGGATATGGAATCGAAATTCCTGAATCATAAATATGCTCCTGCGGAATATTTGAAGGCATCCGTAGTAAACTATTGGTTCTTAAATTCAACTTACTATCAGCAGCATCTTGTGCGTTTGCAATAGGATAGAAAGCGAGTAGAGAACTAACGGAAGCTACAGCAAGCGCGCTTGTTAATAAAGTCTTTTTCTTCATAATGATTACTCACCCTTTCCGTTGTTCGCCAAACGAGCTTTTAGAATTCGAATTGGACGATCTAACTCACTAATAGGAGAATTAATCTCTTCGATAATTTGTTGACGCTCGTTAGCAGAGTTGTTCACTTCAATGATGAGTGATCTCAATTCATCGTTTGTTTGTTTTCCGCCAGAGATGCTAACGAAGAACTCAGCTTCTTTTTCTAATTGTTTTTGAGACATTTCAGAGTAGTTCTTTAAATGATTAACAATCGATTGAAGATTTGATACTACAATTTGAATTTCTGCTGAAGGGAGGTTTTTATCCTTCAAGTTACTTAGTCTAGTCGCATCATCTGATAAAACTTTGAGCGATTTTTGCATAGACTTCAACAATTGCTGACGTTCTTGAATATTGGTGAATACTTTACCCGTTTTCTTAGCGTAAGTAGTCATCGTGTAATCTTCTTGGATATCCGCTTCCCAATCTGATTGTAACGAATTTTCTAACGCTTGAATGTCATTTAATTGTTGAACGACAACAGGTAAGGTATCTTGTACTTCTTGAACAGTAGATTCGGCACTTTTCTTTGTATTACCGCAAGCTCCTAGAAATAAGAACCCAGCGCTAATCAAGAATACCTTGGCTGCGATTTTTTTCATATTACACTCCTTTTACAGTAATGCGTTTTCTTGTTGATATTATACGTGTATTTTGATGATTTTTCAATCTTTTGGTTGATTTTTAGGACTTTCTCCCCATTTTCAGTTAAATTTTACCCGTTTTTACCCCTTGAGTGGAAAAAAGTATTTCATTTTAACCAGATTTTCAGTTCGTTGACTATAAGTTGACTTCTTTGTACAATACTATTATTGAAAAGAAATGGAGAAGTGACATGTTTTTATATTTAATTTTAAGTGCTGTATTAATTATTGCAGATCAATTAGTGAAATTATGGATTGTAAATAATTTTAACTTACATGATGGGATTGAATTCATTAATGGATTAGTCAGTATTTTATATGTTCGAAACACTGGGGCAGCATGGGGGATGTTTGAAGGGAAGATGTTTTTCTTCTATGCAATCACTGCTGTAGCTGTTGGGACACTTTTATACTTAATGTTTAAGGAAAAAGGGAAATCTAAATTATTGTTAACAGCATATGCTTTTATTCTTGCAGGTGCTGTAGGAAACTTTATCGATCGCATTCGTTTGGGTTATGTAGTGGATATGTTTAAATTTGAATTTATCGACTTCCCAATTTTTAACGTTGCTGATATTTGTTTAACTTTCGGGGTAATTATCTTATTCTATTATGTAATTTTTAAAGAACAATCAAAATAGGAGAGCGTTATGACATCAGTATTTAAAGAACTAACTCTTGATTTAGAAAAAACTGAACGATTAGATAAAGTCTTAACTGCCACGCTTGGTATTAGTAGAAGTACAATTCAAAGCTGGTTAAAGGCAGGGCTTGTATCTGTTAATGGTGATGTGGTGAAATCCAATTATAAAGCGCAAAATGGAGACGCAGTGACGATTCTTCAAAAAGAGGAAGAAGCTATTACCATTCAGCCTGAAGATATTCCGCTAGATATCGTGTTTGAAGATGATTCATTAATTGTAGTGAATAAACCAAGTGGAATGGTTGTTCATCCGTCAAAAGGACACTATAGCGGAACTCTCGTAAATGCGTTGTTATATCATTCAAATAGTTTATCAGATAGCACAAGCGAAGAAATTTACCGACCAGGCCTTGTTCACCGCATTGATAAAGATACAAGTGGGTTATTAGTGATTGCAAAGAATAATGACGTTCATCAAAAGTTAGCACAGCAGATTAGTGAGAATAAAATGAACCGTGAGTACATCGCCATTGTCGATGGTCATTTTGCCCACGAAACAGGTGTAATTGATGCTCCGTTATCACGCCATCAAACGAATCGTTTAAAACGAGTAGTCGAAAAGGGCGGAAAGAATGCCGTTACGCATTTTGAAGTGCTAGATGCATTTTCTGATTATTCGCTAGTGTCTTGTCGTTTAGAAACAGGTCGTACTCATCAAATCAGAGCGCATATGGAGTTTATTAAACATCCGATTGTCAATGATCCTTTGTATCATCCAAAAGGAAAACACGCAACTGAATTCGGTCAATTTTTACATGCAAAAACACTTAGCTTCACACATCCGGTGACTGGAGAAAAGTTAAACTTCGAAGTGGACCCACCAAAAGAATTTGAGGAATTTATCCAAGTGCATAAGGGACGTTTTTCAGAGTAGAGGAGACGACAATGAAAGAAGTTAGAATTATGGACGAAGGCGCCATCAGTAGAGCATTAACTAGAATCTCATATGAAATTATCGAGCAACAAAAAGATGTTTCAAACTTAGTTATCATTGGAATTAAAACTAGAGGAATTACTTTAGCAAAACGTGTTGCTGAAAAGATTTCTGCACTTGAAAAGATAAAAGTTCCAGTCGGTGAAGTGGATATCACATTATATCGTGACGACAGACACGATAGTGAAGAGACTGACGCCCCGGTTTTAAATGGAACGCATATTCAATTCGACATTAAAGGGAAGCAAGTCATTCTCGTAGATGATGTATTATTCACGGGAAGAACCGTCAGAGCAGCTCTTGATGCAATTATGGATGTAGATAGACCAAAAAGAATTAGTTTAGCGATTCTAATTGATAGAGGACACCGAGAGTTACCAATCCGTCCTGATTTTATTGGTAAGAATGTACCAACTTCTTTAGATGAAGTGATTCATGTTCGATTAACAGAAGATGATCATATAGAAGAAGTGATTATTGAAAAATAGTTTATACGATACCTTCTCATTCAATGAGAGGGTATTTTTATTTTAGGAAATAAAATGATCAAAACACATATTTTAGTCGTTTTAAAAACGTGAAAATACGAATTCTTCCTATATAAATAACTATATTGCCAATTTCCAAACGTTCGTAAAGTAAACGCAAACAATCATAAAACTGATTATTCGATTACTTGTTTGTAAACGGTTGTAACCCAAAATTGGTTATACTATACTAATAACATGAATTGGTACCGTAACTTATTAAATGATCATTTTCGTAAGACGTTATGATTTTATGATTGTTTAAGGCAAGACAGAAAAGGAGAATGACGAAATGGCAATTCCTAATTTACAAGTTGCTTTAGACCACAACCGTATCGAAGATGCATTAAAAGATGCTCTTGCGGTTGGTAACGAAGTTGACATTATTGAAGCAGGAACAATTTTACTTTTAAACGAAGGAGACAAAGCGATTAAATGCTTACGCAGCGCTTTCCCTGATAAAGTAATCATTGCTGATACAAAATGTGCTGACGCTGGTACAACTGTTGCTAAAAACGTTGCACTTGCAGGAGCTGACTGGATGACAGTTATTTGCTGCGCAACGATCCCAACGATGGAAGCAGCTAACAAAGAAGTGAATTCTCTTCAAGTTGAATTATATGGAGATTGGACATTCGAACAAGCACAACAATGGAGAGATGCTGGTATTGACCAAGCAATCTTCCACCAAAGCCGTGACGCTCTATTTGCAGGAGCTACTTGGACTGAATCTGATTTAAACAAAATCCGTCGTTTAATCGACATGGGATTCAAAGTTTCAGCAACAGGTGGATTAACAAAAGACACATTAAAAGTGTTTGAAGGAATTCCAATTTACACATTCATCGCAGGACGCGGAATTTACGCTACTGAAAATCCAGCGCAATCTGCTCGTGAATTCAAAGAAGAAATCAAACGTATCTGGGGTTAATCCCAAGGAGGAAAAACAATGGCAAATATCAAAGATGTAACAAAAGAATCTTGGATTTTATCAACTTTCCCAGAATGGGGAACTTGGTTAAACGAAGAAATCGAACGCGAAGAAGTGAAACCTGGAACATTCGCTATGTGGTGGTTAGGATGTACTGGTATCTGGTTAAAATCAGAAAAAAATACAAACATCTTATGCGACTTATGGTGTGGAACTGGTAAACGTAGCCACGGCAACGGAAAAATGAAAACTGGTCACCAAATGCAACGTATGAGTGGTTGCCAAAACTTACAACCAAACTTACGTACACAACCATTCGTAATCGATCCATTTGAAGTGAAAAACGTTGATGCTTTAGTAGTAACACACATTCACTCAGACCACTTAGACATTAACACAGCTGCTGCAGTTGCTAATAACTGTCCAGAAGCTAAATTCGTAGGACCACAAGAAGTAGTAAACACTTGGTTAGGTTGGGGAGTTCCTGCTGAACGTACAATCGTTGTACACCCAGGAGACTCAGTTAAAATCAAAGACATCGAAATCGTTGCTTTAGAAGCATTTGACCGTACAGCCTTAGTAACTGCTAAAGACGGTGAAGTTCTTAAAGGAAAAATGCCTCAAGATATGGACGAAATCGCTGTTAACTACTTATTCAAAACAAGTGGTGGTAACTTATATCACGCAGGAGATTCTCACTACTCAAACATGTTTGCTAAACATGGTAACGAACATGAAATCGATGTGTGCTTAGGTGCTTACGGTGAAAACCCTCGTGGTATCACTGACAAAGTGACTTCAGTTGATATGTTACGTATGGCTGAATCATTAAACGCTAAAGTTGTTATCCCAGTTCACTATGACATTTGGGCTAACTTCCAAGCAGATCCAAAAGAAATTACAGAAATATGGAAATTCAAGAAAGATCGCCTAGAATACAAATTCAAACCATTCATTTGGCAAGTAGGTGGTAAATATACTTACCCAACTGACAAAGATAAATTAGAATTCAACTTCTACCGTGGATTTGACGATGTATTCTCAATCGAAAATGATGTACCATTCCCATCATTCTTATAATATTGTCATTAAATAATTTTGGAGAGCCTAGAGCTAACCCACTCTAGGCTTTACCAAGGCGTAATAATGAATACGATTTCTTAATAACACAAGGAGGAACATATGTTAAAAGAGATTATCGAAAATGGACGCTTTTCGTTCCAAAAAGGTTCTCTAACATGGGAAGATGCGATTAAAGTAGCTTGCCAACCTTTAGTAGAACAAAAGATCATTGAACCTGAATATCCAGGTGTTCATGAATTTGGACCTTACATCGTAATTGCTCCAGAAATCTGTATCCCTCACGCTCAAGAAGGAAAAGGCGTAAATGATACTGCTGTAGCATTTATGAACATTGAAGAAGCTGTGGACTTTGGACCGGGTGCTGACTACAAACCACATTTATTCTTCGTATTAGCATCAACTGATAATGAAAAACACTTAAACAACTTATCAGAGTTAGTGACATTATTAGATGATGAAACAATTATCAATGCGTTTGTTGAAGCGCGCTCAAAAGAGGACTTAGAAAAAATTTTAAAAGGAATAGGTGAATAATAATGGAATTTTTATTCAGTTTTTGGCAATTCTTCTATGCTAACATTTTTACTAAACCACAATACTTTGTTGGTTTAATCGTTTTAGTTGGTTACTTACTATTGGGTCGTAAATGGTACGATGCATTAGCAGGTTTTATTAAAGCAGTTGTAGGTTACATGATCTTAAACGTAGCCGCTGGTGGATTAGTTTCAAACTTCCGTCCAGTTTTAGCAGCTTTAGGGGATCGTTTCGGATTACAAGCTGCTGTTATTGACCCATACTTCGGTCAAGCTGCTGCAGAAGCTGCATTAAAATCAGCTGGTCATGCAACAGGTTTAACAGTACAAGTATTATTAGTTGCATTCTTAACTAACTTAGTATTAGTTATCTTCCGTAAATTAACTAAAGTTCGTACAGTATTCATCACTGGTCACATCATGGTGCAACAATCTGCTACAGCAACTTGGTTAATGGCTTTAGCTTTAGGTGATAACGTAAACCAATTACAATTTGTAATCTTATTGGGTATTGTATTAGGTGTATATTGGGCAGTAGCTGCAAACTTAACAGTAGAAGCTACACAAGAATTAACAGAAGGCGGCGGATTTGCAATTGGTCACCAACAAATGTTTGGGGTTTGGTTAGTTGACAAATTAGCTCCTAAATTCTCAGGTAAAAACGACAAGAAGATTGAAGATCTTGAATTACCAGGTTTCTTATCAATCTTTAAAGAATCAATCGTTGCAACATCAATCTTAATGATCGTGTTCTTCGGTGCAATCTTATTAGTATTAGGTAAAGACTACTTAGTAGGCGTAAATGGACAAGAATTAACAGTTGCTGCTTCTAAATTCAAAATGACTACATTAAAAGCAACTGACGATTTCTTCTTCTACATTTTACAAACAGCATTAACATTCACTGTTTATGTTCAAATCTTACAATTAGGGGTTCGTTTATTCGTTGCTGAGTTATCAGAAGCGTTCCAAGGTATCTCTAACAAATTATTACCAGGTTCTATGCCAGCGGTTGACTGTGCTGCAGTTTACGGATTCGGTTCTCCAAACGCTGTAACAGTTGGTTTCTTATTCGGGGTATTAGGACAAATCGTAGCAATCTTAGGATTAATCGTATTCAAATCTCCAGTATTAATCATCACTGGATTCGTACCAGTATTCTTCGACAACGCTACATTCGCAGTATACGCTAACCATAAAGGTGGTTTACGTGCTGCTTCAATCTTGACATTCTTATCAGGTGTGATCCAAGTATTAGGTGGAGCAATTGCCGCAGGTGCATTTGGTTTAGCTGCATACGGTGGATGGCATGGTAACTTTGACTGGGATACAATCTGGGTTGGATTCGGATTCTTAATGCAAAACTTCCAATACATTGGTTTAGGTATCGTATTATTAATCTTATTAGTAATCCCTCAATTACAATACAGCAAAAACAAAGAACATTACTTTACTATTGCTGAAGACTATGAAACATACTTAGAGTCTAAGCAAAACTAATTTTAAAAAGAAAAAGAATATAGTAAAATTAGGGTATCGGGTAGTGTTCTATCCGATACTCTAACAATATAAGGAGATGTAAAATATGAAAGTATTAGCAGCATGCGGAAGCGGAATGGGCTCAAGCCAAATTATCAAAATGAAATTAACTAACGTGTTCAGAAAATTAAATATTCCTTTGGAAGTTCACCACTGTGCAGTTTCTGAAGCAAAATCTTCAGCTAAAAACTATGATTTAGTAGTTATTTCATCAGCTTTATTAGAAGTATTCGATGGTTTAGATTTACCAAACACTAAAATTGTAGGTTTACAAAACTTATTATCTGAAAAAGAAATGACTGAAAAAATTTCTGAAGCTTTAGGCCTATAAGAAGGGGTTCTACAATGGCATACGAACAATTAAAAGAACGTGTATTTAAAGCAAACTTAGAGTTACCAAAACATGGATTAGTTATTTTTACATGGGGTAACGTTTCAGAGTACGACCGTGAAGCAGGGGTTATTGCAATCAAACCTTCAGGCGTTGACTATGATAAACTAACTGCTGATGATATCGTAATTGTGGATATCGACGGAAATAAAGTAGAAGGAGCTCTAAAACCTTCTTCAGACTTAGATACTCACTTAGAAATTTATCGTAATTTTAAAGATGTAAATGGGGTAGTACATACTCACTCTCTATGGGCAACTACAATGGCTCAACAAGGACAAGAAATTCCAGCATTTGGTACAACACAAGGGGACTACTTCTACGGTACAATCCCTTGCACTCGTGAAATGACTGAAGCTGAAATTAAAGGTGCTTATGAGTTAGAAACAGGTAAAGTAATCGTTGAGACTTTCAAAGATAAAGATCCAAATGCGATTCCAGCTGTTTTAGTATTTAACCACGGACCATTTGCATGGGGTAAAGATGC
>ERZ772904.615-NODE-615-length-10293-cov-3.85388_pt1 | contig 10293 bp, 9 predicted proteins | sample MGYA00512122_ERZ772904 | MGnify/ENA primary metagenome ERZ772904 (study PRJEB29015, sample SAMEA2738104) | human oral metagenome | biome: human oral; feature: human-associated habitat; material: saliva | place: China | collected 2269 ... | reverse complement strand
TGGTTGCGAATCCGCAGCTACAGGTCCATCTCACATGGCGGTGGAGGACATTGCGGTAACCAGGACCATCCCCGGGCTTTCCGTGTTTAATCCGGTTGATAATGCCCAGCTTGCCGCAACGCTCATGGACCTCGCAAAGCATCCCCGACCAGCTTACGTGCGTATGACCTCGTGTGATGGCGTCAATCTGCATCCAGATGGTTACGTTTTTGATGCCTCTGGTGTCGAGAAACTCTTTGAGTCGCCGTGTGCGGTGAGCGCAGCAGGTGTAGACGGCGCGGCGGCCACCGAAGCAGCGCATGCCGCTCAGTTGAAGCGTGTGACCGTTCTTGCAACGGGCGCGATAACCAGCCGAGTTGTTGCGGCGGCTCAGCGGGTTGCGGAGCAGATTTCTGTAGAGCGTTCTACCGCCGTACGGACAAATATCGAGGTCTATGGCGTGTCAAATATCAAACCGCTTGCCTCGTCTCTGACGCAAATTTGTCAGCATTCTGACGTAATTATTACTGTCGAGGAGCACAGTGTTTTGGGTGGATTTGGCAGCGCAGTTGTCGAGCAGGTCAGCGCATCAGGCGCATGTCCGCAGGTACTGCGTTTAGGCATGCCTGATACGTACTTGGAGGCAGATGTTCACCACAATATTCTTTCGTGCGCTGGACTATCGGTTGAGAGTCTGCAAGAGGTTCTTCTCGCCAACTGTTAAATCAACTAATCGAATCCGGGAAGTCTTTCTGTATACTCGCTTGATGATTTAACATTCCAAGAACGGCCGAATAACTTTTGAGAGCTCGACAATTTTAATACAACCGATTCATTAATAATGGACATTGTGTCATTTTGATAATGTTGCACATTATCAAAAGATATAAAGACTTGTTTTGTTTGCTCAGAATATAGTCTGATGATTTTAGAGATAGTAGAGTCTTCAATATCGTTGAACATAAATGAGTCATGCGCTATGGCTGGTAAAACAGTAAGATTTAAAAGTGCAACGTCAAAAAGAATTACACTTCGTTGATTTGCTCCCGTTCCACTGTCATGTGGAGTTTCGTATTTATATGATGTGCTGCTATTTATAAATAAGCGTGGTGAGAAATGGTCTAATCCAATAATTTTATTGTTTAACTGAGAGAGTTCGTTATTGAGAGAATCTTGAATGTCTTGAATTATAGACGTATAAAGCGTCTCTTTAGTTTTATTAAGCTCAATCTTAAGATTCTTAGAAGAATGCCATTCTTTCCAAAGATCAATTTTTCTTTGAAGGCTGTCAATCTCTTTTTCAATTTTTATAATTTCGTCTATGAAATCAGTTGCGTAAATGGTTTTTATTGGTAAGTTATCCAGCTGCTGATATAAAGTCGATAACTCTTCAGTAAGATTTATCGACTCTTTCTGCACTAAGGTCTTTTCATATTGGAAGTCTTCTTCAAGAAGCGTAAACAATTTTTGATGAAAAGATTCAATTTGAATCAATAATTTTAGATTCACGCCAGGAAAAAAATTAGCAAACTCCTCAAGTTCATCTGAACTAATAAACGACTCAAGATGATCTGATGAATCAAGAATTCTTTTTCTTTCATTAATGATTTTAAGCTGTAATTTTGTATTGTTAATTTTATCTTCTAAGAGCTTTTTCTCTTGATAAATTTTGCGATCCGTCGCGTCAGGAATTTTTGATTGATTTGATTCAAGTTGAAAACGCTTGGACTGTAATTGAATAATTCTTTGTTCATACTGCGCTATCTTCGCACTAGATTGTGGAATCTTTTTAATTTCTTTATGTAAATATTCAAAATAGTTTAGCTTCTTTTTATTTGTCGCCAATGTATTGTTAACTTCTTCAAGTTTTTTATATCTATCAAATAGCTGAATTAGACTTATTAAATTTTTCTCTTTACTAGATGGAAAAGGAGGCTCTAATGGATCTTTAGTTTTTAAGTTGGACTTTTCAGCTATCCTAAAATGTGAGTTAATAGCTGTTCTAAAAACAGCTTCATTCTCAATAAACTGATACTTAAGGGCAAGAAAATGAACAAACTCAGAACGATCTAGAATCGTTTCGACAGATTGATAAGTATCGCTGTATTTCTTTATCTCATTTGGTTTGTCCGTAGAACGAGAAAAACGAAATACTTCTTCATTAAATTTAAAAGCAAAAAATATCTCATGATTATCAAGATGCTTAACAGCGTCCGATTTGGCATATGAATTTCCGCCATAAACAAAGTCTAATATCAATAATGATGTTGACTTTCCGATAGAATTAGAAGCTCCTTTTTCTCCTAGAACCACGTTAAGTCCTGAGCGAAATTGAATATGTTTTTCGGCCGTGTTAGCCTGTGGAATAGCGGGAGACCATAATTCTAGCAGCATAGTTCAACCTCATTATTCTCGTTTAATCTGATTTCTCCTAGTGCATACAGTTCGTCCAATGCTTGTAAAAAAGATACAAGCTCAATTCCTTTTTCTCGATGTAATAAGTAGAAAAGAGTTTTTGGTGAACATGAATTTGATCTTAGGGATTGTTTAACCTGATAAATCCACATCATATCACTTTCGCTAAACGAATAGATTTTATTGGGGAGTTTCACTTCAATCACCTTTTGGTATTTCAAATACATCACAGTTTTGGATAAAAAAAGAAACTACTATTCGACAAACAGAGTCACTTTGATTACTTATGTTTTTAAAATAATCAACTAGCTGAATAAAAATTTCTTCTTGGGAAGTACTTTTATCTCTTAGTTGCAAATATTTCAGCTTAACACTAGCTTGAAGTAGCTCATATTTAATCTCACCATTTTCATCTAATTGTTTAATAATATTGCGCACAAATAAGTACGTACTTTTTACTAAAGCCTCAATCTGAATTTTGTTTCCGTAATCGAGTGAAGAATCAAACTTTTCTGAGGGTTTGACTGGATTTTTAATTTCGATATTTTCGATATGTAGGCCTATATTAGATATTTGAGTCAACAACTTACTAATTGATTGATCAATGTTTGTCTCCAAGAGGAGGTTTTGCATTTCATTTTGTGAGATATGGCTTTGTTTTAATTTTGTGAAATATTCTGTTTGCTCTGATGAAAGATGCCCTTGTAGTCTTTCAAAACAGAGCGGACAGACCGCAATTAAGTTTTCATACCGCCCTGCTTTGGTTTTAGTTTTCATTTTTAAATCAAGTACTTGATAATTATTAATAGTTCTATTCTTATCTATATAGGTTAACAGATTATTGCAGTCTTTGTTCATGCATATGTTATTTGCATCTCTAAGGAGACAAGCTCCAAATTTATCTATGTAATCATTCGACAATTCTAATAAAGGCAATTGATTGTTTCTGATGTTCCTTTGGTTATTCGTAGGAATATCTAACAGAAAGAAAAGCAAGCAAATAATTTTCTCGGCAAAATTATTTGCTGAAACATCTTTTAAGCCAAGTTGAGCTGCGCAATCTTTAAAAAATACCTCTTTTGCAGTCCTATTCATCTGTTCAAAGTGTCTTTGCATTGAGTTTTTAAGTTCAATATAAGAAATCCGGGAAGATATTTTACTCACTACATGCTTCGGAATGCTCCTGATAATCCAATTTTTTAGAGTGTTGTCAGGATAGTCGACTATTAAGTCAGTTTCATTATTGGAACAAGTAGTTATCTGAGTAATAAGCGTACGTAGATAAGCAATCCTTGATCTATCGTCACTAAAATATTTATACATGAATTCAAAGAAGCTTTTCCACGACTGATTCATTTTCTTTAACTCTCCTTAAAAAGTGAACCAAATGAATCTACTTGAATCTTTCTATTTGAATGAGCCTTTTATTCTATAAGCGCTTTCAATACAGATTCTTAAACATGTTCATCAGCTTTCTTAAAAGGAGGTCATATGCAATAGGATAATAAAAATGATAAAAGATTTAAGCATCTTTTATCAGATTTCGGTAAATGGTGCATTTCTAGAGTGCTTCATTCGTAGTCAAAATCTCGTTAGGAAGACCATCTGATTTAGCGCGGAGTCATGAGCTCCGCGCTATGAGTAGTCTTCCTTATAGCTCAGTGGTCTTCCTCCTTTTGGAGGAAAAATGAAAAGGGATTACTCAGTACTAATTTCAAGTGAAGACAATAATGCTAGTAGCTTTCCAAAGCAGAAAAAGTTAACCATCAGTAAGAAGGAAATGCAGCAATATGCCAATCGACATAATTGCGGCAAAAGCAAACGTGAACTAACTTTGTGTCTATCTATTTTACAGAATGCGTTAAATAGTATTTCAAAAGACGAGCTAAATCAATCCAAGTCCTATTTTCGTCAGGACAGGAAATACTCTTCTATTTGCTCAATTTCAGAAGAGAGTCCTAACCAAAATGAGGCGTTATTTTACAAAGTTATTGTACCTTCTGCCGAAGATGAGGTGATTCAACAAGAAAATGAAAAGCAGATAAAAACTTTAGCTCAGAAAATCACAACATCAGCACAAGAATTTCTGACTAAAAAAGAGATAGAAGTGTTTAGGCTGCACTTCATCGAACATATCTCTGCAAGTTCGATTGCTGCTGAAACCAATAGATCTAGGCCAGCTATTACAAAATTAATAAAATCCATTCGAAGAAAAATGAAAAAAAGATTTGAAGATGTCTGGGAAAAGATTATCGTGGAATAAAAGAAACATCTTAATTAGCCCTCATGAAAATATTTAGTTAGTTGGAACTGTCCCTTGCTCATTGAGATGATGAACAAGGGATAGTCCCCATGCACTTCATTGATTATTTTTTCAACTTCTTGATTTGTAGTAATGTGGCCGGTTCCATTATTCCAGGTAACATGCCAGTCACAGTAAAGGACTGATTTTTTAGGTTCTTGTGGAGGTGTATAAATCCCACCAATATATTCTCCCTCGCAAATGAGTGATGGCATTGAATAGAACCACACATTATCTGAATATTCATTAGCAAAAGTCATACATGCAATTTGAGTCTCAGGATTAGGGGTGTCACATTGAACCCATTTAATACTTGGAGGGTTAAAGCTCCCAGTAAAAAGAATATATATAATCGATGCAGACATAGGTATTATCGCAATGGTTTGTAAAACGGTGTGTACAAGCTTCCTACTATAGTTTAAAGACTCAAAAAAGCTGCGAGATGACACGATTAAAAAAATGACTATAGCCGCTAAAATAAAGCATACCATCCAGTGTCTAAAAAACAATACTCCTAAAAAACACACTGGAGTAGGATATGTTATGAACGGAATGAATTCATTTGCATAGAACACCAGAAAGAGAGCTGCTAAATAAATGGCCGCTCTTAGTAAATGAACAAGGCGATTAGTCTTTGAAAGCATCTCATTACCTCATTCTGCAAGTTTGAGAAATAACATCAATGCTATCTCTACACATCATTATAAATAGTTGATTGAAAATAGTCCATCAGTCATCGCTTAGCATAAATCGATAAGTTTATATAAGTTTTTTAGGTTAATTCCCTTCCTTTTTCTGTCCTTAGTTTAGAGGCGGATTTGAATTATCAGATTTGACTCAATAAATATGTGATTTGTGTAAGGAGGCAAAAGATGAATCATTAGAGGCTGTGGGATATCGTTCTGGATTTTGTAATGAGACGCATAAACAAGGAGTAGATATGATTGAAAGTGTGAGTAGCAACATTAATCCATTTAGCGTGAATTTTATTAGTACGGAGACACTGTCTGAATTTAGTACTTCTTATTTTCGAGTAGAGCTCAGATTGGGCATTTACGGAGGTAACAGGTGGTGTTGGGTTAGAGTAACTGTTCGTCAGGGTAGTAACATGGAGCCTGGAAGCACTGCTTCAGTATGGACGCCTAAGCGATCTGCGTATGGAGCAAATCATTTGTCTGGAGGAGGCAATTGGTCTCCTGGATCAGTTTATTGTACAGATGCAATCTCTCTAGGTCCAACGGGAAGAGTTGGTGTTACATATTCAGGTGGCGAGCCTGGAAATGTTCAAAAGAAATCCATTACGGTTTATTAATTCTTTAGTAGTGACCTCCCCATCAATATGGGGAGGTCGATTGGAGTATCTTCAATGGATGAAATGGTTTTAGCAACTCAAAAGTGGTTGAATAGAACTTACGTTAACGATAATCGATTTAACCAGGTAGAGGAATCTGGTCATACTGGATGGAACACCATCTTTGGCTTGATTAGGGCACTTCAAATTGAGCTTGGAATTCAGTTTACTGCTGATAATTTTGGAGAAGGCACAAAAGCAAAGTTTTCTGAGATGTTTCCCAACGGAATAAGTCGTCAAACTTTGGGGAAAAAGCCAACATCAAATATTTATGCAATTATACAAGGAGCTCTTTGGTGTAAAGGATATGCGGCACATTATGGATCAATTACAAATGTAATTGATGGTGGGACCGTAGAGTCAATTCTAAAGTTAAAGAATGATATGGGTCTTATTGATCATCAAAACAATTTTGTGGTGGATATCGAGATGATGGGTGCACTCCTTTCAATGAAGCAATTTAGACTTCTTGCAATGTATGGAGGAAAAACGTCAATACGTGAAATTCAGCAAGAAATTAATCGTCGTTATCGTGAATATACTGGAATTATTCCTACTGATGGTATTTATGGTCGCGAAATGAATGAGGCTATGATTCAAGTTTTGCAAGCAATAGAAGGATTTACGCCAGAAGAGGCTACAGGATATTTTGGAAATGGAACACGTGCCAGATTAAAAACAATTGATTCAGGCTCTTCAGATTGGGTTTGGCTGGCTAGTTCTGCTCTAGTGTGTAATGGAATTAGAAAAAATATCACGCGTTCTTGGTCGTTTGAGTTGAGTGAAGATGTACGAAAATTCCAAGAGAGCTATGCCCTTCCAGTTACTTCTGTTATTGATAAAACAACATGGATGAGCTTACTTACCTCAAAGGGAGATCCTGATAGAAAATGTGTTGCATGTGATACACGATTTGAAATTACAGATGATTTTGCTTCTTGTTTAAAGGAAGATGGCTATCGGATTGTAGGAAGATATCTTTGTGAGCCAGATCAAGAAATGACGGCAGAGAATGATTTATTTAAAGCACTTCGAACTGGAGAGCTTGATCGAATTGTTAGCTATGGCTTAGAGTACTTTCCTATTTTTCAAATGTATTCAACTAAATTGAATCATTTTTCTTACAGCGAAGGAAAAAACCATGCACTTGAAGCAGTTAAACATGCAAAACGCTTAGGAGTGCCCAAAACAGTAATATATTTCACAGTAGATTATGATGCAACTGATCCTGAGATAGACAGTAATATCATTCCATATTTCAAGGCATTAAAGGAGAATATACGAGACGGATATTTAGTGGGAATTTACGCTTCTAGAAATATTTGTTCTAGGATTATCCATCATGGACTTGCAGAAGCAGCGTTTGTATCTGATATGAGTACAGGATATTCAGGAAACCTAGGTTTCTCAATTCCAGACCGATGGGTATTCGATCAATTCACAGAAATTACTGGGTATAGAGGAAGATGGGATCTTGATAGAGTTGCCTATTCAGGAAAATTTCCAGCTTGTTCGCTAGTAATTCATAATGGACAAAGTAAGTTTCAGCATGAAGATATTATTAATGCTATATCTCAAATTGAGATGATAGCTATAAGAAAGTTAAAGGATTCAATTACAAATCAGCAGCGGTCTAAATTTATCCTTGAGTACTTGAGAAAACCAAAATATTGGGAAGATGAGAATACTGCTTTGATGTGGCAAGTATATACACCAGAGTCATACGATTCATCTGAAGCAATCTTGAAAGAAGAAGTGAATAAAATATGCAAATCAATTATTCCGAATCCCGAACAGTTTAAAACTACATATGACTTAGAGCATTTTGCTGCTACAGCTTTAGGGAATATCTGCCATTTCGATTCAACATCTTATAATTATTTTATGTTTGCGGATTTAGGTGGTTGGATTTTAGACTTACTTCAGATTTGGGGAGATAGTCAAAGAGAGGGAATTCAAAAACAATATTTACCAAATTGGTTATCTGTTTGTCTTGGAAGTAGAGTTATAAAGTCAGGGTTTGGCTATAAAGACTTAATGAGTGACGTAGATGGGTATCTAGCTGCAGTGATGCTTCATGATGAAGACACTCTTCTTTCAGAGGTTCTTCGATATATATTCTCATTAACACCACTTAACCGCAGATCTCTTTTTTGCTTAAAGCGATTTAAAGGTGAACGCAAGTGTGTTGAGAGTGTGTTTGATAGTTTGGTTAATGGGCTACCAAGAAAAGAGATTCCATTTTTTGATGCGGTACTCTTACGTGCCTCAGCTTCCGATCGACTTCCTGATGAATCTGAATCTAAATATCTCAGTAATGTATTATTTCATGCATTAACTCATGATTTCATAGACGGATAAGATTTGTATGTATGGGGAAAGAATTAAATTCCGTTAGAGTTTCAATGGCATCTGAGTTTGTAGTTGTAATGTCATATTGGTTATTCTCATGAACTAGTAGCCACTCAATATCTTTTCTTGGTACTGAGTGGCTATATAACCTAATAGTTGCTATACTTTCTCCCAAACCGAACGGAAAACGTAAAACATAAAAATGTAAAGTTTCTTGTCCTCCAAAATCAAAATCCTCAAGTAAAACAACTCTGGATAATGAAATTTCTCCAGTATTTACTACAGATTTATAATCACGTTGACAGGAGTAAATGCAAGGAATGAATAAAAATAATGCTGCACAAAAAGCAACAGAGATATTATAAATAGCAAATAGGTAAGTTGCTTTTTTAAAAAAAGTAACTATAGATTTTATTTTAGACAACAGCATTAGTGAAGTTATCAGAATGAAAATAGACATAAGAAATAATGCCTGCGGTATTGTTAACAAAGTGCCAAGAAAGCTCACTGGAGTATTATAATCAAGTGAGAAGAAAGAGAAATTTGTCAAGAAGAAATAAACCACTGCCAGGACGCAAATAACAAAATATACGAAGCAAATTACCGTGATAAAAAACCCTTTTGACCTGTCCATCGCGATATCCTATTCTGTAGGCAGATAAAGACATTTCAGTAGAATTTTGCAAACTATTGTATATAAATAAAACAAAAGAGTCTATAGCTAAATACAGGGTCTTCTTCATCAAATTCACTGCCAAAGGTTAATTCTCTAAACATTTCTGTCTTTATTTTAAAGGTTACAGTAATGAGTAAATTAACATAGAAAGGAGGTGCAATGATTGGAAAATGCATTGTATTTTTAATTGCGGATAAATTTAACCAAGGATTGACTATTTTTATTGCAAACTACGCTTTATTAACATGCGGTTTGATTTATGTATTAGCTCTAAATAGCCTAGTTACCATATATAGCTATACAAATCGTAAGAAATTAACTTTGAAATTTATTGAAACGGTGATAGCGAAAAAACTTCTTATTGTGGGAGTCGTTATACTTTCGGCGCTTTTTGACCTTCTCGCAAAAATCGGCCCTATTTCCATGGTTCAAATTACAATGACATTCTATATTGTTGAAGAAAGTATGTCTGCAATAAAAGCTTTAAAGAAGCTTGGTATAAAAACACCTGCTAGATTAGTTAAACTAATAAAAGAAAAGCTTAATGACAAATAGCGTATGGTGCCCCCAACGGGAATCGAACCCGTATTGCCGCCTTGAAAGGGCGATGTCCTAACCGTTAGACGATGGGGACGCAAAGAAAAAGTATAGCAAAGATGCTGCAGATTTCTAGGGCTAAACGGTACGATTTTGGGCTTTCATCTATTCTTCGTTTTCCCACCAGTCCAGTCCGGCCTTAAACGCGTAGTCGCGAGCGCTCTGAGTCACGCCAGGCACTGACTCCGCCCACGAAATAAATTCCGGCACGTCGGCGATAATCGCCTCGGCCTCGTGAACTGCGATAACGTTCTCGGCAAACGTGTCAGGCGTGAAGTTGATCCTGCACGGAATGTAAAGATCCACAAAGGACGGTCTGAGCAGCGCATATGCCGCTCCCTCACCAAGGTTAACAAAACCTTTGAGCGCACGCTTTGCCGCGGGCATGCGATTCAACTTGAAGAACAGCAGCGTAAACGCCAGACGCATCCAGGCATTTGACTGATACCCGCAACTCTCGTCAAGCTTGTGGAGTCCGTCTTCGTCTTCCAGGCGAGCAAGAACATATGCCAAGGTAAAACGCGCACCCAGCAAATCTGTTGGCGAGAAGAACAAGAGATCTTCGCAGGCTTTTTTGGAGAGCTTGAAGCAAGCGCAATCGGTTGCTACCTGGGCAATCTG
>ERZ772904.613-NODE-613-length-10302-cov-8.65014_pt1 | contig 10302 bp, 10 predicted proteins | sample MGYA00512122_ERZ772904 | MGnify/ENA primary metagenome ERZ772904 (study PRJEB29015, sample SAMEA2738104) | human oral metagenome | biome: human oral; feature: human-associated habitat; material: saliva | place: China | collected 2269 ... | reverse complement strand
ATCGACCACCTGAAGGTGCGGGCGCGCCGCCGCCTGGTGAACGCCCTCAGCCTGATTGCCGTGGCGGTCGGGGTAACCCTCACGCTCTCGGGCATGCTCTCAGGTGCCCTGTACCTTTCACTCCCCGGTGCTCTCGCCTTCGGAGCAGGCATCTTCGGCTGGGTCGCGGTGCGCCGTCGCCTCTTCGCCTGGCTGCGCCTGCCCGGGGAGAGCGCACTCAAACGCGGCGAACGAAGCCGCTGGTGGATACTGCCGCACGTGCTGGCGACGGCGGGAACCGCATCCATTCTGGGGTGTTTCTCGGTGGTGCCGATGATTTACGCGCATGTGGACGATACGCTCAGGCGCAATCACATCGTCATGTGGGGCGAGATCGGCACGACCCTGCTGATTTTCGCGGCGCTCATCTACGGCATGATGGCGCTCGGCGAATACACACAGCAGGACGACGACGAACGGGTGCTGCGCCCCACCGATTACGCCCAGCAGAAGGGCACATCCGGCGATGCACCGCAGATTCCGCGGTACCGCCCGGGGATGCTCAACCCGCGTCATAAAGACGACTCCTCGTCGTAGCAGGCGGATACGGTTACGGATATTGTGATGGGCACGGGCGGCTGGTTCCCTGCCTCAGCCGGTGAGCGACCGGATGCTCGCGTCACCACCTCAACCGGTGAATGATTGAATGCCCACACCATCGCCATGCTCCAGCTCAAACAGTGCGCGTTCGCTGGCGCTCACGACGCAAAACTCGCAACTCGCATGGGACGATGCGGGCTGCACTATACATTCACAAGCCCAAACATAACTCAAGGGGTTTCCTACGAAGAGCGATTGCTTCACGGGAAACCCCTTGAGTGTGCCTAATCCGGCGAGTCCTAGCGGCGCAGAGCCTTCTTCGCCAGCATATTGCCGATAAGCTGCACGAGCTGCACCAGCACGATAATGACCGCAACCACAGCCCAGGTGATCTGGTCCTGGAACCTCTGGTAGCCGTCCACGATAGCGACCTTACCCAGGCCGCCGCCGCCCACGTACCCGGCCATGGCCGACATATCGACCACGCCGATCACGATGAAGGTGTAGCCCAGGATCAGCGGTCCGAGCGATTCGGGAATCATCACGGTGAAGAGAATCCGCAGCTTGGAAGCGCCCATCGCGCGGGCAGCCTCAATCACGCCCGGATCAATCGAGACCATGTTCTGCTCCACAATGCGCGCAATAGCGAAGGAAGCGCCGAAGGTCATCGCGAAGATCGCCGCGTTTATGCCTAAACGGGTCTGTACTACCGCACTGGTGAGCGGGCCTAAAGCCGCGATCAGAATAATGAACGGGATAGGCCGCACGATATTCACCAGAACGTTCAGCACCGTGTAAGCAAAACGGTTCTGGAAAATATTTCCGGTGCGCGTGGTGTACAGTAAGGCACCCATGATCAAACCGAGAAGACCGGCGATCACCATCGTGACAGAGACCATGTACAGGGTATCGAAGATGGCGGGAACCAGCTTATCGGGAATGAAGGTATCCCAATTCACCGACCGGGTTAATGCCGCTAACGGCAGAGTAGTCACAAGTGCAGACATTAGCGCACCTCCTGTACGCGGGTTACGGTCTTCAGCTCGGCAACCGCGGCATCAATACTCGTCACATCGCCAAGAAGTTCGAGGGTGAGGGTTCCGTAGGCTTTCCCCTGCAAGGTCTCAATGCCGCCGTGCACAATATTGAAGCGCACGTTCCGCGAGCCCAGGTACGCCAGGATTTTGCCGAGTTCCTGGTTGCCTTCCACGATCTCGACGTTCACCAGGTAGCCCTTGTGGTTCTTGCGCAGCGCGGCAGCCGCATCGCCGGTGGGGCTCTGCTTGACGGTGGTCGCCACGAATCGTTGCGCAACCTCGGTCTGCGGATTCGAGAAAACCTCGTAAACGCTTCCGGTCTCGACCACGCGGCCTTCTTCCATGACCGCCACACGATCGGCGATCGAGGAAACAACATCCATTTCGTGGGTAATCACGATAACCGTAATCCCAAGCTCACGATTGACCTCTTTGAGCAGCTCAAGTACCTCATGCGTGGTTTCCGGGTCAAGGGCGCTGGTTGCCTCATCCGCCAACAGCAGGGAAGGTTTCGTAGCAAGCGCACGGGCGATACCCACGCGCTGTTTCTGCCCGCCGGAAAGCTGGCTCGGGTAGTATTTCGCGCGGTCTGCCAAGCCCACGAATTCGAGCATCTCCTGCACGCGTTTGGTGCGTTCTCCTTTGCTCCATCCGGCAACCTTGAGCGGGAACTCCACGTTTTGGGCTACAGTGCGCGAGTTCATGAGGTTGAACTGCTGGAAGATCATGCCGATATTGGTACGGACTTTTTGCAGCTCAAGGTCACGTTTACCGGAAATCTCGAAGCCGTCCACGGTCAGGGTGCCGCTGGTGGTGCTTTCCAGCCCGTTGATCAGGCGCACCAGAGTGGATTTGCCTGCGCCCGAGTAGCCGATAATCGCGAAGATCTCGCCTTTCTTGACGGTGAGGGAAACGTTTTTGACGGCGGCAACTTCTTTCTTACCCTTGCCGAAAATTTTGGAGACGTTATCGATCGTGACCATGGGCTCGGCGCCGGTGTCCGCTGCGCCGGGGCTGATGAGGGTGTTGGTGCCCTTCGGTGTGGTGGCGCCGGGCTCTGGGTTCTTTGCCCACGGGGCTGCCTGTTCGCTCACTGTACGCTCTCTTTGCTCTCGTGTGTTTTAGGGCTGGGGCAAAATACGCCGGATGCGCTTGTGCTCGGCGGCGCGCATCCGCATGTATTCACCCCAGGGACGGCAAAGGCGGTAAGCCGGTTTTCGCCTGGTTTTCAGGGAAATTCCGGGTTACCGCATTTACCGTGTGCACTCATGCACGTGTGTGTTTTACTTGCGAAGCGCCGATTCTTCTTTCTGCAGCGCCTGCTTCAGTTCATCCTGGGAGAGGTTGACCTCAACCGCAGTGTTCTTGGAGTCTTCCTTCACGGCATCCTGCACGGGCTGGGTGTGGAAGATTTCGACGATCTTCTTGTAGGTTTCGTCGTCTACCTTATCCTTCTGCGCCACGAACAGGTTCACGTAGCGGCGGGCGTCGGGGTTGTTGGGGTCGTCCTGCGCGAGGGCGTCCGAGGGGTTCAGGCCCGCATCCGCCAAGAAGGTGTTATTGATGACAGAGGCGTCCACGGAGTCCAGGGAGACCACGGTCTGCGATGCGTCCACGGGGGTAACCTTGACCTTGGACTTCTCGGTGTCAATATCGTCGTGGGTGGGGCTGTGCACGTCAGACTTGAGGGTTACCAGGTTCTGAGCCTTCAGCAGCAGAATGGCGCGTGCCTCGTTCACGGGGTCATTCGGGACGGCAATGGTACCGTCCTGGGGAATTTCGTCTACCTTCTTGTGCTTCTGTGAGAAGAGAGCCATGGGGTAAATATTGGTTGAACCGACGATCTGCAGGTCTTTACCCGAGTTTACGTTGTAGCTCGCCAGGTATGCGATGTGCTGGAAGCGGTTCAGGTCGGTATCGCCCGATTCCACGGAGGGGTTGGGCTGGTTGTAGTCGGTAAATTCCTGGTATTCGATGTCGATACCCTGCTTGGCGGCTTCTTCCTTGAGCACGTCGTTAGCTTTCTCGGTGCCGACCACGCCGATGGTGACCTTCTTGTTGTTACCGTTACCGTTCGAGGAGGAACCGCAGGCGGCGAGGCTGAAGACGAGAGGTACAACTGCCAGTGCAGCAACAAATTTCTTCACGGCTATGAAACTTTCTGTTGTTTGGGTTTACGATGCGCCACCACGTGCACGGTTTAACTCCTGTGCGGGTGGTTCCCGGGTTTCCGGGGGTGTTTACCCATTAGAGCATGCCCCCGGCTGTGGATGGTAGTTATTTTGCCCCACTGTGACATACTCCGTCACCCTCGTCATATTTCTTAACATTTCGGAACATGCAGGGTGTGAGCCAGGACTCGGGCGGGTTCTCAGGCTCCCCTTCCGGACCGGCGAGCAGGTGGTTTTTACCCCGAGCAGGTAGGAAAATCCTACCTTTTCGGCAAAATCCTACCTTGTCGACAAAATCCTACCTGCTCGCGGGTAGGTTTGATACCGACAGGGAAGCGGCAGTCGCCACGAACCCGCCCCCGATAACCCAGCTGCCGGGCAGAACCGGAGCATCCGGCATAGTCGGGATACGCGCCGTGAAGGTGCCGCGCGCATCCTCTCCCCTGTGTTCCACCGCAGATTCGACGTCGCAGGCTACGGAAACATCGCTCACGTCAAACCCTCGAAAACCCAGGGGGTACCAGGTTTTGAGCGCCGCCTCTTTCGCAGAAAACAGCACCTTCGAGTAAACCCCGAAGGCAAACCGCCGTTCTTCGTCGCGCACAATAAGCTCTTGCACAGCGGCAGAGAGCGGTACCGCGGGCTCAACATCAATCCCGACGCCCGCATAGCGGTGTGCCGAGGCAACCGCCGCCGCACGATACCCGACGCAGTGGGTCATGCTCCCCACAACCTCGGCAGGCCAGGCGGGCGAACCATCGGCGCGCGGCACGAAGATGGGCTCGGTCGACGGTTCGGTGAGCTCAGGTTCCCGCAGGTACAGCCGCTTGAGCGCCAGCCGGGCGCAGGAGCGTGCCGTAGTCGCCTCGCGCACGCGCTTGGGGACGGCGCTGGCGAAATACTCCCGTTCAGCATCGCGAAGGTACCCGAAATCGCCGGTGGTCTCTGCCACGCATATATCCGGCGGAAGCAGGCTTCGCATCAGCGATTCACCCGTGTTCTCGGCGGTGCTCATATGCTCAAGCCCCCGCGAATTTTCGGTGCCGCCCGAGCTCTCGGCGCCCTTTATATCGTCAAACGCTGCGTTCACGCGGTTCACCGTACCATCACCGCCGCATCCGCTTGAGGTATTGCGCCTAGTCAAAGGACGGAATTTCGCCCCGCTGCATAGCGTGCACCGCATTGCGGAAATCCTCGGTAAGCACACCGCGGGCGAAGAACTCGTGCTCGGCGTGCATATGTTCCTCAAGTTCCACAACATAGCGCGCGGCCAGCATAGACTTGGCGGCGCGCACCGTATGAGAGGCCGAACCGGCAATCTGCTCCGCAAGCTGTTCGGCGCATGCGTTCAACTCACCCGGCTCTGACACCCGATGTACCAGCGAAAGCTCCTGCGCACGCGCGGCACGCAGAACAGACTGGGTGTATAACAGTTCGGTGGCGGCGCTGAACCCGGCGTAGCGCGGTAAGAACCAGCTCATCCCGCCGTCCGTGGAGGCCCCGATCATGCCGTAGGCAATATTGAGTTTGGTGCGCGGTTCGGCAACGCGCAGATCGCATGCGAGCGCTAAGGACATGCCTGCCCCCGCTGCCTGCCCGTTAATGGCGGCGATAAAGGGGATGGGCGCGGCAACGATCCCTAGAATAATGTCTTCGAGCAGGCGCGCGAGTTCGCGGCTGTACGCTAAGGATTCTTCTTTTTCGCGCGACATACCTTCGGCGAAATCGTCGTAGCTGCCGCCTAAGCTAAAGTCCTGCCCAGCCCCGGTGAGCACGGCAGCTTTGAGCGTATCGTCCTCGTGCAGCCGGTTGAGCACCTCGCGCAGCTCGGTCGCCAGGTGGCGGCTGAGGGTGTTGCGGTTTTCGGGCTGATTCAGGGTCACATACGCGATGCTGCCGCGGCGTTCGAGGAGTACGGCGGGGTTATCTGCGGTGTTGTTAGTCATGAAGTACCATCCGAACTGTGGCTGTTGTGGCGGGTTTGCTCTGGCCTTTAACATGCACGGCAACACGAATTTCGGCGAGGGTGGCATCCCCAAAATCTTCGGCGCTCACGATTGATGCGCTGCCGCATACCTGCGAGTCCACCGGCACGGCGCTGCGGAACCTGGCGGCACTCACCCCGGCGTTCACGAGCATAGAGGTGCCCTCTGCAGGGAGCAGCTGCCCGGCAAAGGTGATGGCGAGGCTCAGCAGATACGCCCCGTGTACGATGGTGCCGCCGAAGGGGGTGTGCGCCGCGCGGTACGGGTCTGTGTGAATCCACTGGGTGTCGCCGGTGAGCTCGCCGAAGCGGTTGATGTTTTGCTGGCTGATGCGCATCCAGGGGGTTTCGCCCAGGGGTTCGCCGATGCGCGCGCTCAGGTCGGCGGTGCGTTCCGCGGTCATGATGCGCCTCCGGCGGCGTGGTCGGCGGCGGTTTGTACGTCTTCGGGGGTGATAGCGCCGCCTGCGCCGGTTCCGGTGACGGTTTTCAGATCGACCCCGAGGGAGCGAGCGAGCCTGCGCACGGCGGGTGAAACTTTGGCGCCCGAACGGGCCTTGCTACCCTGAGTTTTGGCGGATTTTGGCGGCAGCGCGGTACCAGTGCCGCCGGGTTTGATGGGCATTTTGCCCCTGCCTACCAGGTGTTTGCTCTCTCCCGCGCCGGGTTTGGCGGGTAGCTTATCGGCTGAATCCTTCGCGGGGGTATCTGCACCAGCCGTGGGCGCCTGGGTCTGCGGGGTAGGTGTGCGCAGCTCGATGAGGGGCGCATCCACGTCGACAACCTGACCGACCGGTTCGAGCAGACGCACCACGACACCTTCAACCGGCGAGGGGATTTCGACCGTGGATTTAGCGGTTTCGACCACCACGAGCACCTGATCCAGCTCAACCTGCTGGCCTTCGCTGATGAGCCACTCGATAATCTCGCCCGAGCGAAGCCCCTCCCCTAAATCCGGCAGGTAAAAGGTGAAGGGGTAGCCGGAAGCGTCGGAACCCTCGGGCGGTAAGGGCTCGGGGCTCGGGGTGGATGAAGCGTGCGGTGTATCAGTCATGCGTGTTTCTCCTAGTCATTCTCGGCGTAGAGGGTTGCGATAGCGCCCAGAATCTTCTCTTCATTCGGCAAGTACAGGTGTTCCAGCCCGGGCGGCGGATAGGGCACGTCCAGACCGGTCACGCGCTCTACGGGGCGTTCTAAGTAATCGAAACAGCGTGAGGTAATGCGCGCCACCACCTCTGCCCCGAATCCGCCGGTCTGTGGAGCCTCGTGCACCATGACGGCGCGGCCGGTGCGCATCACGCTTTCGCATACGGTGTGTTCATCGAACGGGGTGAGGGTGCGCAGGTCGATCACCTCAACGCTGTACCCGTATTCGGCGGCGGTTTCGGCGGCGGCAAGCGCCATCGGTACCGTCGGCCCGTAGCTGATGAGGGTTACGTCCTCGCCGGGGCGGCAAATTCGTGCCTGCCCAATCGGCAGAGGATCCGCCGAGGTATCAAGGTCGCCCTCTTCCCAGTACAGACGCTTGGGTTCATAGAAAATCACCGGGTCGTCGCTGCGAATCGCCTGGCGCAGCATATGGTAGGCATCCGAAGGGTTCGAGGGGGTGTACACGTGCAGCCCGGGAGTATGCGCGGCGTACCCCTCCGAACTGTCGCTGTGATGCTCCACGGCACCCACCCCACCGCCGTAGGGCATGCGCACCACCACGGGCATGGAGAGGTCGCCGCGCGTGCGGTTGCGCATTTTCGCCAGGTTGCTCACCATCTGTTCAAAGGCGGGGTAACCGAAGGCGTCAAACTGCATCTCGATGACGGGGCGGAACCCGTACATCGCCATGCCGATCGCGGCCCCCATAATTCCCGCCTCAGAAATGGGGGTGTCGAAGCAGCGTTCCTCGCCAAACCGTTCGGTCAGCCCGTCGGTCACACGGAAAACACCGCCGAGGGTGCCTACGTCCACGCCGAACATCACCACGCGGTCGTTATGCTGCATTTCGTGGCCCAAGGCCAGGTTGAGGGCGCCCACCATTGAGGTTCGCTGCACCGCATCCGAGCGGGATTGGGTCGATTCCGCCGCCTGAGGTGCGGTGTCGGATGCGGTCTTCGCGCCGCGTACCTGAGTATCTGCTGCCTGCTGGCTCATGCGTTTTCTCCATTCTGCGCGGCGTGCTGTTGTGCGTACTCTTCGGCGACGGCGCTCAGGGTTGCCGGCGGGTTCGCATACACGTGGGCGAAAAGGTCCTGCGGGTCGGGCATCTGCAGCTGCATCATGCTGGTGCGGGCCTCGGAGACGATCTTTTCTGCGGCCAGGATTGCGTTTTCGATATGGGTCTTCGCGTTCGGCAGGCGCTGGTACATCTGATGCTGAATGCGGGTGAGCGGGTCACGCCCACGCCACTGCTCGACTTCTTCGCGGCTGCGGTACCGATCGGGGTTGTCGGAGGTCGTATGCGGCCCCATGCGGTAGGTCATCGCCTCAATCAGGGTGGGTCCGCCACCGGCGCGGGCACGCTCCACGGCTTCGTGCAGCCGGGGGTACACCTGCTCAAAATCATTGCCGTCAACCCGGTATGCGGGCATGCCGTACCCTTCTCCCTTCGCGGCGATACTTGCCGCGCGCATCTGCCGGGATACGGGAGTTGAGATGGCGTACCCGTTATTCTGCACGAGGAAGACGACGGGTGCCTCGAAGACGGCGGCGAGGTTAAGCGCCTCATGAAAGTCACCTTCGCTTGTGGAACCATCGCCGCACATCGCGAGGGCTACCGTGGAATCACCGGCGAACTTTGCCGCCATTGCCAGCCCGACCGCGTGGGCGGTATGCGTGGCGAGCGGTGTTGCCTCCGGGGCGGTATGCGTTTTCGTGGGGGCATACCCGCAGTGCGAAGACCCGTGGAAAGGCGAGAGGACTTCGGCAAGGTCAATACCCCGGCTCATGACGGCGACCGAATCACGGTAGGTGGGGAAAAGCCAGTCGGCGGGCTCTAAGGCGAGGGCGGCGGCAACCTGGCACGCCTCCTGCCCCAGGGATGAGGGGTACGCCCCCATATATCCCTGTTTGGCGAGGTTGCTCGCCTGCTGATTGAAGTGCCTGCCCGCGAGCATGGCGGCGTGGGCGGTGATGAGCAGGTCATCGCTCACGCCGTTCTGCACCTGCTGCGGCGGGGATTGTAGTGTGTTGGGCATATTAACGCCTATCTGTCGGTCCCCTCATAAAAGGCTCTTTTTATGAGGGGTGTGGGTGGCATAAGAGTGAAATACGGTGGCGGATTCTGGCTGCACGCAACCGGGATGCGCCCTGACCGCCAGCGCCTAGGCGGTGGTTTTGAACCCGATCACGCCCGCGCCCCAGGTGAATCCCGCCCCGAAGGCGGTCAGCGCCAGCAAGTCTCCCGGTTTCACGTGTCCCTCCTGCTGCCCGACGGCTAGGGTAATCGGGATGGAGGCGGCAGAGGTGTTCCCGTACCGGTCGATATATGAGAGCACTTTGGAGGAATCCCAGCGCAGCCGCCGTGCGACCGCCGCCATAATCCTGCCGTTAGCCTGGTGGCAGACCAGCTGGTCGATCCTCTCCGGGTCTATACCGCATGAGTCGAGTACATAGGTGATTTCCTCGGACATCGCATCCACCGCCGCCATATAGACCTCGGCGCCGTCCATCACTACCTGCTGCGTGGAATCAGAAATATACAGCGCCTGCGCCTGGCTGCCGTCGGAACCGAACGAACACATATAGGGGTATTCGTCCTCGCTCACCTCGGGGGCCGCCTGTACGATAGCGGCACCGGCACCGTCGGCGAAGAGTACCGCCGTGCCCGCATCCTCGGGGTTGGTCAGGCGTGACATTGCATCGGCACCGATGACGAGCGCCCGGTCGATACTGCCCTGCTCGATTTTTGAGGCAGCGTAGTCGAGGGCGTACAGGAACCCGGAACATGCGGCGTTCAAATCGACCGCGCCCACCTGCGGGGCGCCTAAACCTGCGGCGACGACGGGCGCAAGCCCCGGCGAAACCTGGTCGGCGGTTGTGGTTGCGGCAAGCACAAAGTCGATTTCTTCGGCGCTTATACCGGCATCCGCAAGCGCCTTCTCGCTCGCTTCAAGCGCCAGCTCGGCGAGAGTCTGCTCCTGGCGCAGGTGGTGGCGCTGGCGCACTCCGGTGCGACTGGCAATCCATTCGTCGTCCACGCCGAGCGCGGCGAATTCGCTGTTTGGAATGGGGTCATTGGGCACGGCGGCGCCAACGCCCGAAATTGTCACACTCATGGTGCCTTTCTTGAATTTCTACATAAAGGTGAATCGGCTGCGTGCCTTAACGGCGCCGTCCTGATTCACGGTGATCTCTGTCTGATAGGTGTCGCGGTGTTTCTCGCACCGCAGCAGGTTGAGGGTTGGAATCTCGGTGAGTTCCACGAACTCGAAAAATTCGTGGGATTCTTCCGCCACGCGCAAGCCTGCGGGGTCTGCCCCGGTACGATGCGCGAGAGCCGCCACCGCGAACTGCCGGGCTGCGCTTGCCATCATGAGCC
>ERZ772904.603-NODE-603-length-10394-cov-7.72125_pt1 | contig 10394 bp, 8 predicted proteins | sample MGYA00512122_ERZ772904 | MGnify/ENA primary metagenome ERZ772904 (study PRJEB29015, sample SAMEA2738104) | human oral metagenome | biome: human oral; feature: human-associated habitat; material: saliva | place: China | collected 2269 ... | reverse complement strand
CATTAGAATATGATCAGTTTGTTAAAGAACATGAATTAGTCAATGTATTACAAAGTAGTGCTTGGGAAGAGGTTAAGTCTGATTGGCAACATGAAAAGTTTGGCGTCTACCGAGGAGATAAATTACTGGCTACAGCTAGTATTTTGATTAAAACTCTTCCTCTAGGCTATAGAATGTTTTATATCCCAAGAGGTCCTGTTTTAGATTATAAGGATGCTAAACTCCTGAACTTTGTTCTTCAATCCATTAAGTCCTATGCTCGAAGCAAGAGAGCGATTTTTGTGATTTTTGACCCAAGTATTTGCTTATCGCAAAGTTCAATCAAGCATGAAAAAACAGAATATCCTGAAAATATGGCTATTATTGAAAATTTGCAAAGAATGGGAGTAAGGTGGTCAGGAAAGACCGATGGAATGGGGGATACTATTCAGCCTCGTATTCAGGCAAAAATATACAAGGAAAACTTTGCAGAAGATAAACTTTGCAAGTCAACAAAACAAGCCATTCGATCATCTAGAAATAAGGGTGTAGAGATTCAGATTGGTGGTTATGAATTGTTGGAATCTTTCTCGTTTTTGATGAAAAAAACTGAGAAGCGAAAAGATATCCATTTGAGGAATGAAGCTTATTATAAAAAATTGTTAGATAATTTTAAGGATAAGGCCTACATAACGCTGGCTACTCTAGATATCGCTAAGCGTTTGCGAGAATTAGAAGAACAGTTAGCGAAAAACTTAGCGTTGGAAGAGTCGTTTACTGAGTCGACTCGAACTTCAAAAGTAGAAGCCCAGAGAAGGAAAAAAGAGCGTTTGGTGGAAGAAAGAGCTTTCTTGCAGAGATATTTGAATGAAGAAAAAGCAAACATTCCTTTAGCAGCTACTTTGAGTTTGGAATTTGGTATTACCTCTGTCAATCTATATGCTGGTATGGATGATGATTTTAAACGTTACAATGCACCAATTTTAACTTGGTATGAAACGGCTCGCTATGCCTTTGAGCGAGGTATGTTGTGGCAAAATTTAGGTGGTGTTGAAAACTCTCTCAATGGTGGACTTTATCATTTTAAGGAAAAATTTAATCCAACGATTGAAGAATATTTGGGAGAATTTACAATGCCTACCCATCCTCTCTATCCTCTGTTAAGACTTGCTCTTGATTTCCGTAAAACATTAAGAAAAAAACATAGAAAGTAAGTATATGGCACTAATTACACTCACGAAAGAAGAGTTTCAGGCTTATTCTGATCAGGTTTCTTCTCGTTCCTTTATGCAATCGGTCCAGATGGGGGACTTGTTAGAAAAAAGAGGGGCTCGAATTGTTTATCTAGCTTTGAAACAAGAAGGAGAAATTCAAGTTGCAGCTCTGGTTTATAGCTTGCCCATGCTGGGTGGCCTGCATATGGAGATCAATTCGGGGCCGATTTATACCCAACAAGATGCTCTTCCAGTTTTTTATGCGGAGTTAAAAGAATATGCCAAGCAAAATGGTGTATTAGAGTTGCTTGTAAAACCTTATGAAACTTATCAAACTTTTGATAGTGAAGGTAATCCAATAGATACTGAGAAAAAAAGTATCATTCAAGGTTTAACTGATTTAGGTTATCAATTTGATGGCTTGACAAGAGGTTATCCAGGTGGAGAACCAGATTGGTTATACTATAAAGATTTGACTGAATTAACTGAAAAGAATTTGCTTAAAAGTTTTAGCAAAAAGGGTAAACCCTTGGTGAAAAAGGCTGAAACGTTTGGCATTCGGTTGAAAAAGTTACAACGTGAAGAACTATCGATTTTTAAGAATATAACAAAAGAAACCTCTGAACGTAGAGAATACAGTGATAAAAGTTTAGAATATTATGAGCACTTTTATGATTCATTTGGAGAACAAGCGGAGTTTCTCATAGCAACCTTGAATTTTTCGGACTATATGAGCAAATTGCAAGGTGAACAAAGTAAACTAGAAGAAATCTTGGGCAAGTTGCGACTTGATTTGAGTAAAAATCCTCATTCTGAGAAAAAACAAAATCAGCTGAGAGAATATTCTAGTCAATTTGAAACGTTTGAAGTTCGAAAAGCAGAAGCGCGAGACTTGATTGAAAAATATGGAGAAGAAGATATTGTTTTAGCCGGGAGTTTATTTGTTTATATGCCTCAGGAAACGACTTATCTCTTTAGTGGTTCTTACACTGAGTTTAATAAGTTCTATGCCCCTGCACTGCTTCAAAAATATGTTATGTTGGAAAGCATAAAACGTGGAATACCTAAATACAACTTCCTAGGCATTCAAGGGATTTTTGATGGTAGTGATGGCGTTTTGCGTTTTAAACAAAATTTTAATGGCTATATTGTACGAAAAGCAGGTACTTTCCGTTATCATCCATCGCCTTTAAAATACAAAGCTATTCAGTTACTCAAAAAAATATTAGGACGTTAAGATGAAAAAGCCAGTATTTAGCTTTCTTTCAGCTTGTTTTAGTAAAATAGTCTTTATTTGCTAGAAAGGTGGAGGAATATGCGCTGGCTTTTTCGTTTGATAGGAGCTTTCTGTTCTTTTATTTGGCGTTTGTTTTGGCGTCTGGTTTGGATAGTTTTGCTCTTATGTGCTCTTGCTTTCGGACTTCTTTGGTATCTGAACGGGGATTTTCAAGGAGCGCTAAAGCAAGCAGAGCGGTCAGTAAAGATTGGTCAACAAAGTATTGATAAATGGGAAAGAACAGGGCAACTGCCTAAGTTGAACCAGACAGATAGTCACCAGCATTCTGAAGGAAGGTGGCCACAGGCTTCTGCTCGTATTTACTTGGACCCCCAGATGGATTCACGCTTTCAAGAGGCTTATGTAGAAGCGAACCATAACTGGAATCAAACTGGTGCTTTTAACTTTGAAATTGTCACCGAGTCCAGCAAGGCAGATATCTTGGCTACTGAGATGAATGACGGAGGCACCCCTGTGGCAGGAGAGGCGGAAAGTCAGACCAATCTTCTGACGGGGCAATTCTTGTCTGTAACTGTTCGTCTGAATCATTATTATCTGTCCAATCCAGACTATGGCTATTCCTATGAGCGCATTGTCCATACTGCAGAACATGAGTTGGGGCATGCGATTGGCTTGGACCATACAGATGAGAAGTCTGTGATGCAACCTGTAGGTTCCTTTTATGGTATTCAGGAAGAGGATGTTGAAAGACTTCGAAAATTATATGAGACCAATGAGTAGGGGACTATCTTTCCCTACTTTTTTGCTATAATGGAAGTATGAACAACTTGATTAAATCAAAACTAGAGCTCTTGCCGACCAGCCCTGGTTGCTACATTCACAAGGATAAAAACGGCACCATTATCTATGTAGGAAAGGCTAAAAACCTGCGTAACCGCGTGCGGTCCTATTTCCGTGGGAGTCATGATACCAAGACAGAGGCCTTGGTGTCTGAAATTGTGGATTTTGAATTTATTGTTACGGAGTCTAATATTGAGGCACTTCTCCTAGAAATCAACCTGATTAAGGAAAATAAGCCTAAATACAATATTATGCTCAAGGATGATAAGTCTTATCCTTTCATCAAAATCACCAATGAGCGCTATCCTCGCTTGATTATCACTCGTCAGGTCAAGAAGGATGGTGGTCTTTACTTTGGTCCTTATCCAGACGTGGGAGCAGCTAATGAAATCAAGCGGCTACTGGATCGAATTTTCCCTTTTCGTAAATGTACCAATCCACCGTCTAAGGTCTGTTTTTACTACCATATCGGCCAATGTATGGCCCACACCATCTGTAAGAAGGATGAGGACTATTTCAAGTCCATGGCTCAGGAGGTTTCTGATTTTCTGAAAGGACAGGATGACAAAATCATCGATGACCTTAAGGGCAAGATGGCAACGGCAGCCCAGACTATGGAATTTGAACGTGCAGCGGAATACCGTGACCTGATTCAGGCCATTGGAACGCTCCGGACCAAGCAACGGGTCATGGCCAAGGATCTCCAAAATCGCGATGTTTTTGGCTACTATGTGGACAAGGGCTGGATGTGTGTGCAGGTTTTCTTTGTCCGTCAGGGCAAGCTCATCGAGCGAGACGTCAACCTCTTTCCCTACTACAATGATCCGGATGAGGACTTTTTGACCTACGTAGGACAATTTTATCAAGAAAAATCTCACTTGGTTCCCAATGAAGTGTTGATACCGCAGGATATTGATGAAGAAGCCGTTCAGGCCTTGGTGGATACCAAGATTCTCAAACCCCAACGTGGAGAGAAAAAACAGCTGGTCAATCTAGCCATAAAAAATGCCCGTGTCAGTCTGGAGCAGAAATTTAACCTGCTAGAGAAATCTGTTGAAAAGACCCAAGGAGCTATTGAAAATCTGGGACGCTTGCTCCAAATTCCGACACCAGTTCGTATCGAGTCCTTCGATAACTCTAATATCATGGGAACCAGTCCTGTTTCGGCCATGGTGGTCTTTGTCAATGGCAAACCGAGTAAGAAGGATTATCGTAAGTATAAAATTAAGACTGTGGTTGGGCCAGACGACTATGCCAGCATGAGAGAGGTCATTCGCAGACGCTATGGTCGAGTCCAACGTGATGGCTTGACTTCGCCAGATTTGATTGTGATTGATGGAGGACAAGGGCAAGTCAATATCGCCAAGCAAGTCATCCAAGAGGAGCTGGGCTTGGATATCCCCATTGCAGGTCTGCAAAAGAATGACAAGCACCAAACTCATGAATTGCTCTTTGGAGATCCGCTGGAAGTGGTGGACTTGTCTCGTAATTCTCAGGAATTTTTCCTCCTTCAGCGCATCCAAGATGAGGTGCACCGCTTTGCTATCACTTTCCACCGCCAACTGCGCTCCAAAAATTCCTTTTCATCTCAATTGGATGGGATTGACGGTCTGGGACCTAAACGCAAGCAGAATCTCATGAAGCATTTCAAGTCTTTGACTAAAATCAAGGAAGCCAGTGTGGATGAGATTGTCGAAGTTGGGGTACCAAGAGCAGTCGCAGAAGCAGTGCAGAGGAAGTTGAACCCGCAGGCAGAAGAGGAATTGGCTCTGGTGGCGGAAGAAAGAGTAGATTACCAAACGGAAGGAAAAACATCATGAACCATAAAATTGCAATTTTATCAGATATTCATGGTAATGCGACAGCCTTAGAAGCAGCGATTGCAGAATCCTTAGCAAAATCTTGATTAACATGTCAATCAAGATTTTGCGAATAGTATATTGTGATAGAATGGAAAGTCAGTTATGATACCTATAGAAAAATCAAATCCGTTTGAAGTTGAAAAAATTTGTTTAGAATTATATAAAAAAATGAATTTTCGAAATTATCCTGAATTTAAAAATGATTTAAATAGTTGGGTAGCCAGCAATGTACCAAAACTAGCAAGAGAAAAAGATGCTTTTCTAAAGATAATGACTGGTGAGTATTCATTTTTAGAGAACATTAAAGAATTCTTGCATAATTTCTTAGATAAAGAACCTAGATTAGCAGAGTATCTAAAAAAATCCTACGAAAAGATTGATTCCGAGCTAAGAAAGAAAATAATTGACTCAAAGAATATTTCAGTATGTCCGTATTGTAATCGTAATTATATAAGTTCAACATATAAATTCCTTCAATGTAATAACTGTAATCAAGAGTTATTGGTAATTGATGGGACTGAAAAAGAATGTCTGGGTTGCAAACAAGAAATTAACGGTCAGACTAAAGTAGTAAATACTGCTCAACTCGACCATTTTTTTCCAAAAGACAGCTATCCACTATTTGCTGTTTCATTTTATAATTTAATCCCTAGTTGTTATAGTTGTAATCATGTGAAATCAAATAAGGATTTAGAATATAGTCCCTATGATACTAGTTTTTCAGTCGATGATGTAAAATTTACATACATTCCAAAGTCTGCTGATGAGATTGAAATCAAAATCATTTCATATGATTCGGATTTTAAAATTGGCATTGGTGATTTGGGTATAGAGGAGCTATATCAAAGCCACATTGATGTAGTAAATGAATTGATTTGGAAAAAAGAAGTATACACAGATAGTTATAGAGAAGGTTTGTCAAAAATCTTAAATCAAACAGATCTTGAATTAAGTGCGGCTGAGTTGAATCGCTTTATAACAGGTTACTACACAGACAAAGAAAATTATGGGAAAAGACCGCTTTCAAAGATGGTTACAGATATTAGCAAAGAAATTGGACTAGTAGGAGAAGAAGAATGAAATTAATTGCCTTGGTGATTAAACAGTATGATGAGTTTTTTAAGAATCAGATTTTTAATTTTTCAGACGAATATAAAGTAAGTTTTGATTTTGAAACGAATGAATTAAAAATTGATAAAAATCCAGACTATATTGAAAACTTTTATGGAGAGTCTATTTATAATATTTTACCTATAGTTGGTATAAATGGTGTGGGAAAAAGTACAATTTTAAATCTAATAGGCTATTATCATCGAGCGGAAGATCAAAACAAAGATATAAATCAATTTTTCTGTATATATTTAGATACTAATGGTAAATTTTATCTATTCGATAAAAATTTTGATTTATCGTCAATTACTATAGAAGGTCTAGCAACAGATCAAGTTGATATAAATGGATACTGTGATGATCAAAAGAGAGATAAGTTGATTTATATCATGAACGAAGATAGACGTCCAAGCGGAAGCTACGGAGGTTCATCATTATTAGATGTTCACTTAGCAGAATCTTCTAGATGGTATATTTTGAATGGTATTTTTGAAGCTTATGAAGTATTATATTCTCGAGGATTAGTTTCTTCGTCATATAAATTTAGTTTTGGAGTCAGTAAGTATGATATTCCAGATAAATATTTAAATGGTTGGGAAAATAGAGAGTTTTTCTCCTGTCTCATTTTGAAAATAATTGTGAAGATTTGTAAAGACTTTAAGTATTGCTTAAGAGATGAAGAAATTGAAATATATTTTATAGATGGTAATTATTTGAACCTATTTGATAAAATAAAAACAGAAATAGAAACAGAAGAAATGAACGAATTTCTGAATTTATTAGTCGATTTTTTAAATAATTTAGAACAATTTATTCATAAGTATAAGACAAAAGAATACAGTGATAGTACGAAAAGTCGGATAGTTGAGATTGGATATGTAGAAAAGAATTTTGATAATCGAATCGAATTTGAAAAACTATATCTAGACTATGAAAAATTAGAAAAGAATGCAATAGATTTGAAGTACTATGATTTTAGAGTAATAGATGACTTTTATTATAATATGTCTACTGGTGAAACAAATATATTAAAAGTGATGAGTTATGTAAAGTGGTTACAAATGAATCCCTCTCAAGGGCCATGTCAATTAGTAGTGGATGAATTAGAATCGGGTATGCATCTCGAATGGTCTAGAACCTTAATAAATTTTTTAGTCAACTATATAAATGAAATCAATAGAATAGTAGGAATGAACTTCCAACTCATCTTCACAACTCATTCTCCTTACATGCTTTCGGATATTAAACCAGTAAATGTGATTATGCTTGAAAAGAATCAAGAAACTGGATATTCAGAAGGTAAAGTTCTTCAAAATACTTTCGCTAAGAATATCCAAGAAATCATGAAGGAAAATTTGATCGATAACATTTATGGTGATTTTGCTTTAGCAAAGATTAATTCTATGATAAGTAGACTGAATGGGGAAGAAGGAGATGAAGAAGAACTATTAAAAGAAATTCATTTAATCAGCGAGCCTATTCTTCGTAATAAATTATTAGAGATGTATGATAAGAAATACAATACCTCAGAATTTAGTATTGAAAAACAACTACTAAAATTGGGTCTCACTGATGAACAACGCCAGAAGGTCAGAACAATGATTGAAGAAAATACAAGGGATACATAATTTATGTAAACAAATAGCTTGAAATACTAATGTAAACGAATATTAGAAAGTAATAATATGAAACATAAAATCGCAATTTTATCAGATATTCATGGAAATGCGACGGCTTTAGAAGCAGTGATTGCAGATGCTAAAAATCAAGGGGTCAGTGAATACTGGCTTCTGGGAGATATTTTTCTTCCTGGTCCAGGCGCAAATGACTTAGTCGCCCTGCTAAAGGACCTTCCTATCACAGCCAGTGTTCGAGGAAATTGGGATGATCGTGTCCTTGAGGCCTTGGATGGCGAATATGGTTTGGAACATCCGAAAGAAATCCAGTCAATGCGCATGACCCAGTTTTTGATGGAGCGAATGGATCCTGCAACGATTGTCTGGCTACGAAGCTTGCCTTTGCTGGAAAAGAAAGAAATTGACGGATTGCGCTTTTCTATCTCTCATAATTTGCCAAATAAGAACTATGGTGGTGACTTGCTAGTTGAGAATGATACAGAGAAATTTGACCAACTCCTAGATGATGAAGTTGACGTGGCAGTCTATGGTCATGTTCACAAGCAGTTGCTTCGTTATGGCAGTCAAGGGCAACAAATCATCAATCCAGGGTCGATTGGCATGCCCTATTTTAATTGGGAGGCGTTAAAAAATCACCGTGCCCAGTATGCCGTGATAGAAGTTGAAGATGGGGAATTGGTAAATATCCTATTTCGTAAAGTCGCTTATGACTACGAAGCGGAGTTAGAATTGGCCAAGTCCAAGGGCCTTCCCTTTATCGAAATGTATGAAGAGCTACGCCGTGAAGACAACTATCAGGGGCACAATCTGGAATTATTAGCTAGCTTAATAGAAAAGCATGGGTATGTAGAAGATGTGAAGAATTTTTTTGATTTTTTGTAAAAGTTTCCTAAAACAACCAATGCAAACTAAAAAAACGATTGGCTGGTCCAATCGTTTTTAGTATATCTTATTGTAACTGAGATTGATCTGGGAGATAAGAACCACCTAGATAGGTATTGCTGAGTTTTTCAAGTGTTCCGTCTTGATAGAGTTCTTTGAGCGCTTTATCAAATTGCTCTTTAAACTCTTTTTGGTCGCTTGAGAAAACGATATAGTTGTTGGGGCTATCGGCAGAAGGTAAATCAACGACTGAGAGGTCTAAGCCACGGTCCTTGATAATCTTTTGAACTGATACCTTGTCAAAGACTAGAAAATCAAATTCACCGTTAGAGAGGTCTAGGATTCGTTTACCGATATCCTCGCCAGAAAAATCAATTGTAGCGGGATTGTCAGTGTGTTTTTGATTCCAGTTATTGATGAATTGAGCGTTTGAAGTTCCGGTATCCTCTTGCGTTGTTTTGCCAGCGATTTGGTCAAGTGAAGTCAGAGGATTTTTCTTGTTGCTGACAAGTACGAGGGGATTGTTCGAAATTGGGAGTGAGTAAAGGTATTTTTCAGCACGCTCTTTTGTGTAACTCAAGTTATTAGCTGCTGCTTGATAGTGACCAGAATCAAGTCCTGGGAAGATACTCTCCCAGGCAGTTCTTTGGAATTGAATCTCGTAGTCGCTGAGTTTTTCATCTACTGCTTTTAGAACTTCGATGTCGAAGCCGGTCAGATTGCCCTTGTCTTCGTAGTCAAATGGCGGCACATCACCAGCTGTAGCAACGACGATGGTCTTTTGAGAGTTAGTCTCTTTAGGTGTAGCTTGATTCCCACAGGCAACCAAAAATGGTAGGATGGCTAATAATAGGCTAAATTTTTTCATAATGTCTCCATTCAAATGTAAAGTACTTGTTAGTTTATCAGAAACTGTCCCGATGAACCAATATATATTTTTTATGGCTGCCATAAAAAATCTTAATCATGAAAAATCCCTGCAAGCTCTTTCAAATTATGGTAGAATGGAAGCAGTAGAATTAGAAAAGGAAATCGATCATGAAATTTCTCGAATTAAATAAAAAACGTCATGCGACTAAGCATTTCACTGATAAGCCGGTTGATCCCAAAGATGTGCGTACGGCTATCGAAATCGCAACCTTGGCTCCAAGTGCCCACAATAGCCAGCCTTGGAAATTTGTGGTCGTTCGTGAGAAAAATGCTGAACTGGCAAAGTTGGCTTACGGTTCCAACTTTGAGCAGGTATCATCAGCGCCTGTAACTATTGCCTTATTTACAGATACGGACTTAGCCAAACGTGCTCGCAAGATTGCCCGTGTTGGTGGTGCTCATAACTTTTCTGAAGAGCAACTTCAATACTTCGTGAAGAATTTGCCTGCTGAATTTGCCCGTTACAATGAACAACAAGTCAGCGACTACCTAGCCCTCAATGCAGGTTTGGTTGCTATGAACTTGGTTTTGGCTCTTACAGACCAAGGAATCGGATCAAATCTGATTCTTGGTTTTGACAAATCAAAAGTCAACGAAGTTTTGGAAATCGAAGACCGCTTCCGCCCAGAACTCTTGATTACAGTGAGATACACAGACGAAAAATTGGAACCAAGCTACCGCTTGCCAGTAGATGAAATCATCG